>Ga0208162_1001385_pt1 | contig 12663 bp, 20 predicted proteins | sample CB_VirMetaG_4_FD_184539 | JGI IMG/M metagenome (GOLD analysis project Ga0208162, IMG submission 184539) | Freshwater to marine saline gradient viral communities from Chesapeake Bay - CB_1508_1M Viral MetaG (SPAdes) (version 4) | ecosystem: Environmental > Aquatic > Marine > Coastal | place: USA... | reverse complement strand
CCGTCAGGAAAACGCACCATTGCTACGTCATCCTGGTAAAATACCTGAGCGCTTACACCTTCAGCCATGACTTTACCTTACGCAAAAAATTACCTATATATGTACCAGAGGAACGCTTGGAGGTAAACATGAGTGATAATTCACTAGAACACCGCGAAACTTTAGTTATGAAATATCTGACCGACGCCAAGGCAGATGCAGACCAGGCAAATAACTTTGACGACCTGATCTGCGAGGCGCTGGGTATTGATAAAAATGAAAATCCGCCAGACTTCATTTACGATGCTCTCCTAATGGGCTGCGGTCAGTAGGGCGTGCCCATACTTAGCAGCCCAGGCTGTACAGCGCCAAACTGATAACGACGTGCCGCATCGAGCATTGGCTGGTCAACAATCTGACCTGGCAACTGTGTTTTCATTGCGTATGTCTTGTTTGGCGCTTGCATTGGGTTGCCCTTTGCATCGCCAAAGTAATTGTAACGCCCAAACGCTTCCGGGAATAAAATTTCCTCAGGATAGCGGAAGTCTAGCTCACCCACGTAATCACCAAGCAATTGCGCGCCGTAAGTGCTGTGCGGGAATTGCTGGTTTTCCATGCGTTTCAGCTCGTCTAGGTCAATCTTGATAATACCAGCTCCACCACGTCCTGACGGTAGGTCACGCTGTGAGGCATTCGTCACTGCGTAACGCGCAGCCGCAACTGCGTCAGTTGGTAAGCCTAGATCCTTACCGTACTGCTTGGAATCCAAGGTGCGCAGGAACGCCTTACGGTCATCCGGCTTTGCGTACAGCAAAAACTCATCTAGCTCGTCAGACAGCAAACCGGGGAAGCGTCCGTCTGTGATTTTTGCTAGGCGCTGGTTAAACATCTGCACACCAGCTTTTGGCATGTCGGTCTGCTGGATTAAATCCGCAGCCACACGTCCAGTTGTCGCGTTAAAGTCGAGCGCGTTTGGCGCCATACTGAACGTCACGCCATAAACGTCGCGCCCGCCATAGTCACGTCCTGCCGCGCCCGCCAATAGATCGACAATGTGCGGCGCAGATGCCCAGCCAGCTTTATCAAATTGCTGCGCGCCACCCAACATGTAGTCTGTGCCACCCTCTAGCAGCTTACCTGTAGACAGTGGTATGTCGCCAACTTTAGTGACAATCTCGCCGCCAGCCATACGGTCACCGTAAAGCGGAATTAGTACGCCATCCTGTAAGTCCTCTAGGCCCACTGTGCGGCGTTTTAGGTTAGGTATGTTCGTTGGCACAGTTGTGGGCGTGTAAGCCTCTACCGGGCGTGTAAGGCCCACTGCACCGTACCCCTGAGGGTCTAGGATTTCTTTTGTCACCTTTTGCTGCGGAATGCCGGGGAATTGCACCATTTCGCCAGCCTTAGGTAAAGACGTGACGGGCTGCATAGCCGCTGCGGCGCCCTGACGCACCAAGTCAGGATCCGTGATGCGCTTTCCGTATTTCCCAAAAACTGAATCCAGGAACATATCAAGTGTGCGATTTGCCATTACTTCAACAACCCTCTTTCGAACGCATCATCTTCACGACGCACGGGTGCCTCGCGTAAATAATCAACCAAACCCTGTATCATTCCAAAGCGCTGGGGGCGTGGCTGCATAATCGCGCCTAAAACCCCTAGTGCGGCAGCTCCCATGCCATCATTGCTGTAAGCGTCTAAAATTTTCTCGTTAAAGTAATCAACACCCGCCTCAGGTGTCTGCTCGTAAAGATTACCAAAACCAACGCCAGCACGCGGGCCAAAGGTTTCCATCCGATCCACCATGTAGGTGTACTTATTTGGCGTCGCTTCCATCAACGCAGCAACTGCGCGCTGCATTGTTTGATCTGAATACTTGTATCGCTCCACGCCACTTTCATCGACTGCGTAGGCGCGCTCATAATCACCCGTCATTTGGGCGTATTTCTGTCTAAAATCCATCTAACAATTCCACGCCTTACGCGACCAGTAGTTGGCGCTTAATTTACTCGATTTACCCTTAATGCCACCAGAGCGCGCACAATACGACCTTTTGCGACCCGGTTGGTCTTTCTTGATGCTCATATTGGGATCGCCAAAGTTAATCTTTTTAACTTGGTCACCCTCAACTGCCAGCACCTCAAACTTCTTAGGGCCACCGCGACGCGGCTTGTTAATCGCCGTAAAACCGTGGCGCTTCTTGGCGGCTGCAATTTTCTCTGCGCGTGTACGTGCCATTATTTTTTCTTCTTTTTAGCTTTAGCCTTTTTGACAGCTTTTAGATCGGCGCCCGTAATTTTCTTACGATCACCTGCCATCGCGGCTAATTTCTTTTGCTTTGGGCTGTACTTAGAATATGGCATTTACGACTTCACCTGCTTTTCCCATTCGTGGCACCTAACCTGGGCAATCGTGTAAGTTGGATACCGCACCTGCAACGAAATTACGCCGTTCTGCATAAAATCAGCTATGCACTTGTCCTCAGTGTCAAACGCAGGCCCGCCGATTGCAAAGCAACCGTTCTGCGCACACAAAAGAACAAACGCGGTAAACATCACATCACTTCTTGCCTTTCACTTTCTTCTTCGCTGTTTTCTTCGCCTCTTTGAATGCTTTGGCTGTTGGCGCCCCTTTGCTTCCGGGGGAACGCATTTTCTCGCCGCTGCCTTTTTTAATCCGTTCACGTTTCGCGTGGATGTTGGCATACAACCCAGGTTTCTTAGCCATTACTTCTTCGCTTTTGCCATACACTTGCCCTTACGAGCACACGCCATAGGCGTCGGACAACCCGCGCAAGGCTTAAACTTAGGGGCAGCGCCCATTTTCTTCATTTTCCCAGATTTTGACCCGTATGCCATAAACACCTCCATTGGTTACCATATCCATACCACATTACACGATACCGCGCAAATTCCGTCTTAACTCTCGACGCCAACTCATCACCGCGCCAGATAACGCAGTCGTAGCCTCGCTTGCCATCGTTAAGCACAGCGCATCCGCCAAGTCCGGGGATCCCATGCCACGCTTGCGCATTTCATCCTTGCTTTCCGCTTTCATCTTGCCGGAGCTGGTAAAGCTATACTTAATCGACGTAAGCTCCGCCATGAGCTGCTCGTTCTCCGGCAGCTTACACGACCTATTCTCCAGCCAACCCTTCGTCTTAAACCACAGCTCAGTACGCAAATTCATGTAAGTCTCCTTCAAACTAGGCGTTTCACTTACATTCACACCGCGCACGGGTAACCCCATCTCATGCAGTCGATCAACAACCCCAGCGCCGACGCCAATACTGTCAACCAATATCTCACGCGGCTGCGCACTTGGCGGTAAACCCTCATATTCCGCCACAACACGCCCCACAGTCTGCATCAAATCTAACCCACGCCAGGCGCGGATTTCCGTCACAATTGGGCCTTGCCGCTTACACAACGCCGTTTTATCCGTTCCAAACCGGGCCACGTCCAAACCCCAAACACTGGGGGTATCTTCGTGCACCTCCAAGTCTCGATGCACCGCCGATTCCACCAAGTGATACGGAATAATCGTGTCGTCGTCAGATAATGGAAATTCGCCTAAAACGCGGATCCGGAAAGCGTTACTTTCCTCCCCGTAACGCTCCCGCATTTCCTGCACAAATTCATCACTTACCAACGGACTGTCAACGCAACTCCAGCGCTGCGTCCACCAGCTATCCGCCATACGCGTCTGACTTTCAAAAAATGTCCCACTAGACCGCGTAGGGTTGCTCAAAAGGATCGTCGTGGCGTTATGCCCAGACATAGACCCAGCCGCCGCCTCAAACACCTTCTCAGGCACACCTGAGGCTTCGTCAACGACGAGCAAAACATTATCACTGTGCACCCCAGCCAGCGCCTCCGGCGTTTCTGCGCGGCTTGTCCTAGCCGAAATAAACGCCTCACTGGGCGCCGCAGTCAGCTCAACCCTGTCCGACTTGACCGTCAACATCTGCTGCAACTGGGGTGGCAACTCACTAATCCAGCGCTTCAACTCCGCAAACAAAGCGTCAAACAACTGACCACTGGTGGGCGCCGTAACAACAACCTTATTGGGAAACCTCAACAGCAAATACCACAGCATCGCCCAAGATGCGCTCGTAGACTTACCCGTGCCGTGACCAGAGCGAATTGAAATTTTACGCTCGTTCTGCGCAATCGCATTCAAAAAATCCCTCTGGTACGGCAAAGGCTTTGCGCCCAGCACCTCCTCAACAAAACGCACCGGGTCATCCCAATACTCAACCACAAAGTCGTCAAAAGGATTGGATTGGTCACTCATCCACAATCTCCGCGTCTGGTATATCGTCAAGGTTCTGACGATCACGGTTAAATTTTCGCAACGCATCTAGGTGCATATCGCCAATATTAAGCGTTATATTGTTTTGCGGGCGTGTCCCATATTTCGCTTGGTTTAACGCGCCAGCCATAAACTTGCGGTAATTCACCTTCTCACGCGTGGCTGAGATTTCGTTACTTGTGCTATCGCCAGTGAGAGTATCCACCATAGTTAGCCCTTCCTCAACAAGAGCGTCTGCCGCCTCAACGCGGGCTTCCTGAAGTATTTTCCGGTACTCATCATTGGCGTTCAAAGCGCGGCTCAAATATGACCGGGAACAGCCATAGTCCCGCGCAAGCTGCGCCACAGTTACGCCAGAGGCGATCTGATCGTATAACCAATCAGCGCCGCCCTGACGCTCAACGTCACTAAGGATCCGCTTTCGTAATGCCTTGCCTGCCACTGGTGTCTCCCAATTTTTCAAAATTTTACGCGCAGGAGCGGTTTTTGGCAATAGGGGTGCAGGGGGGGGTGCGGGTGTGTGTGTTTTGTTGCACCAGAACCCGCCCCTCGATTTGCGCGCCGGGGGGGGTGTTATGCATAGGCGGATAATGGGAATTATGTTAAATTATTAGTCAATCGTAATGATATCAATGACTTACAGAGGATATGTATTAAGCATAACTTATGCAATACACGCAAACCACAATATGTTGTGTCCTGAACGCTTGTTCAATTAACGATTTTGCAGTATTCGCGCACGCGCGCAGGCGAGACTGCGTGTATGTGTAAACGAGGTTTTACCTTCAGTGCATTGTCTCAATATCGCCGTTACCCTCAGCGACTAACGCCAGCACTACCACTATCGCAGCCATGACTTCCTCGGCTGTAGCACCATCCTCGACCCGCTCATCCATATAGTCGAACAGCATGTCTACTTCGTTTGTTACTTTGTCTGCATCTTCACTCATACTAACCCGAACCAGTGTATCCATTGCTGTACTCCTCAGTGCTACACCTCATCGTACCACTGATACGACAAGAGGCCCAGCGTTTAACTGAGCCTCTTGGAGCGGATCGCCAGGGAGGAACGCTCACCGCTCTAGCGCATTGGGAGGAACACGCTAACATATATTTATCACTTTGTTTCGCCATCGCCAACCTCACGCAGTTCCGGAAGCAGCGTTACGTCGAACACGTAGCTCTCCTTCGCGTTACCGTCTGAGCTTCCCATGCGCGCCAGATACTCATGCAGATGCAGCTTACCCTCCCGCAATAGCCTTTGCATCATCCAGAGGCCCGCATATCGCACCGTGCGATGCTCTGGATAGCGCACGTCAAACACAATCGTTATCTCTGGGTACAACTTCGCGTACCGCCGCAAGTCTTTCCGATTGATTGACACAGCGTTGCGCGGATCTATCCCCCAAAACTCCATCGACTTTCGCCACGGCGTTGTGATCGTCTTTAGATCGCACGGCCCCTGCATCACCATGTCATACGTGAACGGATCCCCGTCCTTGTCTGGGTTGCGCTTAATCTTCACCCGGTCAAACCTGCGATCCAAGAACGCACGCTCCAACTCCTCGCCGTGCTTGCACCACCAAGCCTTATCTTGATTTGATACCATTGCGTTTCTCCAGCTCGTACTTCCTCGCCAATATTAGCCTTGTCTCATCCTCTGTCCATCGCGGCGCAACTCGATCTGCAAATTCACCGTTAGGCAACCCCAACACTTTCCGCCTATTTGCGAACCCGTACAACTCGTCAAGAGATGACACAGTCGCCAATTTTCTCTCCAACTTCGCCAGTTGGTCAGACACGTCTTTGGACATTAGGACACCCCTATAGGGGTGTGTCCTGACTGTCCAAGATTGACCACCTCAAGACATACCATGTCCAACCCATGTCCAACCATGTCCTAACTCCTCGCTAACTTATTGTTCTTAATGATAAACTTATGGTCATCAATGAGCTTCTTGATGTCCCGATCCGCCTGCCTTTGTGACCTACCTGTCTCTATCGCCACGTTAGCTTTTAGGACACTCCTGGACACGTATTTTTCGCCTTCTGACGCCACCAATTTGTCGTATTCTTCCCAGATCACATCCACTGAATCTCGCTCGTTTGCACTTGGCGGATCTGTCTCCTCCAGCACGATACTGGTTGTCTCCTGCATGTCATCCGTCAGTAGATCGACGCTCACTTGCATAAACGCCATCTTCGCTGGCTCAGGTGCATCCTTCATTTTAGTGAACTCCACGGTTGTCATAAAGTCGCCCACCTTCTCGATCCTGAACTCACAATCGAGCGCACCCAGAAGCGCGGAGCTGCCCCGTGCGCGTTGCTTTTCTTGCAGTCCAGTGTGGTGCGCCATGAGCACAGTACACCCAAACTCATCCTTCAGTCCGTCGCACGCCGCAATATATAAATTCATGTCTTTGGTGCTGTTCTCATCCGCCCCCATTGCGCGGGCCAATGTGTCGATTACAATAAGCCCCGGCTGCCCGTATTCCTCCACCATCCCTGCGATTGTCTTGTGCAGCTCGTCCACTTGCGCTTCGTCGCTGAACACCACTGCGCGGTTTGACTTGAAGAACGGCAGGTCATCCAGTGGCGTGTCGTGCACCTTACTCCACGCGCGACAGCGCCGTACAAACCCGTTATGCCCTTCCCCGGCTATGTAAAACACTGACGCCTGCTTTACCTTGCGCCCGTGATAGTCTTTCCCCGACGCAATACTCAGCGCCATGTCGAGCATCACGAATGTTTTACCAGCCGCTGGCGCGCCAAACCCTGCCGCCAGTGCGTGCTGCTCCAGTATCCCGTCAATGTGCCACTCCGGACGCTTTAGCTCCAGCGCACCAATTTTACTGAACAGCTCTTTCTTTTGACCGCCGTGCAGAATTTGCTTGCGCACCTCCGCCAAACCCTTGGCTGCGTGCACGTCGTTCCAATCTAATCCTGGGCGTGACGGTATAACGTACTGCAAGCCCGTTGCCTTGGCGGCCTCTATGCCTTTCTCGTCGTTGTCTGCGGCAATGATGAGCCTGACGTTTGGCCTAACTTCTTGGATAGCTGCGACAGCCTTGGGTAGATTACCTGCGTCTAACGCGAACACCACAGGCGCACCCATAGCCTCGCTAACGCTACACCCAGTAGCCCAACCCTCCGTCACGTAGCAAACGCCCTCCAGCGGCCCGTTGATGACGCTGAACGCGCCCTCCTTTTCCATACCTGAGCTGAACCGTTTTTTCCCGTCCGGCATGATCGTTTGCGTTCCGACGCTTTTGCCTTGCGCGTTGATAATGCGGATCACCAGCATGTCGTCGTTCAGCATGGCGCCGTTTAGCGCAACGCCCTTACGTTCATGATATGCCTTTGGCGCCACGTCTGAGAACGGGTTGCTCGATGTTGCGCTTAGATCAGGCCAATCGTTGTTCTTTTGTCCTTTGACGGGCCACACGCAATCCTCCTCCAGGATCGTGCGTATGTCCTCAAAACTGCATCCCTGGTTGCAATTAAACTTAACCTCGTTATTAATATTGGATATATAAAACCTGTCTCTACCTGAGCACTGTGGGCAAGGGCCGTTGTAATGGTCTTTGCCCGTTTTTTTAAGATTGTATCTTGTGATTATGCGCGGTGCGTACTCATCCCAATGCGCCTTAGGAAAGTCGGTCATTGTTCTCCCTACTATCATATTTTAATGCGCCCCGGTTACCCAGGGCGCTCCCTCATTAAAATGGTATCTCATCGTCAAAATCTACGGACGCTTTCGGTGCCTCTTTTGGCTTTTCCGCTACTGGCGGCAGACCAAACGGGTCATCCGCTTTTGCCGCTGGCGCTGCGCCAAACGGGTTAGCCTCCTCAGACGTGAAACCGTCAACGGCGCTAAAGGGGTTATCTTCCGCCATTTCGACGTATTTTACCACCTGCACGGCACGCAGACGCAGTGACACGCCAGCCTCGCGCATGTTGTACGGCACAAACTGCACCTGCACGTTGATCGTGCTGCCAGTTGTTAACATGAAGTCTGCGTCCAGCTTATTGCCTTTGGCGTCGTACTGCTTTGGCGGCGCAGTTGGATCGCCATTGTAGTTGCCACGCAATTTTGCCTTGGCGATGTACTTGCCGCTTTCCTCATCCTTTTTGAACGGGTTGTTGGGCTGCGCAGGCCAATCCGGCTGCTTTGATTCGGTGTACGCGCTTAACATTGCGTTCCACAAATCTTTCGCCTGCGTTGCGTCTAGCTTAAACGATAGCTCGTACGCCGCTGCCGGATCCTTGGCGTCACACGGCACGCTTTTGCGCTCCATCGAATCAAACTTGTAAGTGCGATTAATGCGAGGCCACAGTGCCTCGACGTTGTTAACTATGTGCGTCATTGTTTTCCTCCATATACGCGGGTAGATGAACCATGTTTAACTCAGGCCAATCAGTTGGGTAGTGATCCTCCTCAACAGCCTGAGCGATACGCCGCAAAATGTTCATCAATCTTTTGTGGGCGTGTTCCATAACAGTACCTGATAGCACATGCAGGCACTGCGCATAAGGCGGTGTTTTCTCTACCGCAGCAAACGCAAAATATGTGATTGGAAGCTCCGCTAGGCGCAAGACGTAGCTGTAAAACGCTCCCTGTAAATCGTACTTGTAGCGCCAAATGTGTGACGGAAAATCACGATCTCCCGGCCCTGCATCTGTCGTGCTTTTCAAGTCTAGACAAACCTGTTTTTCTCTTAGATAAGCATCCGGGCGGCACTTGAGTTCCAGCCCAGTTTCAGGGCAAGTGACGAATATACTTTGTTCGATCATGGCCTCAGGGTGCCGCACGATTGCCTCCACCCTTGGATTGCTTAAACAGCTTTTAGCCATAGCCTCGCACATGGCGTAATCCTGCTCAGTGAGCAGCACTTTACCCTGCGTCAATGCGTCATCGTATGCCTCGCCCCAGGCTTTGCCGCGACGTGTTTCCGGCCCACAGATAGTGTTATTTCCACCCTCCAGCACCATATCGTGAAAGCCTGTGCCAATGTCAAAGTGTGTGCCGCCGGAAAAACTTTGGCCTTTCCAGTGCGCCAGTGACTTAGCCGCTGCCTTTATTGACGAGCTACCAAGCGCCGGGTGCGCGTGATAGTCAGCGTTACTCATGTCAGGTATTATTTTCATAATGCGCCCTCTTTAACATATTTTCTTTTGCCCAAAGGGGCTGTAAATTTTTATAATTGAAGCATTCCTTTTGCTGCTCCACGCATGTCAAATCAAATACTGCGCAAGGCTTAATGTGATCAATGTGCCAATCACCGTAATTATCCCACGACATGCCCTCCTTAAACTGCGCCTCTAAATGCTTGCGTAAGTACGGCACGCTGCAACCTAGTAATTCTTTCGTTTTGAACGCTTTTGTACCATCACCTTTTGCTTTTACGGCGTAACGTGCTCTAGATCGCAGCGACACAAGAATGCGAAACTCTGGATCTTTCTTTGCGCGACGCTTCATATATTCGTTGTGATACCCTGCTGGCATTTTACATCTGTCTTTGTTTTTCAAATACCGCGCAGTTTTTTCTTCTGGCGACATAGCTGCATACTCTGCTGCTTTTTTTGCCAGTAATCTTTGTCGATATTCTGGGTCTCGGTATCTGCGATTACGTCGCTTGTTATTTGATGCATACCATTTTTCTTTGTTGTTTTGTTTCCACCTGTACTTTCCGGCGGCGTCGCAACACTTCTTGCAGCAATACTTAATTTTACAATTCCCAGAATTTCCGGGTCTACCAACCGTAAAAAAGTTATTGCAGCTCCTCCACTCGCACTTCTTAATCATTTAATCATCCCTATCAAAACTTGCTGGCATTAGCGAACCGTTTGCCCAAGGTGCTGAAAGATACGTCTGCGCAAAACCTTTTCGATCTGTCTCAGTTTTCCGCAGCCGTGGCATCCATCCCTTTTTGCTGCAAATCCACCCAACCTCCGCACGCGTCAAGTCTAACCTTTCCGCCAGTTCAGTCACTGTGATATCCCAGCCTAGCGGTTCAGCTATTTGATATATTTGCAATGCTATCCGCTCACGCCGGGGGTGCATGTTAGTCATAACTTTTCCTCCAGCTCCGCAACTCGATGCGCAAGCTGGCGCAACTGTGTTGCCATACCTTTATTTATGTGACCGCTGAACAGTGGGCGCTGGTCTTTTGCTTGCGCCGCTTCACCCGCTATGAGGGCGAATGTAGTGCCGTTCTTGGCGGTAGTGGATAGCTCAAAGGTTATGTGCGAAACCTGATAGCGTTCGCGCTTAGTTTCAGGATGGCGGCGTTTCGCCCGCAGTGAGTGTGAACTCATTGTTCCAAATCTCCCTTGTTAAGTACATAAAAGTCTCCCACGACACCTCAACCCATAAGTCATCGTCAAAGTCTGCGTCGCCCATCACTGTGGCGAGGTGCAGCCGGACGCAGATTGGTCTGCGGTCAAACTTATAGACCAGTGCCGCAAATTTTCCCTGCTCTTTGGCAGACGTTGTGGATTGCTTCCACCAGGATGCGCTAAACGAGTTGCCCGCGTAGCGCTTGCATTCGATTACGAACGGGAACGAGCTGGCATTACAAATAATGTCTCCCCGATCCCCGGCGCGGTATTGCTCTAAGTCCCGGCGCCAGTTGTAGTCTCCCAGATCGTCGTGCAACATCTTGCACACTAATCGTTCAAATGCGGCGCCTTTTTGTCTGCCATTAGCCATGTTTTTGGTTCCTCAATGTGAATGCCCTTTTTCACCATAAAGTCGCGTAGTGCGATCTCAACGGCGTGGCGTTTACTAACGCCTGTCGTATCCTTATACACTGTGAGCGCGCTGGATAGTGGCTCCGTGATTTCTACCAATAATTTTTTCAACTCTACTTCTCCCATAACTCACCTAATCCGTGGTTGTTGATAAACTTTAGGGTTGTTTGCATACTCAACCCAAGGATCACCGAAACCTGCTTTTTGGTGTAGCCTTTACCCGCCAGGTCAATGATTCTAAGTACCCTTTTCTGACGTGCCCTTGCTCTGACCTCTACAGCCTTTTTCCAGGCGACGCGTCTTTGCTCCGCTTTTGTTAAACCCAATCTGTTTTTCTTGGCGGATTGCGCACCGACTGCGCTTGCGCCGCCAATGCGCGGGAATAACCTGCGGTTACATTCTTTGGCGTCAGCTTTGATATAGTCCATGCACTGTAGCCAAAAATCCTCTGTGGGCGTTAACCCCTCAGGCCATTCCAAGTTACCCATCGGCAATATCCTCTACCATTTGTATTCTCTCTCCTATCCATCGCATCACTGGCACCGCCATAGAATTGCCCATCGCCTTGTATCGAGGGCCATCAGGGCAATCCTCTGGTGCTTTGTTGCGCCATGCGATCTGCGTGTAATTATCGGGGAAGCCTTGTAGCCGCTCGCATTCGATGGGCGTTAGGCGGCGGACTTGATAACCATACTGCATGGCATGGCAATCACCCGCGGTTAAAGTGTACGATGTATCGCTGTCATCCACGCCAAATCCTTGCGACTTTGGCTGCTTTTCCTTCAATGCTTGCGCCTGTATAGCCACCGCAGTCTGCATAACCATCGGTGTATTCCGTCCAGACGCGTTTGAGTTTGTGTTTAAGGTGTTAAACACTTCACCCTCTCTTACTTCACCAGCTTGGTTCTGCGCAAATGCCACCGCAGTCGTGTGCCCCACCGATAGCGTTGGTGACATCTCTGGCGTGGACGCCGCCTGCGTGCCGCTCATCTCTGCGGGGAATGCGATCAACGGCGTGTCACCTCGAACAAATTTACAATTTGAAGCCGTAAGTGAGAATGTATCAGTAAGCTGCGGATTGTGATGCTGTTTCATGTCATATGCGATCATGTTAAAACCATCTGCGCGGCTGTAATCGTTGCACGTTGTCTGTATTGTACTGGCGATTTCCGGAATAAAATGGTTTACGGCTGCTCCCTCTGGCTTTCCGCTTGCACCACCGCTAAAAGCGCTTGCAGTAATTGCTCCGGCAACTTCTTGTTTCGCTTCTCGGCTCGGCGCAGGATGCCCTGACATGCTTTCGCGCTCAAATAGAACCGCTGCGGCACGTCGCCAGTCTCCAAGGTATCCGACAACAAACACACGTCTGCGTCGCTGGGCCACTCCGAAATATTGAGCGTCACAAATTCTGTAAGCGAACCCATACCCGATTTTCCCCAACGCTGCGAGGAGGGTGCCAAAATCTCGTCCTCTGTTAGATGACAGGACGCCGGGGACGTTTTCCCAGACCAACCATCTGGGCTTATATCGTGCAGCAATTGCAACGTAGGTGAGCATGAGGTTACCACGCGGGTCATCCAATCCTTTTCGCAACCCTGCGACGCTGAATGATTGGCA
>Ga0208162_1001384_pt1 | contig 12665 bp, 11 predicted proteins | sample CB_VirMetaG_4_FD_184539 | JGI IMG/M metagenome (GOLD analysis project Ga0208162, IMG submission 184539) | Freshwater to marine saline gradient viral communities from Chesapeake Bay - CB_1508_1M Viral MetaG (SPAdes) (version 4) | ecosystem: Environmental > Aquatic > Marine > Coastal | place: USA... | reverse complement strand
TTCAACTGTGCCAACAACCTCTGAAAAATCATCAACACCGCCTGTTGTATTTTGGAAATTAGTTAAGAGTTTAACCTGGCTAACACCTTCTTTAAGTTCTCCAAACTGCCCAATAACTTTTTTCCACGGAATGTCATCACCATACTTGACAGGAACATGATCAAACGTAACATCTTCTTTTGTATCCCCACTAATAGGCTCGCCAACACTTAATGCTTTAAGTTCACCATTTAATAGCAATACTCCATAATTTAGTGGTGTAAAGTATTGTCTAGTACCCATTAGTTTTGTTTCATCTAGAACACTATCTGCTAAGTTACCACTACCATCAAATATACCCATAACAACCTTAGAAATAACACCCAAACGTTTGATGATAGCAGGAGGATTAATCCACACAGGAATTTCAAATGTTAGTGTAGCAATGTCAATTTGATCTTCGGTGCCTACGGGAACTGTTCTATTACTAAATGATATATCAGTAAGTTCTACGTAAGAGATTGATGTCCAGTCAACGTAGTTGTCTGTTGTTTGAATTTCTAATGCAGGATTAAACATATAAAATAACTGTTCAGTAAGTTGTAACTTTTGTTCCATGTTACTAGTCCATATATCAGCATTTACTGTTAGTTTATATGGGCTAGGCATATTGCGTTCAATTGTATAACTATCACCGGGTCCTGCTGTATACTTCCCAGTGTCTTTATCATAAAATCGTTCTTTAATATGAACCTTGTCAATATGTGACGGAGCCATTATTCTATCACGATCATACTGTACGCCTGTAATATAGCAAGATACTCTAGGAACAGACTGTAAAGCATTTTCACTATTTTTGCGAACAATGCTTGCTACTTGACGAGAAATGTCACCATACGTAACAGGAACTCTAATTAATGCTTTATCGCCGTTAGAGTTTTGTCCAGTCTCAACGTAAAAATGAGATAAGAGACGAATGAATTGGGCCATGTATCGGCGTATCTGCCCGTCGTAAAAAAAGTCCATTATTCTTCATCCTCTCTTGCACGTAGTACATTAGATAAACTTTGACGCGAATCTACTTTACTACCGTCTGCTAATGTAATAGAAGTTTTGTCATTAAATGTTTTAGTTCTATATGTGTAACGATCTGTGTAGTTAGTAATTTGCATACGTACATTATCTTCAACATATACCCATTTCTTACCGTTAAAAATATACAATCTGTTAGGCATATAATCCACACGTAATACGTATTCTCCTTTAACAGGAGTAGCAGGGAAACTTGTTAAAGGTGTTGCCGGCGCTCCGTTTGGTGGTACACCATCACCTGCTAAGTAATGACTAATCTTTTCTTCAGGCAGGCCATAAAATACGTCAGCACTTTCTTTTTCGACGTCACTACTTAGCGAGCTATCGTCTGCTGTGACAAGTAAAATAGATCCATCTTCTTCAGAAGGAGCAATCCAAAAACGTGTTGTATCGTAACCGCTTCTGCCATCTGCTACATCTTGCAAATAAGGTGCCATTGCTTCTGCTTGTTGTACTATAGCATCGTTAATTTCTAAGTTCTTACTGTAATCGCTTAGAATGTTCTTTAGTGTATCATCTTCACCATCAATGCCTGAGGTAATGTCACCAATAATATCTCTGTACTCTTGTGCGTCAACAAGTGGTGTACACTTTACACGCCACAAATGCGGATACCATGTTTGACTAAAGCCTTCGGATGCTCTGTTGCCATCCTGTACTACATAATATCGTTTTAAACTTTCATAAACTTTATCTGTTTCACCGTCCTCTAAAGCATAGTCATCCTTTAAGTGTGGCAACTCAATAACATCACCACTAATTAACTTTCTGCCCAAAATATCAACCATATCATTTAAATGGAAAGTAATGAATATAGTATCATTTTGTAAGAACAAACCAAACTGTGACAAATCAAAGTCAACATCCTGTACATTATAGATGCCCTTCATAAAAGTAACATCTTTATCATACTTGCGATCTCTGTTTTCCATAAACAGTAAATCTTGTATGTTAGATACAGATTGGTTTTCGTATAATGGTTGATCGGCTTTCTGTGTGTTACCTTGGCTTACTGGACCTAAATACTTGTGAATGTTTATACCAGTGCCACCTATAACGAACATTTCACGGATTCTGTTATCCATGAACTTAAAATCGTTACCTTTGGTTGGTTTCCACAGCGATAATCTTGGCATTATAAAAAACTCTTATTAATCAAACACTTACGCAGTGTATTTTATTGACTTTTTTCGGATTTGTCTATATAATACTATTTAGCACTATAAATCTATTATATGGAGTAAAACTGTGGCTGCTAAAAAGAAAGTTAAAAAAGTATCGAAAAAACTTGACGGGGCGTTTGGAGAGCCCAAATGGGACGATTTACAGTTTACCGCTGACCAGTTATTGGACTTGGATGACAGCGTTAGAACTGAAATTAACTTGCGTATCACGCAGGGACTTAATTTCTACAACTATCACAACACATCTAAAGACAGTAAGCAACCGCTTATTGAATGGATGAAGTCTCAAAAGGTTGTTGATAAAGCGGCGATTGAAGCAATTCGCGGAGCACCAGACTATCAGATTGGTATTACTGCTGGCTCTGTTGCTCGTATGCTACTTAAAGGCGCTCCTCCAATGGACAACCTTGTCGCTGGACTTAAAAAGCGAATACGTGAGATTATGGAGTCCATTGAGAACCCACAAGGCTGGGGCGAAGGTAGTGTTAATGATGACTCAAAAACACAAGAGAAACCAAAGACAGCACAAGTTATCTCTATTCAAGATCGTATGGTAGAGAAAACAAACAACTTTGTTGGTGAGTACGTTGAGAGTGCTATTGACGATATGATTGCCAATGGTTTCAAGTCGGACTTCAAACTATCCACGTTGCTACAGACACACGGTATATCCGGAAAAGCGGCGGGACTTATTCCAAAGATGTTTGAAAGTGATATTGCTGATCTCACGGCAATAGTTAATGGTGTGGATAAAGAGGACGAATACGAAGCACAACTGCTAGAAGGATATGCATACACAAAAGCAGAAATAAAGAAGTTACTTGCTTTTTATACTGCTATTGTTGCGGACGCAGAGCATCATGCTAACCTGCAAAAAGCAACTCGCAAAGTGCGTAAGAAGAAAGCACCGAGCAAAGAGAAGTTGGTTACTAAGATCAAATACAAACTACAGGATGAGAAACTAAAACTAGTTTCCGTAGATCCAAAAGACATACTTGGTGCTAACGAATTGTGGGTTTATAACACAAAGAATCGCAAACTTGGCAAGTATGTTGCCTCTAACATTGATCCAAAGGGTATGGCTAGAGATGGCACAGGACTAAGCATTAAAGGCACTACGATTATAGGCTTTGATGAGAAGTTGAGCATACAAAAGACATTGCGTAAGCCAGAGGACTCGCTTAAAGAGTTTAAGAGTGCTGGCAAGGTTGCGTTGCGTAAGTTTATGGATGAATTAACTACTACAGACACAAAACTTAATGGGAGGGTAAACTCTGATACTATATTACTTAAGGTAATCTAATAAATACATACATGGCAACAAAAGAATTAACCAAGTTAAAAAATGCGTTATTCACAAATGTTAGATTACGTTTAGGTGAGAGAATCGTTGATGTTGAATTAGACAACGAGCATTTGGAAGTAGCATTAGAAAATGCTGTTAACAGATATCGCCAAATGAGTGCTAATAGTGTTGAAGAGTCATACGGCTTTTTAACATTAGAGAAAAACAAACAAGAGTACTTTCTAGACGATAATATTTTAGAAGTTAGACAAATATTTAGAAGAACTATTGGTAGTACTAGTGGCGAAGGTGCTTCAAACTTTGAACCGTTTGAGGCAGGTTACATGAATATGTATATGCTACAAGCAGGCAGAGTAGGTGGTTTGGCAACATACGAACTATTTGCCGGCTACCAGGAAACTGCCGCAAGAATGTTTGGTGGATTTTTAAACTATACGTGGGATCCAGTAACTAAAAAACTTACACTTATTCGTAAGATTGATGGCGAAAGTGAAAGCGTATTACTTTGGTTATACAACCAAAAGCCACTTGAAAACTTAATCCAACATCACATGACAAAGAAATGGGTGGAAGATTATACACTTGCAATGTGCAAGCAAATACTAGGCGAAGCACGTTCCAAGTTTGCTACACTTGCTGGACCACAAGGTGGTACAACAATGAACGGTAGCGAATTAAAAGCAGAAGGACAGCAAGAAATGGCTGACCTAGCAACACAGTTACAAAACTTTGAAGATGGTGGCACACCGCTATCATTTGTCATTGGTTAATATTACACAGGAGAGACACAGATGGACACCGTGATTTTTATCATGGTAGTAGTCGCACTCGTAGCGGCAACACTTTACATACACAATAGAACACACTAACGTTTATATATGATCATCGGATTAGTAGGCTTTAAGGGCTGTGGTAAGGACACAGTCGCAAATTATCTTATTGAAAACAGCGGCGAGGCATGGACTAGGGAAAGTTTTGCTAGTTCATTAAAAGACTCGCTTGCATCTGTATTCCAATGGGATCGTGCTATGCTAGAAGGCGATACTGAGGAAAGCAGAGAATGGCGTGAAACAGTAGATGAATGGTGGGCAAATAAACTAGATATGCCCGACTTTACTCCACGCATTGCTTTACAAGTGTGCGGTACAGACTTGTGGCGTAGTAAGTTTCACGATGACATATGGCTGTTAAGTTTGGAAAGGAAACTAACTACTGCTAAACACAACGTTATTATTACAGACACACGCTTTCCCAACGAAATTAAACTTATCAAGGAGTTGGGTGGTAAAATAGTGCGTGTAAGGCGCGGACCGGAGCCCGAATGGTGGAATACAGCAGTAGCAGATAACGCAGAACGCGAAGATCCAATGCATGAACTAATGATGCCGATGGTATATCCTAAGGTACATCAATCAGAGTATTCTTGGGTAGGTTGTAGCGTGGATTATGTTATTGAAAATAACGGCACTCTGGAAATGTTATCAAGAGCAGTAAAACAATGTATTGTTTTTAAAAATCAGGAATTAAATCACCCTGCTTCCAACCCTTCCCAGTAGCATATAATAATCTATGGCAGTTAGCACAAACTGTCTTTAAATTCTTCCAGTTATTGTTCTTTCTATCTCCGTCTAGATGGTAAACATCTAGTTGTAACGGATGGTCGGCTTCGAAGCCACATTTCTCACAGTGGCTTTTTTTACTATAGCCACTTTGCTTCCAATTTGTTTTGGGTGTGGTTCGAAGTTTTTTTGCCTTTCGAGCACACTTATCACACCTAGATCTGTAGTGTGGTTTGCCTTCTTTATAATAATTTACCGCCACTGGTCGCATACCGCAACGACAGAGCGGTCTTTCGCTATGTTTCACACGGGTATTTATTTTTATGAACCCTTTTCTTTGCCCTTTGGATGCCTTCGTACAGCATGTATTTCCGGAAATCTAAATAAATATTGGTATCAAATACATCATAATAGATGTAGAATTTTAATTAAAATTTTATACGAGGAAAAAGATTATGGCTTTAGTATCTCCAGGTGTAGAAGTTACCGTAACCAATGAATCCGCGTATGTTACATCTGATCCAGGTACAGTACCGCTAATTTTAGTGGCAACTGCACAAGATAAGTTACAAGCTTCTGGTTCAGGAACAGCCGCAGGAACAACAGCCGCAAACGCTGGTAAGGTTCAGTTACTTACTTCACAATTAGAATTAGCCACGCAATTTGGTACTCCTAACTTTTATAGTAGTACTTCAGGCACAATGTTGCATGGTTATGAATTAAACGAATATGGGCTTCAAGCCGCATATTCATATTTAGGTATTGCAAATAGAGCATACGTACTAAGAGCAGACGTTGATTTAAGCAAACTAACCGGTTCTGCAACAGCTCCTACGGGTGTTCCAGTTAATGGTACTCACTGGTTAGATCTATCAAACACAGTTTGGGGTCTACATGTATGGAACGCAACCACACAAACATTTACATATACAGTACCTAAAATTTGTGCTACAGAGCATTCAGGTAATCCATCATATATTCCAAATGCTTCATTTGGATCTATTGGGGATTACGCAGTTGTTACAGCAACAACAAACAACGCAATATATTACAAAACAAGCAGTAATACATGGGTAGCAGTCGGTTCAGGAGGGCTTACTACTTCTGCTCACGCACTAGCAACAAGAAATGCTTCATGGGCATCTGCTTTCCCAACAATCTCTGTTACACCAAGTGCTGTCACTATTGGACATCAGTTTAGTATTAACGGAACAATAATTACATTTACAGGCACAGGTGTTGGTGATATTGTTGGTGATATTAATACAGCAATGGATGGGTCAACAGCCGCAAAAACAGGTGTTCAAGCATATAACAACGGTGGCGTATTAGAAATTTATATAATTGGATCATCAGCATCCAATGGCACAACCAAAGATGGTGCCGCCTTCATTGCTAACGTAACAGGCACAGCATTGACTGATATGGGTATTACAGAAAAACTTTATTATGGTCCGCAACTACAAGAGTCAACTTATACAAGTGTTCCTTCTTGGCAGTCATCATTGGTATCAGCAGCCCCTACGGGAAGTATGTGGGTTAAACTTGATGGTTATTTAGGCGGTTCTAATGGTAATAACCTTGTAATAAAGGTCTACTCATCAGCATCCGGATTGTGGGAATCAAAGACTGTATACTCAAATGATTCCATTGTACAAGCAACAACTGCATCGGGTGGTTCAGATCCTAGAACAATTGCAGTAGGTTCATTGTTTGTTGACTATGATGTTGATTCAGAAGATGAAGTTACATTTAAACCTTATAGACGTGCAAGCTCTGGCTCACTCACAATAACTGGTTCAAATACTTCGCCTACATTCACAGCTACAGAAACATTTACTATTAATGGTACTACTGTAGAACTACTCGGTACAGCCGCTACGGATTTTCTATCAGCAGTCAGTGCCGCCGGAATATCAGATGTTTCGGCTAAGATAGAATCATCAGGTGCTGTTTCCCTAGTTCATGCAAGGGGCTCTGATTTGGTGTTACGTGAAACTTCAGGAACACCACTTGCTGACGCAGGTATTAGTGCATCGCTAGCTAATGTGTACACTCTTGCTAATGGTGACTTAATTGGTACAAACTGGGAAGAGTTAACATACGAGGCATCAGAAACAACACCTACAACAGATCCCGCTGAAGGTGATCTATGGTATGACACAACACTTGTTGCTGACATTATGGTTCATGATGGCACAACATGGAAAGGCTATCAAAACCTTTCAACAGACTATCGTGGTTATGATCTAAGCCAAACAGATCCTGCAGGTCCAATATTTGCAGCTTCTGAACCACTAAAACAGTCTGATGCTACAACGCTAGTAAACGGTGACCTTTGGATTGACACTTCAGATTTAGAAAACTTCCCAAAAGTGTATCGTTATCAGTCAAGTCAGTGGGTAGCAGTTGATACAACAGATCAAACATCATCAAATGGTATTTTATTTGCTGATGCAAGATGGCAAACAGCGGCCGCCGCTAAAGTAAGTGGCACAGGCGCTGGTAGTGCATCAAGTATTGCTGATCTTTTAACAGATGACATGCTTGACCCTGATGCTCCAGATCCAGCCGCATATCCACGTGGTATGTTGCTATGGAACACAAGACGTAGTGGTTATACAGTAAAAGAGTATAAGAAAGACCATGTAACAGCACTAAAATATGCTTCAGGTAACCCACGCATGTCAAGTGAATCTGTTGCTACATATTATCCAGATCGTTGGACAAATAAGTCAGGCACAAAATCAAATGGTTCATTATACGCAGGCCGCAAGGCACAACGCGCAGTCGTTGTTGCCGCAATGAAGTCTGCTGTTGATGCTAATACAGATATTCGTGAAGAACAACGTCAGTTTAACTTGCTTGCAGCTCCTGGATATCCAGAGTTGCTATCAAATCTAGTAACACTGAACGTAGATAGAAAGGAAACAGCACACATTATTGGTGACTCACCACTGCGTTTGACAGACAACGCCGCAAATATTCAAGCATGGAGCCAGAATAGTGCAGCCGCTGAAGATAACGGTGAAGATGGTCTAGTAACTAATAATGAATATATGTCAATTTACTATCCATCTGGTTTTTCAAATGACCTAGCAGGCAACAGGATTGTTGTTCCAGCATCTCACATGATTCTACGCACATTCGCTTATAACGATAGTGTTGGTTATCCATGGTTTGCAGCTGCTGGTACAAACAGAGGTAAAATTTCCAATGCTACAGCAATTGGTTATATTGATGGAACAGGTGAGTTCAATAGTATTGCAGTAAGAGAAGGACTACGTGACGTATTATATGCTGATAAGATTAACCCAATTACATTTATTAATGGCAGTGGTTTAATGAACTTTGGTAATAAGTCCCGCGCTTCTACTTCCTCCGCAATTGATAGAGTTAACGTTTCAAGACTTGTGTCTTATATGAGACGTCAACTAGATCTTATCGCAAAACCATTTATTTTCGAACCTAATGATGAATTAACCCGTAATGAAATTAAGGGCGTAATTGATTCATTCTGTAACGAACTATTGGCTAAGCGAGCAATTGGTGATTACTTGGTAGTATGTGATGAGTCTAACAACACCCCGGCTAGAATTGATCGTAACGAATTATACGTTGACGTAGCAATTGAGCCAATTAAGGCGTTAGAGTTCATTTACATTCCAGTAAGATTGAAGAATACAGGAGAAATCGCGGCTCTATAGCGTTTAAATTATGATTAGGGGTGGCAAAAACCACCCCTAGCATATAGATAAATAAAAGAAATAGGAGAATAATATGTCCGTAGCGTCATTAACAAAATTTACGGTTCCAATTAGTGGAGCCGGATCACAGGGTACTTTGATGCCGAAACTAAAATATCGCTTTAGAGCGATATTGGAAAACTTTGGCGTTACAACTCCAAGATCAGAAATCACAAAGAATGTAATGGATATTACTCGACCAACAGCATCCTTTGAGAACCAAGTTCTAGATGTTTACAACTCAAGAATTAATGTTCTTGGTAAACATACCTGGGAACCAGTAACAGTTCAACTACGTGACGATGTCAACGGTGAAATGACACGACGTGTAGGTGAGCAAATGCAGAAGCAGTTCGACTTCTTCGAGCAAATGAGTTCTGTATCTGGTGTTGATTACAAGTTTACAATGAAGTTTGAAATGTTAGACGGTGGTAACGGTGCGACTGCCCCAACTGTTTTAGAAACATGGGAATTGTACGGTTGTTATATTGAAAACGTAAACTACAATGACTTGGCTTATACAGCAAGTGACCCAGCAACAATTACAATGTCACTTAGATATGATAATGCATTAAATACACCAATTGGTGGCGGTATTGGTGCACCTGTAACAAGAGGAGCGGGTTCCGTAGCTACAGGCTAATTAAATGGCATCGTTTATTAACAATTATTTGCGTGGTATTGGGGCCGGCGGTTTTATGAAGGACTACCGCCACGCAAGTAACCTTTATGCTACTTCCAATTATAGACTTTCACCTAAGTTTAGATTTTTATATCATTGTGTTTTTGTTTTAGATAGATCTATTAAAACACTAAATTACCAAGACAATGAAGTTGGCTTTATGGTTAAGTCCGTTGACTTGCCAGGCATTAATTTTGAAGTAGAAGAAATCAAACAATATAATAGAAAATCATATAACTATACAGGTGTTGCGTATAGTCCAGTGTCTATAGTATTTCATGATGACAATGCAAATACAATTAGAAACTTTTTAGCAAATGTTTATAATCATTACATATCAGATGGTTCTAAATCAGACGGCGAGTATAGTGTTAGAACAGCCGGAGTAAAAGATACATACTTGGAGGCAAGTTCAAGTGCTACATTAAGTTGGGGTTTAGACTCTAACTACACAACACAAGGAAAAAATTTAATTAAAGAAATACAAATTTATTCCTTATCAAAAGGTATAGGTAGTAGGTATACTTTAAAAAATCCTATTGTAACACAATTTTCCCACGGATCACATGAACAATCCGACGCCGGCGGCCCTAAGGATAGTAGCATGTCAATTAGTTATGACGCATTTACTTATGCAGATGTTAACATAGCATCTATTCCTAACTTCGGAACAGCATACGATAGACTTAGTGGTTCTACTTCTTCCGGAGTTTTCTCTACTGCGGAAGGCATAGTATCAAATTTACGAAGTGTACTAGACTCGGTCAAAGACGGAAATCCTTATAGCGTACTGAATACTGCTGTTCAAACAGCCGCACAATTAGATGCTTTTGGAAGTAGAAATCTAATACAAACTACTTTTGGATCATCGCTTCCTTCTACAGTAGAACAAGTAGCAAAAAATATTACTAATGAATTTCCAACGGCCACATTAAAGAAGGCTCAAGAAATAAAGAATGGAATAAAAGGATAAGCTATGCCAGCATTTTCAACATTTAATCAAAATACAGCAATTCCTGTAAATACTTCTAGTTCTGGTAAACTAAGCGAAGATCAGAAAAGACAAAAATTCTTTGATAACTATTATACAAAAGTACAATCGGTAGACCCCGCACAATTTGATGTTGTTCTTGGGTTTTTAGAAGGCAGAGGATATGATGATACTGTAAAGAGAAACCTAGCAATTTCTTTACTGGAAATCGCAAAAGAGCAAAACATTAATCCCATTGATCTTATCGAGCAATTGAAGACAATAGAAGATTCATTGCAGTTGAATACACTTCTTTGTATTTTGTTAAACACTACACGTAATAGAACTAGTATATTAGGTTTTAAAAAGACAACTTCAATAAATAACACAGTAAAAAGAACAATACTGGCTTAAATCATGGCAAAATTTGCCCAAGGGAAGTTTATTCCCAAAAACAATAAAAAATACGTAGGTAAAGGATCACCAACATACAGAAGTGGTTGGGAATTTGCCTTTATGCAATTTTGTGACAACCATCCATCAGTTACTGAATGGGCGAGTGAGCCTATGAAGATTCCCTATCGTAATCCGTTAACAGGTAAACAAACTGTTTATGTCCCAGACTTTTTGATTATTTACGAAGGTAAAAATGGAAGACGCGCCGAACTAATAGAGATAAAACCTAAAAGCCAAACACTACAAGAACGTGCAGGTAAAAGCAGATACAACCAAGCAAGCGTAGCAGTTAACCACGCAAAGTGGGAAGCAGCCTATAAATGGTGTAAGCAACAAGGAATACAGTTTCGTATTGTAACAGAGGACGATATTTTTCACCAAGGCAGCAAACGAAAATAAGTATATTGTGTCCCTAGAAGATTTAAAGTATATTTTTGTCTGCTACCCACACGGCGGTGGTGGAGAATTCTTATCATACATTATAAGCAAAGCAGAAGAATGTAATACATTAGTGCGACGTAAGGTTGGTAATCGCACGAAGGTACATGACATTTTTAACCAGCATATGCTTAGAATGGATTTTAGTATTGAACGTTGTTTTAGTGATTACGGGGACAACGGAGATTTATCCGCAATAGATGAAAACAAATATGTAGTAGTTCCTACACACTACAGAGAAGAAACAATACAAGATCATTTTAAAAATTACAAGTTTGTTAATATTTTATATCCGAAAACAGAAGAAGGCCATAAAAGAATTTTGCGTAATATTAAAGATAAGGTATGGATGCAACCACAACCCACACAACTAGAATTTTTTGGAATGTTGCAACAATTAGAGAAAAAGGTAGGTAGCAGAGACTGGTTTATTAATACACATTTTTCAATGAATACAATTGATATAGTTTTGGCATCGCAAGGAAAAGAACTAACAGACGAAAATAGAGAACAGTTAGAAAGAGACTGGGAGAATGGGATACAGGCAACGCATGAACAAATAGACAATAACTTATCTATAGAATACGAAAATGTTGCAAACAGTTTAAAACAAATTGGTGAATACTTGGGTATTACTATTACAGAAGAAATGCAACAAGAGTTAAAAGAAAAAATACAAAATGACGAAAAAATATAGTTTAAGTTATATTGATATAATGGTACAGTATGCATGCAGTCTATCATGCAAAGGCTGTATTGTAATGTCTAACTATGATCGCAAGGGACACGTTTCTTGGAAGGAGGGCGAGCAATGGTTAAAGGAATGGAGTACACGCATTAAACCAAAAGAAATCAATCTAATGGGAGGTGAACCACTACTAAACAAAGATTTCAAACAATGGTTGTACGGCGTAAGGGAATACTTTCCAAAGTCTCGTATAAAGTTTATTACCAATGGATTCCATTACAAAGTTCGTCCGGAACTATACCAATGGTGTAAGGAAGTTGACAACGTATTAATACAAACTAGTTTACACTATCGCCCTCCTCCTAAGAAATATTTGGATAACGTTAAGTTCTTTTTAAGCCAAACAGACTGGAAGATGGATGGCATACCGTTTGAACCCGAAGACAAACTAATGAAACTGATAGACAAAAACGCCAATATTAAATGGCACATGAATTTGTTTGGCGAGTTTAGGCGTCCGTTTATGGGAGAAGGTGCTAACATGTATCCAGCAAACGACGAAAAC
>Ga0208162_1001383_pt1 | contig 12674 bp, 11 predicted proteins | sample CB_VirMetaG_4_FD_184539 | JGI IMG/M metagenome (GOLD analysis project Ga0208162, IMG submission 184539) | Freshwater to marine saline gradient viral communities from Chesapeake Bay - CB_1508_1M Viral MetaG (SPAdes) (version 4) | ecosystem: Environmental > Aquatic > Marine > Coastal | place: USA... | reverse complement strand
CCCTGTAGTGGTGGCACGCTCAGGAGCTTGTAGTTGATTGGGATAGAGGAACTCACAACCCTCATCAATCTTTGCCCCAATAGACCCACCGCTCACCCTGTACAGCTCAAACAACACTGAGGGTCCGTTGAGGTCATTGGAGTTAAGCGAGCTCATGCCATACATGAACTCGATCCCCACCCATTGAGAAGTCGGGGCGCTAAAGTAAAACAAATCAAACTCATCCGTTTGACCTTTGATAGGCGCTGTATTGTACCCGCGATTGTAGGCGCCCCTCATGTACCCTAGCGCTAAGTAATCAAGCCAAGTGCTACGCCCTATATGATAAAAGCCCGCGCTCCTAAACTTCACCTGATTGAGTTGTTTAAGTGCAAGCGCCATCTGAGCCACAGGAGCGCCAAAAGTCACCACCCCATTGTGACAAGCTTTAGATAGAGGCATAGGCTGAAAGTTTGTAGGCGTAGCCATGTTAAACCCCCCAAATACAAAGCCCGCGAATATAAGGCAGGTTTGGCGCTGTTGGTGGCGTGTTGGTCAAGCTCACTAAATAATTCCAATTGTCCTCATCATTATCGAGCCCCACCCGATAAATGGAGAGATTAAAGAGCTCACTCATTTCCTCATCTTGGTCAGGTCTTACGTCAATGGTGAACTGTTGCCAGCCCGCGCTTGAGGTTGTGATGGTTTGGTCTAGTATCCTGTAGCTCACAGACTGAGATAGAGGGTTGTGCATATTGAGCCAAATGGTGATGGTGTAGAAGTTGTTTGTCTCAAAAGCTTCATGAGGGATATAGACCGGGCTGAATAAGACCTCAATATCACCTACACCCAAATAGAGCGCGGGCGCTGGGTCAGAGCTTGAGGTGGGCGCGGCGTAAAGATTATCAACCCCACTCCATGACACATATGAAATAGGACGCCGCCTGAGTGTCTCAATGTTCTCTAACATATTGACCCCCCACCGTGTTGTGAGTGGGTAGTCATTACCAGCTCGCCCAATTCCAAACGGCGTGAAGGTATTGAGGTTGCCATCAGCTTGAGCGCCTTGAGCTACAGGAGAAGTCCACGGAATCCACCGCGCCGCTAGTGTTCTAATCTCATGGTGGTTGGGTGTTCCTGATGTGTGCTTCACCTCAATAGACAAGACCCCATATGATTGAGTGGGGGTGGTGGTCACTGTGATGGTCGACTCAATAACGTGAGGACCGGCGCCGGTGCTCAACACCTCATCAGTGTAAGAGTTGGCGCCAATGGTCAGGGTGGCTCTCACCCCCCCCGGTCCTAGCGCTATGTAGTGGACGTGTAGGTCATAGTGCATCCGGCTCATGATTGGGATGGTATAGCTCACCATCTCTTGATAAGTCGTCCCACGTTGCTCAAACTGACCTTCAGCCCAAGATTGACTGACAACCGCATGAGTCCCACCGACTGACCACAGATAGTTGGCGGTGTCACTCATAGCGGTGATGGCGCCCTCTGCAATTGGCTGACCTGCCACAACGGTCACTTCATCAGCTAAAGTGGGCGGGCTTGTGAAGCTGTTAGCCATTTAAGTGCTCCAATCTCATCTGAACAGGGACGCGCCTCTTGAGGTTGCCAAAGGCGAGGTCATAGGAGGCGGTGACAATTGAGCACCTCAAGCGCCCTTGGTCCCCGTTATCCTCTGAAGTGTAAACTAAATCATAAGCGGGTTGAGCGCTATTAACCGCTCCTGACCTTAGCGAGCGCCTTGAATCACCCCAGCCTTGATAGAAGTTGACCCGCTCACCATTGGGGGCATAAGGCACAAAATCAGCGGTAAAGTGGGTGTATAGATCACGCTGATCTAATAGGGCGTCTAGGTCAAAGCTCAGGGCGCTTGTTGTGTATGTGCCTATAAGGTTTGAGGTGTACCCCCCGCCTATCTTACGCCTAGCTTGTGTCACGCTCTCCACTGAATAGTGGTGATTTTGAAAAGGGCGAGAAGGGAAGACCGCGCCGGGGTAAGGGTGATCAGCCACAAGCTTGACAACCCCACCACCTAACGAGACTGAGCTTTCTGAGCCTGTAAACCCTAGCCGCTCTCTAAAGGTGGTAGCGTATAGAACAAATAAAGCCGCCCCAATGTAGTGAATCTCAACGTGACCCTCATCATTGAGAATCACTCTGACCTCTCGCCCGCTTTGATCTCTTATGAGCTCCTCAAGACAATTGGTGGGGGCGAGGTCATCAGCGTCATTTATCCCGCGCTCCCTCAATCCACAAACCACGTCTTGAGCGTGCCACTCATTACCACCCACCCTGAAGGCGTCAAAGCTAGTGCCTAACAAGTTATCAAACTGATAGCGCTCACCTCTGTAGACTCCCCTTGTCCAATCATAGGGAGCGGTCACGCTAAAATTAGCGCCATCTGCCACGGCGGTGGTCGTACCCAGTCCCAACACGTCAGCGTCAAGAGGTGTCACTCTGAAGATAGCGTCAGAGGTAATCTTGATTTTATCATCTGAGGTGAGGGAGACCACCCAGGAGGTGTTGAAGGTGGCGAGCGTTGAGAGCGCTTCTGTGAACGTTCCTTGTGAGTCAGCGGGCGTGGTGTCTCCAACCCCTCGCCCATTCAGAAAGAACAAGCCATCTTCATAAACCCCTGAGCCTGTTGAGTAGCTAGGTATGCTGACATCTACGCCATTATAGGCGCAAACGTTGACGCCTTCCCACTCGCGAGCGTCAAAGGCTGATATCAGAGCAAAGTTAGGGGCGGGTGTATTGTATGGCATTTAATCACCTCATGCTAAAGCGTTGAACGCTTCTTGGGTTGCCGTTGTATGTTCTAACGAGCTCATTCATCATTGCCCTTCTAGCCGCTTCCCTTGTGTCATACACAACCGCCCCGCCAAAGTTTATGTTTATGGTGGTGGCTTGGGTTTCGGCTGTTTCTCTTTGGGGCGCCGTTGCCACTTGGGGTGCTCCTGTGGGGGAAGCCGTTGCACCTCCTCCACCACCGCCACTAAAGCTGGCACCAAGCGCGCTCGCTCCTTTCTTTGCACCAACTGCCACAGCTGCAAAGATTCCCGCCGCTTTCAGGTGAGAAGCAGACAGCGCTGGATTGATAAAGGCAACAGCTGCCGCTTTTGCTGTCTCCATAAGCGCGCTCGTTGTCGCTTCGACAGCAAGCCCCTTGAGCACCTCGGCGCTCGCCTCTTTGAAGCTGTCACCAAACAAAATCGCGTTAGCAGCTGCCTCAGCAAAACCCTTGCCATATTGATCAATGAGATCTTCGGCGATCTTAGCTTGAGCTTGAGCCTGCTTGCTTTCAAGGTTTAATCGCTCGATGCCGTAAGCTTTTGTTAGGTGCGATATGCGCTCTTGATTATCTCTGGCAAGCGCAAACTCTTGAGCATATCGAGCATTAAGCAAAGCAAGCTCGCGCTCAGTTTCGTCTGTTATCGCTTCGGCTTTGAGTGTGTCTATCTCAAACGTCAGCTCAAGGCGCTTATCTAGTGCGTCTCGCTCTGCTTGCGCAATCTTTGCAAGTCGGTCTCTTTCGCGCGCGTCTGCGTTTTTGCGTATCTGCTCAACCTCAAGCTGATACTGTTTCTCGACTATAGCGCGCGCTGTTGCGTTGTCGCGTGCAAGGCTTAAACCTGTTTCATATCGTAGTTGTGCTAACTCTATCAGCTGATCATCGCCCTCTTTAGTCAGCTTGATCTCTAACTGTGCCAGCTGGCTCGCTTGTTTAACTCGCTGATCCTCAAGCGCCATCTGCGCCATCTGCTCGGCTTTGCGCTTCGCTGCCCTCGCTTGTCTGTCTGCCGCTCTTTTCTTTGCTGCTTTCTCGCTTATCTCATCAGCTTTAAACTGTGCGTACCTTGCCTCGATTTCTTTTTCAGTAGCCTTAATCCTTGCCTCTAGCTCGTCTCTCACTTGCTTAAGTGTCGCGAGGTCTTGTTTGTCGTCTGCGAGCTTGACCTTTGTGCGTAGTGCTCGCTCGTCTTCTGCTGCCATCAGGATTTGGAGCTGCTTGATCTCCTCATTTTTACTCTCCATTTCAGCGCGCATAAGATCGAGCGCCTTCTGCCTACCAATGAGCTCTCCTGCTTTCGCCTTCACTTGATCGTAAGTGTTGCGACTTGCAGCCTCCTCAAGCTTTGCTGCCTTTGCAAGCTCTACAGATAACGCCTCTTGCTGCTTCTGAATTATAGCGAGTTGCTTACTGAGAGCTTTATCAGTTGCTATCTCTGCCCTCTTCGCTCTATTGAGCGCTTCAACAGCAGCGTTTAAACCTGCATAGTTGTGGCTTGCATCTTTGAGCTCTTGATTATGTTTTTTTTCCGCCTTCTCTACAGCTTCAAGCGCATCGCGATGCTTGAAGTACACTTTGTTTAAGCGCTCAATTTTCTTTTCAAGGCGCTCTTTTGCAACCTGTGAATCGAGAATAGACTTCATCAGCGTCTTGAGCTCTTTACCCGCGAGCGTTACGCCGCCCTCTGCTAGTGACTCAAGCTTGCTTTCAAGATCAGCCGCCGCCGCTGCCATCGCTTGCTCGCGATCCTCAAGCTCTTTAGCGATGCCGGTCACCTGTAAAAACGCCTCGTACACCACAGCGACAGCGCCAACAACGCCACCCAAAACACCGACCATACCTAGAAGACTCATACCGCCAGCGCTTACGCCTTTGATAGCTTCTTTCATATCCCCAAAGGCTTCAACTGATGAGCCAACGGCATCGGATACAGAGCCTAAGCTTTCACCTAGCTCCTTGTTCGTTTTGCCCACCAACTCGCCAACGCCCTTAAAGCTCTCGCCGATACCCTCTGCACCCTCTTTGACGCTGCCTAGACCCTCAAGAACTTTCTTTTGTCCAACCAGCTCGACTTCTATCTCAATTGTATTCTCAGCCATGTTGAGCCTCCTGAGCGGCTTGCTCTCTTTGTCGTGCGAGGAGCTCCTCGGTGTTACTGTGGAGAATGTCAAGCGCTTCCATTATTGCACAAGTGGGACGCGGATAACTAGAAGCAATCGAGCCCAAGCCCTGCCGGTGTCTATGATAAGCGCTAATCAATGGCGCCAACCTGTTGGCGTCAGCTATAGGGCAAGCCCTGACCTCAAGGTCAGCGAACGCCCCCCCACAATTGGGCGCTACTCGATAACCGGGTACAAATAGCCCGCGCTCATCCTTTTGAGCTAGTGGAAGCCCAGACCTAAAAGCCCCCCCACAGTTGCCACGCTGACGCCTTAGCGCCGGTCGCTCCCTGCACTGTTCACAACTCCACCCGCGCCCCCCGCTGTTGGCAAGCCAAACGGAAGACGCAAGCGCTATTTTCCCGCGTGACCCAGTAGGCTCATGCGTTGAATGTGTCCCACTAGCTCGCTGATGACTTGAAGGCGGTGGCTTTCAGGCTTGATGAGGTCGATCTTACCCGCCGCGTCTTCACCGTCAATCTTGACTAGGCTCACGTTCACCATCTCAACAAAGACGCGGTTAAGGTAGCCTTGATATTGGGCGAGCGCCTCACGCTCATCAACAGCCAATTCATGGTGCCAGCGGGCTTTATCTTTGGGGTCATCAGGAGCCTCAACCCACAATAGACGCCCAAGCTCTGAGCGGGTATAGGCGCCCGCCCTGACTTCCGCTGTTTCCCTATCGCTTGGGGATAGCGCCTTGAGCGTGAAGATAGTAGCGCCCTCATAACTCTCAAGCGCGTTCACATCACCGCTCTCAAGATACTTGCCCACCTGCTCAGGTGTAGCCTTTACAGCTGGGTCACAAGTCACAACCACGTCAAGCGTGAGGTCAGCGTCAGGGAGGAATGAGAGCGCCATAATTAAGCCTGTCGTCCTAAGCCGATTCTAAACGGCGTGTTGTATGTCTCACTTACGTCAGCAATATCACCGCCAAAGCGTGAGGCTTTATATGTGAGCTGTTGACGGGTGATGTCATTTCCTGATGGGTCATATTTTGATGGGTCAGTAGTCAGATAAGCGGCGGGAAGCATGAACGCCCCGCCCTGCCCTAATCCCAAAGGACCAAAGCCAATGACCACCTGCCTCAAGGTGCGGTTAAAGAAGTCATTGTTAATGGTGGTGTTGATGGTGGATAGGGTGAGGCTGAGCTCTACATCTACATCACTGACCTCCATATCACTCATGGCTAGGATACTGTTTGAGTGACCCTGTGGGGTGAGCGTGTTGGTGACCGTCAAGGTGAAGTCATCTACATCAAGGGCGATACGCCCCAAGGTGTCACCTGTTGAGCTAGCATCAGTGAGGCTAGTTGGTGAGGTGGATGAGATGACAGCATAAGAGCCACGGAAGAAGCAGGGAGCTCCTGAGTTATAGACTGGCTCGATAGGTCCAACGGCGGCGCCGTGGTCATCTTGAATGAGCGCCGCTTGATAAGTCAGATCAGCCATCACGCGCCCATTATCAAGAGAGAGTTGCATTGACTCAAGGCGGCACCCGTAAGCGTATGAGCGGAAGCCCACCCCATCAACCCTGAAGCTGACACTGTGGGCGGTTGTGCCTAGCTGTGTCCTCTGTCCCGGATACCAAGTCTGTAATGAATAGACCGTCTGACCATCATAGTTAGCTGAGAAGGCGGGTGAGAATGTCACATCACCTGAGACATCATCATCAGTAATAGCGCCATATTCAGCACGCCCATTAAGGTTCACACCCAACAAGCTCCCCACGGTGTAGTCTGTGCTTGTTGCTGTGGGGGTGTATTGGTTTGCGTTCTGATAGACCGCCACGGTGTCACTCTGTAGTGTACCCGCCACTGTGCGGAAGCCCGCGCCCAATAAATAACCAAGATAGTTGGTAGTGTAAGCGGCTGAACCCGTCCCAACCGTGGTGAGGTCGAGGCGTAAAGTAACTTGACCGGTGCGCCTCCTCACTCGACTCCCACCGCTCCAAACTGTATCAGGCTCAGGGGGAAGAGAATAAGTGCCATCACGGGCGTCAGTCCTCTCACTCACCACTGGGTCACCATAAATGATGATAGGGTCACGCTCACACGGTATTGAGACATAAGTGAGCCCGCTGTTGTCAGGGAGCCCAGTGGATGGGCTGAGGGAGCCGAATGAGCTCTCTACAGCAACGCTTAAACTTCTGTGGGTAACGCTCATAAAGCCTCCAAATAAAGCAAGTCAAAGGGGAAGGTGAGCACTAAAGAGAGTGCTTCTGTAGTTGGGTCAAGGATAGGCTCAGTGGTTGGCTCACCGGGTATGAGGCTGACTATGCCAGTGGTGGCTAGGTCATACTGTGGACCCTTCAGCGTGACCAATAGCGCGGCGGCGTCCTCTGCTATCATACGCTCTAAGAAGTGAGCCTCACCTATATCATATTTCACTCTGAGGATAACATTGGCGCGGCGCCTTCCACTGATACCCGCCTCACCGTCATCAATCCCAAAGGTGTTCAACCTCATCTCAAAATATCGATTGGTATTAAGGCGAGCTTCAAGAGGACCCACGCGCCCTGAGCTGTTGATTGATACAAAGCCGTGATGGGTGTCAGTCTTTGGGGTGGTCGCTTCTATCTGTGTCTCAAGATAGTCGAGCGCTGAATAGATACCCTGACTCATGAGCGCCTCCCTGTGATCTTTCGAGCTAGGTTAATTTGAACCGCCTTCACCAAAATCTCAACGTCTTTCGGTGATAGTCCTAGATACTCGCGATCATTGTTCACATCATAGCCATAATATCTGACGTGTTGAGTGAGCCCAATTACAAAGCGTTGAGCGTCAGCTCTTAACAAGACTAGATTGTTCATGAGCGTCCCACTGAGGACAAGATCAACAAGGGCGCTTGAACCCCTCCCCATTCGGCGGCTTTCTCTTTTATATTGATCATAACCGCCCTTGTAGTAGACGCTTTGACCTGTTCGAGACACGCGCCCGCCTTTGGGCTTCAATCTAGCTCCTCTATAGCTCACATATAGAGGGCGCTTTGAGTATCCATTAAAGGGTTTACCGTTGGCGTCAATCCCCTTAGACGTCCTCAGCTTGATAGCTGCTAAGGTGTCAGCGCCTAGGCGTGCTGAGTCCTTAGCCGTCCAAAGAGAGGTGGGGAGATTGAGCCTGACCTTAGCGCCCATGACTAGTGCCTCATAGCTCTATTAGGCGTAAAGCTCTGATCATACTCAGTCTTGTTGTATGACCTCCAAGACGCCCGCAAGTCACGCGATGAGCCGCCCTGTTTAGCTATGTCAAGCTCTCCCTCATCAACTACATTATCTCCATCACGATCAAGGGCGAGCGAGCGCAAGGAGATATCCATGAGCTCATGACAGCGCTCTCTCATGATGTTGGCTGTGTCTAGTTGGTTTATCAGCTCATACACCCGCGCCGCTGTACAATAAGCGTGAGCATTAAGGAAGCTCTGAGCGTTGAAGACCTCATCTTCTGTGACATCAATCTCATCCTTCAGGTGGTCACGAATGATTAGGATGATCTCTTGAAGCGCCGCCTCTATCTGTGTATCAAAAGAGCTTTGACGCCGTGGTATCATGTCAGCCAGTTGAGGGAATTGACCCACAAGCTCATCATGGCTCAAGCCTGTATCAAATGGGCGAGGAGTGACCTTGATGAGCCCCTTCTCAATTTTTGGCGTGACTTGTTGCCCTTGGTCGAGGTCATAGCTCACCACCCAAGGATAATATCCCGTGATGTTGGTGATGGCGCTGGGTACCGTCCCATAGTACATCCCAAACACCAAGAGGGCGCTCACGCTCAAGTCAATCTCCCTAGGGAGTGGCTCGGCTAATATTGCGGTTGTGCCAACCATCCTCACCACGGTCACTGAGTAAATACAATCACCATCAGTCACGAGGAAGGCTTTGACCTGATCAGCTTGGAGGGCGCTCGCTTGTGAATTAACCGTCAAGGTTCGGCGGTCATTGGCAATAGCTGAAACGGTGGCGTCTACTCTTGTCTGTGTAAGAGTTACAGGCGAGGAGCTCCCCACCGTCAAAGAAGGGGAGCCGCTCAAGGGTCCCGGCGCCACCCACTCAAACACCTTGGTTTCTCCTGTCACAATCTTAATCATCGCGCCCCTCCTGTGTTTGCTTTGGTGATATCTTTACTTGTCGCATAAGGTAGCCCAGCCGCCTCCACAAAGCCCTCAGTCACTGGGCTCCAACTATGCCGACAATTATAACCGCCGCCGCTTGTAAGTACAGGCAAGCCTTGACCGTTATTAAGGCGGTTGATTTGCTGTTTGTGCGCCACCTTACCAATAAGGGGCTTGCAAAAGTCGCGGGTGATTCCGTCCCTTGGTCCTGTATATAGATATAGGTCAAGGTCATACTCTTCCGCTACTTTGGCGGTGATTGAGCGCCCATACTTGGCGAGCTCTGTTCTCACTACTGTAATCTCACGCCCCTCAGCTTGCTCAAGCCTTTGGCTCAAGGCGGTCATGGCTCGATTAACAGGAACACCAACGCTAATCCCCTGAAGGGCGGTTCTGACACCTGCAAGCGCGTTAGGGAGTATTGTATCTTGAAAGACACTATCAGCCGCCGCCAACCCTAACGACTCAAGGTCTGGGACGTCTGCAATTGAAGCGCCTGAGATAATCACTTGTAAAGTGTCAAGGGCGCTCTTAGTTATGGCTTCTTGAGCGTCTATAAAGTCCTCAATAGCCAAGCCCAACCCTCCCCTCAAGATAAACTCAGCGAGCTCGTCACGACTGAGGAGAAGGAGTTGGTCAGATGAAGTGAGGTCAAGCGCCGCCTTCAAGTTGGAGATCATCTCACGTCTTGAGCGGGCGAGCGCTCGCCTCATCTTTGTCTCAGCGCTAACCTCAGCGGTCAGCTCTGAGATTTTAGCTTTAGTCAGCTCATAAAGTGGACCGCTTTGGCTCGCCAATTGTTTGGTGAGGTCATCGATAGCCTTCTTGTCGGCGTCGACTCTCTCAGCAAACAACGTGGGGTGAGGGCGTCCACATGAGCAAAGCATAAGACCCTATAGACAGTCTGTTAGGACAAAGCCAAGGTTCCCGTCAATGACTTGGAACTTGTGAGACTCATCAGCCCAAACGTTGCGGCGGGTGAGGTCAAGCGCGTCATACTGACCAGCTCTAACGTCCTCAAATACCATGTTAGCCGCCGCAATTGGCATCATGCGAACACCTGAGCGGCTTTGGATGGCGTCAGCGCCGTGGAGGATACCCATGAAGATGCTGTCACCTGTCCAGATGTAGCTCTCTGAGCTCGCGAGCCCCGGCGCCGCTGTATCCTGACGAGCTGCACCAACCAAGATGTTAGGAATACCAAGGATGTCACGAAGCACATTGATGATAGCCTCATCATTGAGGACAAGGCGACCGCCACCCGCTACACCTTGGGAGCTGTCCCCAAAGTATCCACGGAGCTCACCTGAGCGACCAAGAGCGCGGAAGACCTGACGACCCAAGATAAGGGTGTCAGCGTTGAGCCCGTGAGCGTTCTCAAAGATTACGTCTTTGAGCTGGTCAAGGTAGCTGAGAGGCTCAGCGCCCGCCACGTCAAACTTGCTACCAAACTGAGCGGTTGCGGTGGCTGTGTTGAAGTTGGCGCCATCAAAGAGGACGTCAGCGGCTCGCTTCTCTTTGGCAAGCTTCATGACGCGAGCGACCTTCTTTACAATTCGCGCCTCCTCAGAACCGGGATACTGTGAGTCCACAATATCCTCCATGGCGATACCATCCTCGGCTGAGTAGATATCACACTTATATGTGAGGCTTGAGCGGTCAAAGCCACCAATGCGAGCGCGTGAAGCGCCGGGAGCTCGCTCAAGGTCAAGCCCTGCACCCGCGCCCATGAAGTTGCGTGAAGTCTCAAGCAAGAGAGTGCCTGAGCGCTGAGGTACGCGAACGTTCTCACAGACCTTATCGGCAATGAGTTGGTTATCGCTAGGGACCGCTTCAGCAACTAAGCCACTGAGGATCTCATCAACTGGGTGGATATTACGATATGAACTAGCCATTTAGATCACCTCCTATTAAGCGAGTGGAGCAAGACCACGGCTGAAGCAGATGAGAATCTGCTCATTAGCTGAGGCGGTCAGTTGGTTGATGTTTGGAACAGTGAAGCCCACTGGGTAGTGAGTTGACGCCGCCGCTTGAACCTCTCCACCTGTTGTCACACTGAGGACGGTGTCAGAGGTGAGGGTCAGGGAACCTGAAGCAATGACGCGAGTGAGCCCACTGATAACAACGTCAACAGGGTCACCCGCTTCAGCGGCGCGTTGAGCTACACCAATGATGGTGTTAGCTGTTGGTGTGGAAGCGACTGCAACCTTGCCCGCGCTGTCGATAGCGACTAACGCGAACTCAGTGACCGCAGAAGCACAAATGAACGATTGAACGATCTGATTCATGTCAGTCTCCTAGTTAAATACACTGTTGTATTGATCTGGGTTTTGCTCTCGGTAGAGGTTGAGAGCCTCAGAGAAGGTGAGGCTTTTCTCTGTTGCGAGCGCCTTGACCTTCTCAGCTAGTGTTGCCTTGTTGAGCTCCTCACCACTTGCACCGTGTCCGACCTCATTGAGAGGGACCGCGCTAGACGCTGGGCGCTCGCTGAACATCCTCCAAAACTCAGGCATGTTCTCACGAACGTCCCAAGCTTTAGCCGCCGCGCTCTCCTCAGCGGGTGATACCTTGCCCTCACGGAGAAGGGCGCTGACCGCCTCGCGGCGCTCGACTTCACGCTTCTCAGTCTCGATAACCTCAAGGCGCTCATTGAGCTTTTGATTTTGGGCGCGTAACTGCATGACCTCGCTCAAGAGGTTAGCGTCAGTGATCTTCTCACTAAGTTGAGCGGGCTCGCTCATCTTGCGCTCCTTGTCATAGCCTGAGCCCATAGCCTCAGCCTTGGTCTCCTCTTCCTCCTCAAGCTTTGACTCTTCAGCCATCTCCTCAGCCTCAAGCTCACCTGATAGGCTCGCCTCAGCTTCTGACTTCATATCTTTAATCTTTTGCTCAAGCTCTTTGACCATCGCGTCCTTAGCGGCAAGCGCGGCTTTGAGCTCATCAGCGGACATATTCTCAAAGTCCATGAGTTTCTCTCTTTCCGATAAAGTGACCCGATCAATCTTGGAGTGTGATTGAGCTGGGCGTGGAGTTAGTGTGATGGCGAGGAGCTGGGCATTGCCCACCTTGTCACCACCATCACGGGTGAAGATTTCGCCGTGTAGATACTCAGGGGAGCTCCACAGGACGCCGCCCGCATCTTGAACGACCTTAAGACCTCGCTCATTGTATGCGGGTATTGCATAAAGCCCATCATCTCTGAGCTCTAAGTCTACGATCATCCCCAAGGCGTTTCCGCTCTCAGGTGGTGCAGGTGTTCCGCTTTGATAGGGTGAGGTCGCGTGTTGCCAGTCAATGATGACAGGATCATCTTCACGGCGCTCCCTATAGACCCTCACCATCTCCTCAAGTAGCTCTTGAGATACAGGAGCGCCTATAGCCTCCCCACTCATGCGTGAGCTCACCTGACCAAGCGCTAGGGTTTTAAAGGCTTTTCCAATGGTCAGCCCTTCAGGTACATCATAGGACGCCTCAAAGCTTAATTGTACCGCCTCACCATAAGCCCTGAGCGCCGCCTTCTTATCAGCCGCGTTCATTTGGTTCACCACCTTCTTTGCCCATGTATAGCCAGCATCACCGCCCCATCCGTCCCAAGCCTGGCGCCCCTTGCCGTATTCGTCCCAAGTC
>Ga0208162_1001382_pt1 | contig 12681 bp, 30 predicted proteins | sample CB_VirMetaG_4_FD_184539 | JGI IMG/M metagenome (GOLD analysis project Ga0208162, IMG submission 184539) | Freshwater to marine saline gradient viral communities from Chesapeake Bay - CB_1508_1M Viral MetaG (SPAdes) (version 4) | ecosystem: Environmental > Aquatic > Marine > Coastal | place: USA... | reverse complement strand
ACTACAACTAAAGACTTAATTGTAACTGGTGTTTCTACTACTGGGTCTTTAAATGTATCTGGACTTACTACAACTAAAGACTTAATTGTAACTGGAATAAGTACTCTTGATTCTTTAAATGTATTGGGACTTATTGCAACTGATGAATTGCATGTAAATAATACAATTTCTGGAATCGCTAACACTGCACTAGGACTTTCTGGTACACCAAATATTAATGTTGGAGTTATAACTGCTTCTAGAATTGAAATAGCATCTAATAAATTAGTTATTGATAGCAATGGAAATGCAAATTATTCTGGAGTTGTAACCGCAAATAATTTTATTGGATCACTACATGGAATTGCTTCTACTGCTTCTTCAATAATTGAAAATATAAACATTGAAGTTGGAATTGCTACAGTAAATAATGGATTATATTCAAATTTAATTGGAATAGGAACAAATTCACCAAACAGTGATTTACATTTAAGGAAAAATAGTTTATCTAGAATACAAATAACAAGTGATTCTGAAGAATCATCACTTGTAATAGGAAGAAGTGTAAACACTCAAGATAAAACTGCATCTTTAAGATTTGGAAATACGAATAATATTTTCCCATATAGTGATAGTAGATCATTAGATATTATAAATTATGATAATGGAAATATTAATTTTTACTTAGAATCTGGAACTATTGGAATTAATACGGGTTCTTTTCATTGGCATAGAAGACCTAATTTTTCAAATTTAATGACTCTAACATATGATGGAAAACTTGGAATTGGTATTACAAATCCATCAGAAAAATTTCATATCGATGGTAATATTTTAGTTTCTTTGGGATCTTCTATTACTTCTGAAAGTATATTTGGAGATAATATATTTGGAAATAGTTTCGTTAAAGTTGGTGGTTCATCAACTCAATTTTTAAAAGCAAATGGAGATATTACTTATTTTGTAGAAGGAACTGGAATAACTATAAATTCATCTGAAAATTCCACAACAATTGGTATTTCTCCAGATTTTGTAAGTGGAAGTGGGGGTGGAGATTCCTTTTGGGAACCATTATTTGGAGGTATAGGAATTTCTACTTCTTCTGCTGTTGGAATAGCAATAACAGATGGTATCTTATTATCACCATTACAAGTACAAAGGTTTGGTGTAGAACCTGGATTTGGAACTTTTACTGCTTATGCTGGAATTAGTTCAGTTATTGATGGTTTTTTTAATATCCCTACAGATTCTTATTCTTATAATTTTAAATCAATTGAATATACTTTACATTTAGAAAATGGAAATAATATTCAATCTCAAAAAGTATTAATAATGCAAAATGGAACAGATGCATATACCCAAGAATATGCAATAATGTATCACCCAAATAAAATAGTTTCTTTTGGTTCAACTATAAATTCAGGATTCTTTGAATTAAATGCTACACCAGAAATTGGAATTTCTGGTGTAATAACTTTTAGATATGTAAGACAAACTCTATTTTAAGTTTTAAATGACTCTTCCTTCAACTGGTTCATTATCTTTTTCTCAAATATCAAATGAATTTGGAACACCACCAAATAAAAATCTTGGTGCTTACCGTATAAGTCAGTCTGTTGGATCTTTAAGTAATATTCCTCTTGATAATGGAATTCCACAATCTGGTTCAATATCTTTTAGTAATTTTAGAGGAAAAAAATTAAATATGGTTGTTGATTATCATTCTGCATCAATTCAAGGTAGCCATAGAAGTGGAAATTACTTAGCGAATTATAATGCAAGAGGGAGATATAATGAAAATTATGTAACTGTAATTGGTGGATTTAAATCAAGACCTAGTAATACTAGTAATACTAAAGTTTATATAAATGTAAACCAAGTAATTGGTTCTGAAAAAAATAGTGGAAATAACACTCGTGTTGCTCTTAGGACTGGTGGGTGGGAATCTGAAACAGAACTTATAATTCTAATTGGACCAAATGGTGGTCTTTATGGTGCTGGTGGAGATGGTGGTAGAGGTGGTGATGCAGATGGAAGTGTATACAATTTCCTTACATTCTGGAGTGGGGTAGCTGGAGGAAGTGGAACTTCTGCATTAGGACTTGACTACAGTGCAAAAATTATAAATAATGGGGTCATTAGAAGAGGATATGGCGGAGGAGGTGGTGGAGCTTCTCAATGGCCGACACCTATATATACCAATTCAATGCTTAGTTTTAGTAGTGCAGGAGGGGGTGGTGGTGCTGGTGGTTCTGGTTACCCAGCTGGTGCTGGCGGTGCTGGCGGGAGTTCATTAAACGATCCATATTGGGGCCATCCTGGTTCTAGTGGTACTAATGGCACTATAACTTCTAATGGTACTCCTGGAAATGGAAATAATTTTGTTTTTTATTACCGTCCATGGGGGTGGAACAAGGGTACGGGGGGAACTTATAGTAAAACACTTTATTCCGGAGCAGGGGGAAATGCAGAAAGTCCAGGTAATGAAGAGACCCCATATTATTGTAATACTTTTTTTGTTAGTGGTAGTTTTTATTATCCACCAGTTCCATACCAATGTTCTCCTGCAGTAGGTTCTGCTGGACCTGCAGGATATGCAATTGTAAAGGCAGCAAATGTAACTTATACTCTTGAAGGAAATTCATTGATTGGAGGAGTTTTAAATAATACTAATCCATCATAATTGAACCATCTAAAATTATTTCAAGTGGAACAACAATTTATGGTGAAGAATGAATATTAAGAGTTACTCCAGAAACCGGTATATTAAGATTAAAGACTTATAGATTTGTTCGTGGTGGGTTATTATGATTAAGTAGACACTTTCACAACTGTCACACGGGGTTCCCACGACCCCTTTTTTGATGGTATAATATTCCTATATTCAATGAGACCCGTGATTCAACTTCGCCCTCATCAGCAGACTGCCCTGAATGCTCTCCAACAGCATTCTAAAGGTATTTGCGTGTTTCCCACTGGAGGTGGAAAAACCAATGTTGGTATCTTTGATGCTATGCGTGTGTTTCAGTCTACTACTCCTAAAACCATTGTGGTAGTTGCTCCTCGTATTCTGTTAGCAGAGCAACTCTCCAGTGAGTATTTGGAGTTTATCACAAATGCATCCATTATGCACGTGCATTCTGGAGAAACTCATCACTTCAGCAGCACCAAACCAAATGTAATTCGCACTTGGTACGAAACAACTCAAGGTCATAAACTGATTTTTACCACCTATAATTCTTTGCAACAAATTGCTAATGCAGATATTGATGTAAATACCATCTATTTTGATGAAGCGCATAACAGTATTCAGCGTCACTTTTTTCCTGCTGTAGAGCACTTCAGTCAAGAAGCAGAGCGTTGTTTCTTCTTTACTGCTACTCCCAAGTATTCTTCTACGATTGGGAAACCAGGTATGAATGATGTTGACGTTTATGGTCAAATCATCGCTAAGGTTCCTGCTCCTGAATTGATTCGTGGTGGTTACATTATTCCACCAAAGGTCATTGCTAAGCAACTGCGTCTCTCTGTCAAGGGAGAGGATATTGCTCAGCGTGATTGTGATTATCTTTTGGAAATTATTCAAGATAATCCAGTCAATAAGATTCTAATTTGTGCGAAGGCAACTAAGCATATTATTGGTCTGCTTTCTCACACAGATTTTGCAGAGCAACTTTCCAGTGAAGGTTATTCTGTAATGCATATTACTGCAAAGCACGGTGGATTTATTGATGGTCAAAAAGTTAATCGTGAGGTATTTTTTGATACTCTCAATGAGTGGGGTAAGAATCCGGACAAAAAGTTTGTAGTTCTTCACCATTCAATTTTGGCAGAAGGTATTAACATCAGTGCTCTGGAAGCAGTTGTATTCATGCGTTCTATGGATATTGTTGGAATCGGTCAAACGATTGGTCGTACTCTACGTCTTCATCCTGATGACTCTGCTGGAATTCGCTCTGGTGATATTCAGGCAGGAAATCTGGAATCTTATACCAAATCATATGGTCTTGTAATTTGCCCTACCTTTGATAAAACTTCGACTGCTACTGCAAAGAAAGTTCAATCTGTTGTGGACATTATTTTTGAGCGTGGAGATGTGGCAGTGTCAACCATCAAAAGATGACACTTTTCAAACTGGCACATTTCTACTTGCTCTATTTTCTTTTTTCTTTTATAATTCTTCTGTAAACAAAACGAGGTTTCTCTCCAATGAAATACGAAGTAAAACTCTATTCTTCAGGAACAGTTTTTCTATTTGAATGTTATGCTGGTAGCGTTGATGAAGCACGGAAACTTGCTAAGCACCAATATCCAAATGCATCAATTGTATCAGCAACTGGCGTGTTTCGTTGAATGGAAAACAGAACCATCTTAGATTCGGTGTCATATTCTCCTGGATATGTCACCAAGGATGGAAAGTGGGCAGCAGTTCCTCTTGGGTCTCAGTTTATGATTCTTAATGAGGGAAATCAACTTGATGTCTTTCCTACCATTGAAGAGGCAAAGGATTTCATTGCCAAAAAGGTCAAGGCCACCACTGGGGTTTCAGGGACAAAAAATCCCAAAAAATTGAAATCCACCTCAAAAGGGACCTTGAACCAGTTCACCAAATGAAAATTGATGTTTTTTTGATTTTGACAACTCCATGAGTGATTTAACTTGGTTTGAACAAACGTGCAACAAATCTTACGATAGACACTGTTATGAAATAGTTCTTAAGAATGGAAAAAAAGTGAAGTTTGATTGGTTTGATGATGTAAGACAATACTGGTTTGTTCATTGTCAAATTCCAGATTATTTGGATTATGTTGTTGTCAAAGACAAAAAAGTTAATAAAGGTTTTAAATAAACTTTACATTTTAATAGATAAAATATAGTCCTTAATATATTTCTTAAAATGTACTTAGAAGGAGTCATAATCTGTGTAAATTACGCAGACTTTTTGGCACACACACTTCCACATAATAAAAATCAGTTTAATAATTTAGTTGTTGTAACTGATACAAAAGACCAAAAAACAAAAGAAATTTGTGAATATTATCATGTAAAATGTCTACAAACAGATATTTTTTATGAGAATGGAAATGACTTTAATAAAGGTGCAGCAATCAATTATGCTCTAAGTGAATTAGAACAACAAGATTGGATAATTCACATGGATGCTGACATTTATATGCCACCTCTTACTCGACATGTTCTTGAAAATCTTCCATTAGAAGAACATAAAATTTATGGTGCAGACCGATTAATGTGTCCATCATATGATGAGTGGGATAAATTTATGAATGAACCTTCACGAATTCATGAAGGGTGGATTTATATTCATATGAACTCATTTCCAATGGGAGTGAGAATTGCTGAATATATGAATAAAAGTGCTGGTTGGGAACCATTAGGTTATTTTCAACTCTGGAATCCAAAAGGTTCCGGAGTTTTTGATTATCCAACAGAACATGATTATTGTGACAGAACTGATGTTTTACATGCAAAGAAATTTCCAAGAAAAGATAGAGAACTTCTTCCTGAAGTCCTTTTGATTCATTTGGATAGTGAAGGTTTGAATACAGACCAAATGGGTAAAAATTGGAAAGGTAGAAAAACTTCTAAATTTTGCCATGTTCCAATTGTAAAATCTCAGGTTGATTTAGAAATTGAATTAGTTATTGAAGAGTTGAAAAAAATTGTAGAAAAATATCAGTTGTCTGATTTAAAAATAAAAGTTAAAAACAAAACAATTGGTTTTTGGAAAAAACTTTATAATAAAGGGATGAATATTATTTTGTTAAAAGATAAAAGAACCAAAAAGTATTTGGTTCGTAAAAAATAAATAACAAAAACAAGAATAGTAACAGATGGGGACTTTAATTCTTGCTATTTTTATTAGTTGCACTGAATTGTCTGCAATTGCAAAAAGATTAGAAAATTCAAAATCATTGACAGTAGAACAAAAAACTGATATTATAAAAGAATTAAAAAATGTTGCACCTTCTTGCCCAACTGAATTTAACTTAAATGAAAAATCCAAATCTTAAGTCTAAAATAGCAATTGATTTGCTTTTAGAGGATTTAAAGACTACAAATAGTTCTGTTCGCTCCAGAGCAAAAGAGTTTGAATGTGAAAATTATTTAAATTACTGGAGAGATAAAGCAATTGATTTTCTTATGAATGAGAGATTTAAAATATGAGTTTCGATATACTTCATTTTTCATATCGCAAATGGAATTCTTATCACGAAACCGGATGCTATAATATTAATCTTGTTTTTCGGGTTTGGGATAAAACCGAAAATGATTTTATTAAAGGAAAATTTTTACATGAATCTAAAGAATGGAAAGAAACTGAAATTGTTCAGGATTTAGATTTATTTCAACAATATTCTGATGGTCTTAGAGTCATTAATAAAAATACTGGAAAAGATATTTTTGACACAACAGAAAAAGATGTAGATAGAAAAGATAAATTAATTCCTCTTGAATTCACTAATTTAAATAACATTGATAGGAAAGATGTTTATACCAAAGGATTTCAAGAAAACTGGAATAGTATGTTTCAGTATATTGAAAAATTTGATGTCTTTCGATTTTATGAATATTTCGAAATAAATCCAATCACAGAAGGTGTCATTGAATACATTGAAGAACTGAAAAAAATGTATAATCCTAGTACATACTATGCAGACCAATTATTTCGAACTTTAAAATCTTTAGAACTTTGGTGGGATTAACTAATGTCTTCTTATAACTATTTGTTTTTAACTATTTTTGTAGTCATTGCTTGGTTAATGATTATTGACCAAAATGTATCGGAATATATCAATATAATATTTAAAATTGTAAGAATCAACATTATTAGATTTGTTTGGTTGATTAAATTTCATCCTAAAAATCCAATTACTAATTTCATAATGGCAAGAAAATATGAGAATCTTGCAAAAGAAATGGAAAAAGAATTCATGAAAGATAAATGACTTTTTACTATTATATCCTTGATGATGGTAGTTTTATTACACATGATGGATATATGCAACTTGGATTTTACAGAATGTCAATACAAGAGTTTTTAGAAAAATCAAAAGTCAATTATATAGAAACAAATTGGGTTCCAGATGTTTTTACTAATCGGTATAAAAGATTGCCATATCAAGTGCATTTAAAAGAAGCAAGTATTGGCACAAAAGATAAATAAATCACTACAGGAAAATTAAAATGCTATCTCATAACTATAGAATGCGACTTGAAGAAATTTGTGGTAGAATAATAAGAAAAGAAGAGGTGTCTCTTAATGATATAATTTGGTGTGAGAAACTTTCCAAAAGTAATCAAAGTGCTGCATCAATTTTAAGAAAAGCACGAAGAAAAGCAGCAAATCAAGATATGACTGAAGATAGTTTAGATGGTTTTTTGAATGCTTTAGACCTTGGACCTGTAGACCCAAATGACAGAGGAATAAGTCATTTTAATAGTCCTGAAGAAATTGTAGATTTTTTTAAAAGAGACGATTTAAACGAAGATGACGCAAACAACTGGAGAAGAAGAGACTAAAATGAGAGTAGGTTATTTTTTATATTCATTTTAATATTATCAAAAACAAAAATATAATTAAGTAAAATGATAAACAATGACATTGAAACAATTAACATTGTAAAAATTGACATTATTAAAGGTAGATGCTATGCAAACTTAAAAATACTTAAAGAGATTTTGTTAGCAGAAAGTAACAATAAATTATCTACATATCCATATTCCAGTAGATATGAAGATACTTATTGTCCCCCACATCCAGTGGTTGACGAGGTTATAAATAAAATTACAATAGACTTTAAACAAGCAACCGGTAGAAATATTGTGTGTAGTGGTTGTTGGGGACATATTCATGAAAAAAATATGAGCACCAATACTCATAATCATGCAACCGAATTTTTTTCTGCTGTGTTTTATATTTCTGTTCCAGAACATTCTGGTGATTTAGTATTCGTTCCACGAATAAATCCATACAATGATTATGCTTTTCAATCAATTTTTAAACCAATGGAAGGATACTATTATATGTTTCCTTCATATATCGATCATTATGTACCTAGAAATAACTCAGAAGAAAAAAGAATTTCTATTTCATTTAATTTTAGACAGGTAATATAATATAACTGCAATTTTAGATGACGTAATAGATGATATTCAGTTTAAAAATTTTCAAAGTAATTTTTTAAAATATATTGATAGATCAACAGATGAAGAGTGGTTTTTGTTAGATACTAAACATTATTTTCAAGATTTTTGTCTTTTTCTTATAAACATTACATCAAAATATTATGACCTTTCTAAATGTGGTGGATATGAGTTTTGGATACATAACCACACAAGACCACCAAAGTGGCACATAGATAATGATGAAAGAAGAAGAATTGAAGATAATATAATGATATTTCCCTTATGTTCAATTGTTTATTACTTGCAGGTAGAAGACATAATAAATGGTGAATTAAGAATTTCTCATAATGAAGAAATAAAATTGAACAGTACAAATATAATTTATAAAGTTATGAAGAAGTTCGCAATAATAGATTATGTAATAATTCTGATGATATTATTGTTCCGAAAACAAATAGAATGATTATATTTCCTCCGGGAAAATTTCATACAGTAAATTTATTTTCCGGAAAAAGAATTAGTTTAATTGTAAATCCATGGGATGTAAGTAAATATAAATACGCATAACATATTAAACATAAAAAATAACTAAAAAATTAAAGTAATATGAGAGTAGTTCTTTACACAAAAGATAACTGTCAAGAATGTGAACGAATTAAAGCATTATTATATCATTTAAATATTATTCATTGTGAGTATAAACTTGGCATTAATTATACTCAAAAACAATTTTATAATGAGTTTGGACAACATTCAGAGTTTCCACAAATTTCAATTGATGAAAAACATATTGGGAGAATGAAAGATTTCTTGAACTATCTGAAGGAGAAAAACATTATATGACTTATGATGAATTCTTGATGCTTCCTGCAAGTTTCATTAATGATATGACTCAATTGATGACTATTAAAACCAAACACAATTTACATATAACAAGAGAGGAAAAAATATATTTTGAGTATATAAAGAGGTATTTCAATGAAATGAAGATGAATACACAAAAAAGTCATTTAGAAAAATGTTGGAGAGTTAAAAATGAAACCAATAGAAAATAATACACAATTATTAGAAAGATTTACAAAACGCTCTATGCAACTTTCTAAACAATTATCTGAACTTGAACCTCAATATCAAGAATATCTAAAAATCAAAAGAGATTTGGAAAGACTTGAGGGTTCAGTTCAAGTAGTCAAATATCTGGAATATGGAATTCTTCCAAATGATGGAAATCATGATGGAATGCAAAATCATCGTCCAAATAAACAGGATAGTTCACAATGAAAGAATTATTCATCACACTTATGAGTTTTGCTGATTTCTGGTTTATTCCTTTAATTTTTCTATTTTTACTTGCAATTGTAGTAGAACAAGTTTTACTTAGAGTAACAAAATCAGAAGTAGTGCTCTATCATGCCATGAGAATTCGTAAATTATTTTGGCAACAAAATCTACTTATGAATTTAATTTGGATTATATCTTATTTTTCTCTTTCCTTTATTCAAGCAAAAGAAACTCCTAAAGACCCATTTATGGATTCTGGACTAATTTGGAAATAATATGAAACACGCATTTATATTATCACTTTGTTTTCTTCCAATTGGAATCATTTACATTATAATGAAACTTTCTCTTTTGTTTTCATCAAGTGTGAATGAAATAAAATATGTAAAAGAAGATGAGAAAAAACCTCATGGTCCATATGTCCCTTATGAAGAAGAGGACAATGAAGATGAATGGTAATTGGGAGTATCAAATGCAAATCTTAAATAAAAGAAAAAAAGTCATTGAAATTTCGCAGACCATTGACAAAGTTTTGTTTGAGTGGTATAGTGAGAGAGGAAAGCAGGTTCCAAACTGGAAATCTTCTAAAGACCCTTCTTGGTGGACTGATTATTTGAATGAATTAAAAGAAAATGAACTATAAACCTTATTCTCCCGAGTGGACAAGATATAGGGAACTTAAACAAATCATCTATGAATATCTTGAAGATTCCAATACAGAACCTTACCAAATCTGTCAAGATATTCAGGATGTACTTTTTAATTGGATAGATGAATATTCAAGTCGTGCTGAGAAAGGAAAAGAACTTAAAGAATTTTTTAAATAATGGAACTAACAGAACTTATTCAACAAATAGCATATATTTTATATAATTTTATTGCATTTACTGCAGGTTTATTTCTTGGATACATTATTGCAAAAATGGAACCCTGATACACTTTAGAAACTGGCACAAGGTCTCTTGAATCTTTTTGCCTATCGGTGTATTATGTATTTGTAAAGTTCTTGATTATGGCAACAAAATCTTTCCTTAAGCAAGAGATACTCAATCAAGCAATTTCTGTTGCAATGGCATCTAATGCACCTAAAAAAATAGGAGCAATTCTTTTAGATAAAAAAAACAGAGTAATTTCTGCTGGTGTAAATTCTTATGAAAGAACTCACCCGGTTCAATACTGGGCAGCAAAAAATGCATCTAAAGTATTCAATGAACCAAATCTTCAAAAGAAAATTTTTGGTCACGCAGAAATATTTTCTTTGATTAAAGCAAAAACGGATGCAGAAACCATTGTAGTTTGTCGTATTGGTGGACACGGAAAACAAGAACTTCGTATGAGTAAACCTTGTAAAATCTGTTCTCATTATATTTTAAACTGCAGTAAAATTGTTCACGTTCATTATTCAACTTCAAATGGTTTTGTTTATGAATATTGGGGAAAATAAAAAATGAAAATGCCTGATGAGCAACAACTTAAAACTATGTGGTCAATTGCTAAAACTTCAGCAATTGAAGATGGTTTAAGAAAACCTTATGAAATTTTTGCAAGATTACTTTACATTCATTTTTTAAATTCAAATTCAAAAGTGAAAGTATGATTGAAACTTTATTTGCAACTACTGCTCTTATCTCTAGTCTTTCTTGTGGAATCTCAACTTTTTATGGTGTAGGTGATGGATTTCATGGAAAAACAACTGCTAACGGCGAAGTATTTGACGCTTATCGTTGGACTGCAGCACATCCTTATCTTCCAATGGGGACTAAAATTAGAGTAACAAATCAAGAAAATGGAAAACAAGTAATTGTTAGAGTCAATGATAGGGGACCTTATTCACACGCAGACCTAGACCTTTCTTATGCAGCATTTTCTCATATTGAATCTACTAAAAAAGGTAATGCAACAGTTTGCTGGAGGGTTATTGCTTAACTAAAATGAAAAGTTCTTTATTTTGCATTTTTTGTATTTTATTTGCTTTTTCAGTTCATTCATATACAGAAAGTAAGACTTTAAAAGAATTAAATAATGTTAATTACTATAAAACAAAAATAAATAAAAATTGAAAAATAATTTTTAAGTCTATTGTGACTATAATAGCAATAATTCTTCTTCTTATTTTTATTATAACTATGACATATCAAGGTAGAATGATTGTGATGCAAAAAAATGGTTATTCCAAAAAAGATTATCAAAGTGAGTCAATAAATATGAGAAAAAGAATTGAACAATTATTAAAAAACAAATGAAATTGATTAAATTTAGTTATTGTGAAGATTTTGGACACAACTTTTATCTAACTATTTTGCGTTTTAATGAATGGTGTGTGTTTCATGGATGTTTTTATACTGCAATGTATAGTAGAACTTTCCCATATTTAAATATAATAGTGGGTTCTAGTAGATTACTTGAAATTAATTTTAGTATTTTTAACATAGGATTCAATCTTTCTTTCTTTACGAGGTGGTGGTTCAATGAATGAGATTCCAGAATTTAAAACAAAAGAAGAAGAAACTGAGTTTTATCAAAGATTTGATAAAAAACTTCAAGTTTATAAAACTTTAATGAATAAAGTAAAAAATGAGTTTATTGGAGAAATTTACAATTATCATAGTCTTCCAGGTACAGTTTTAAGTGAAGTTCGTAATATTACACAAGATATTACTAATCAAATGTTTCTTGAAAAATTATCAAAGATTGAATCTTCAGTAAATCATTTTGAAGATGAATTCATGAGTAAATGACTTTTGTTTTCTTATCTTTTATTCCTTTTGCAATTTTTACTGTTATCATATACTCTAAAAATTTTAAAGATAAAAGACCTGATTTAGGTGGTTTTGGTGGGAGAAAAGACAATTGAATAACTGGCACAAGGGCACTTGAAACAGAGTGCCTTTTGTTGTATGATACCAATATCAAACCAAATGAATCTATGAAACCAAAAATTGGAGTAATTTTGGAGCAAGCAATTGAAGAAGGTGTGCGTCGTGGTTATTCACGGGCACATAAACATATAGAGAATCCAACTGAAAGTGTTATTATTGAACACATTGAGGAAGCAGTAATGTCTTCCATCTACGAATACTTCACTTTTGATACTGAAAATGACTTCTAAAATCTACAATCTTCAAGTCACCGAAGAACAACTTAAGGTGATTTCTACTGCTTGTGAGTTACTCTCTCGCATTCAAGGTGGACAAATTAGTGAAGCATTTGAGCATCTTCCACTCAAGAAGGGAGTGGATTGGAATGTCTATCACAAAATTAAAGATGAAGTTA
>Ga0208162_1001381_pt1 | contig 12682 bp, 20 predicted proteins | sample CB_VirMetaG_4_FD_184539 | JGI IMG/M metagenome (GOLD analysis project Ga0208162, IMG submission 184539) | Freshwater to marine saline gradient viral communities from Chesapeake Bay - CB_1508_1M Viral MetaG (SPAdes) (version 4) | ecosystem: Environmental > Aquatic > Marine > Coastal | place: USA... | reverse complement strand
ATCCTATTACTTTGCCTCCGGCAGCTTGAATCGCCGCGACTTCATTTGGAAATCTGCAATCGTCAATCACCGCCAGAATAGGCTGTTCTTCTTCAATATCTTTTAGGCATCGGTTAACCCAAACGTTTTTATCAATATATCTCATAACATCTGTGCCAAGGTACTGTAGGAACTCACGGGCGGTCATTGGGCCACTCCGACATCCCCTTGCCTGTCCCGGCATGTTTTCCCATCGCAAATGTGGCACTACTTGATTTTTATGCTCTTGACTTCCATAAGCCTGTTCTTCTTTTAGTCCAAACAGACTCATAGCCATATACTTCAAAGGATCTGCAAAGGAATATTTTTTCACAAAGGGCCAAACATTGTACATCGCCCAATCAATAAAGTCTAAATCTTTTCTATTAACATCTAAATAAGTATCCGCGACTTCGGTTCCGCCCCCCTCCTTTTCCACATCTGTTTTTACGATCAACTGACCTCTTTGAGAGATTGCAAAATTTTCAATAACGCGGTAGGATCTTAATTGATAACCATGAAGAAAATTCATGCTAGTTGTTTTACCAGAACCTTTGCCTCCTGCAAAAGCAACGATCTTAGTTTCCATTTATATAGCTCCTTAATTGTGGATAAAGAAATTCTTTTATTTGTTGCACTGTCAAATCGCCCACGTCTTTAACACCTTGAATCATTTCTGGACGAATATAATTAAATCGCCTTCCGCAGATTTTTACAATTTGCTCAGCAGCGGCATTTCCCGCGTCATCGTAATCAGTAAGTATTACTACGTTCATCGCGCCACTTTGTTCCAATAGTATTAGCTGGTCTTCATTCAAACTACATCCAAAAATGCCAACAGCGTTAGCAATACCAGCTTCGTGGAGTCTCCAAACATCTCCTTGTCCTTCGACTAAGACGACGCTTCCTGTATTCATTATCTCTTCTTTTGCGAGATTTAGCCCGTATAAAACATTTTTTTTGAAGCCCTGACTGTGTAACCATTTAGGCTTTAGATGTTCTTTAATTGCGCGACCAACGCATCCAACATAGTTATAATCTTCATCATAAATAGGCACTACTACGCGGCCAGACATTGGCTGATCGCTAGTCGTACATTCACCCACGTCGAAATCTTCAAGTATAAGTTGGCTATAATTTCTTCCCAAATAGTATGGAGCGGGTATATTTAATTTGCCCCGTAGGTCAGACCTAGATATTGCGCCCTCCTCTCTTTCAATACGGCGATTAAAAACATCTAACGTTTTGAATTTCTTTTTGGGAGCTTCTTTGATTTCGTCAAAATCTTTCCCGATTATATCTAGACAAAAGTCAACTGTCTCTTGCATCGAAACTTTTCTGTCTGCGTGATAAGATAAGCATCCACGCACGAATCCGAACAAACTATCAATGTATTCTTCTTGACATCCTTGAGTCCAACAGGTCCAATTACCCTGCTTAGTTGTACCGTCAGTAAAAATACAACATCCTTCAGGACTATCGCCGCCATGAACTGGACATGGGAAGGCAAGCCTATTTGGAAATTCAACGTAATTTATGTCGAAGTGAGTTAAAACTTTTTCGATGTGTAAAAGCAACTCATTAGATATCGAAGATATCTTCTGACTCGACATCATCTGTCTCGAACCCCTCTTCTCGCGATCTTTCATTCTCATGAATCTCGTTTCTTGTTAATCCCTGCTCAATTCTACCAAACCTGCCATGCATTACCATGCTAATATAGTCACCGTCGTCAAGACCTTCTCCATGACGTGCCACAACTGGAACTAATTTTCTGTTACCATTACTCTCTCCATCGGCAGCTATCTCTTCGGGCGATTTCATCTTAAAAATAGAAAAACTTGTACATAGCCAAATAAGCCTGTCAGAACCAGAGACAACTGTGGTTGTTTCGGTCGTAGTCCCATCTCTGTTTAATTGTACAAAAGCTAGACATGCGACATCATATTTGACAGTAAAGTTATGCAGCTGCGTAATTTGAAAGCCTAAGACCTGATATTCTTGCATAGACGCACTGATACCTTCGCTACCCATCAACTTCAAGTAGTCGTAAATAATCAGGCAGTCATTGGTTCTACCATGCTCATCAAATCCAACATGTTGATAAATCCATTTTCTCATCTGGCTTAAGATATTTTCAAACGATTCGCCAGCAATGCTAATATAGTGATATGGAATTGACTTCAATTTCTCTGCGGCTTTGTGTACCTTTTCTTTATCAATCTCACTTTCAGTAAATCTACCGCTTGCAATTCTGTTAATTTCAACGCCAGAAATATTGGCCAACATTCTGTGGTAGTGGTCTTCTTTTGACATTTCTGTGTCAAGCATTAATACTGGAATATTTTCTTCTCCAGCAACGTGTAGTCCAACAGCATCTCCATACATAGACTTACCAACTTTTGGCCGCGCGCCCACCAGATCAACACATTTTCTTCTAAAGCCGCCTCCGATGGCTCGGTCGTAATCGCTAAATCCAGAAGGTATTCCAATATAATCTGAAACATTATTTTCTAAGAAGTCTAGATATTCGTCAAGACCTTCTCCAATAGTCTCTGTTTTTTTGTTGCCCGACTGGTAAATATCTCCTGTTGCTTCCAGAATACGGTTCTCAACACGCGAAATAATATCCATGATATCTTCATCGCCTGTAACCGAACTAAGCTCAGAATCGCAAACCTTCATCATCTTGCGGAAATCTCTAGCCACTCTTAGCTTTGTTATTTTGGATGCATAAATACCAATATTGTCCTTAACAATTGGCATATTAAAAAGAGATCGAATATATCCAATCTCTTCTTTGGTGTTGATTACTTCCTCTACACCCATGTTGTTTGCTACGGACAGTATAGATGATAATTCAACCTCTGTATTTTCAGAAATTGATTTGTAAACGCAGTCAAATATTAACTGGTTCATTGCGTCTGTAAATGTCTCAGACGTAACATAGTCAATTTCTAAATAAGCATCAAGACCATGTTGGCACAATCCGGCCAGCACAGCTCGTTCAGATGCTAAATCTTCTAGTTTATTTATCGTCTTAGGCATTTGTCACAAACAAAAAAATCACGTTTGAATGATGGGTGAATTTCAACTTCTTTATTGCATCGGGTGCAAACCTGAACAACTTTAGAAAATTTAGGTCTAGTTCTTTCGGTTCTACTGATATTTGGTGTTTCGTTGATTTTGTCTTTATGTTCAGTTCCATTATCTACAAACTTATTAACTCTGCCCGGAGGCGTTACAACTGGCTGACGACTGTTGCTTACGTTATTCATAGCAAATTCTGAGAACTTAGATGGCAGCTTAGACCTGTCCGCTTCCGTATCTGACATTGTAGCAGTCTCTACTGGAATTTCATCAAGTAATTCCATAGCAAGCTCTATCATGTCGATATCGCCTTCTTCTTTTGCCTTTTTGAGTAATTTTTTAATCTTGTCTTTTGTGGTCATTATTTTCTCCTAGCTAAGTTGGTTAGTATGTCTGCCATGCTTAAAATTCTACTAGCACATCCTTCTAATGTTCTGACTCTAGCTTCGGCATGTTTTTTGATTACAAGTATTTCGTCAGCCAGCGGATTTTCTTTGATGGCGGCATAATATCGCTGCTGCCATTTAGCGTACTGCCCACCGTACTGATCAAGTACCCCACCTATTATATACCAAATCGAAGAATCTGCCCACTCTAAAACGTTTTTTTCTTTAACTTTTACAGTTTCTACATATTCTGCGTAAGCATATAACTCGTAGGCGCACATCAAACATTCGGCAGAAGTTAGCGCACGCATTCTGTCTGCGTCCATGTTCAGCAGTTCACTGATCCTGCTATCTTTTTCTGGAGCCTTTACTTCTTTCAAATACTTAGAAGTTTTCCAGTCTTCAATAGCTTGCTTAAATTCCTGTAATCTTTCTTCGCCAGTCATCTTCTGTCTCGTTGTAGTTAAATTCAATAATTGTTATACTGTTAACATTGCACCATTCTTTTTTTTCGCGGTCGCGCGCCTGCGCTCTGTAAAATGATAGCTTGTCTTTAAAATGAAACTTGTTAAACTCGAAGTGTTGTTTACCATGCACTTCAACAATCAAATTCCTGTTCGGTATATAGAAGTCACCTCTAAGTTTAGAGCGACTTCTTTCTGTTTGCGTTCCTGCTAGAGTCACTTCTTCCAGAATTGTATCATACGGATAACAATTTTCAAGTACTTTTTTAGCCTTTTGGTGAAGTTTTGATCTTTTTCCGCCTCCAGACTTAGGGTTCCAAGTGTACTCTCTACCATCTAGTCCGGTTATTTTCATAGCATTGCTTTGATTTGAGACTCTAAAAAATCAACTAGTTTAGGATTTTGTTTTAGAAAAGCATAAAGCTTGTCTTGACCTTGAAATTTATACGCTTTCATCAACACTTCGTTATCCTCAACATTAGCATCTTTGTCTATTTCTTTAATTAAATCCTTACATTCAGTAACAAAGTCGCAAGTAAACCAAGCTCCACCCTTGCTAATTAAACCAAGGTCGCAAGCCAAAATCAAAACTTCTTGAGTGCTGTCGATACCTTTTCCATATCTGATATAGCTTTGGACCTGACCGCCCGGAGCGCCCATTGATGAGCAAATAATTTTCCAGTTGACGATCTGACCAATCCTTTCTCCATCAGCAGTTGTCCAAGGTTTGATAGCAGGGGTGTCCATTCCGCTGCCAGCAATCTCCATTCTTGTGTCAGCCTGATATTGAATTTTATTGCCACCATCAGAAAGTTTAGCCTTACCAAAACCGCCCGTATTCGCAATGTAATGAGTGATAGCAATTACCAAGCCTCTTTGGCGTGGCAAAAGCATACCAATCTTTTTAGTAAAGATAGAAAGAATTTTTGGAAGACCTGCTCGTTTTGGAGAAAAATCTCCATCAAGCTCTTTTGAGGGAAGTAAAGACGAAACAGAATCAATAATCAATACGGCCCCTTGATAATCTGGATGACTCATCATTTTGTATGCAACATCTAAAAAGTCTTCCGCAGGAATGGGCTTGTCTTCTGGTGCGATTACATGAATTTTATCAAGATCAAAACCTTCAACCTGAAAGTTCATATCTTTTAATCTACCTTCGACATCCATGTAGATTACTTCTCGACCCACCTTTTGCGCATTTACTGCGATTTGCATAGCAGTTGTTGTCTTGCCGCTTTTAGGGTCGCCAGTTAGCGTCAGCCAGCAAGCCTCTCTAACACCGCCGCCAAGTGCGACATCAATAGCGGGACTGATTCGAATCACTTCATAATTGCTTTTTTCTTGTAGAACATCCGTGCCCGTCTTGATAATGTTTCCGTACTGCTTGATCTGTTTCTTTAGATACTCTGGAGTTTTAGTTGCTGCCATCTGATTTCCTTAATTTTGATAATAAACTTTTTTGTTTAGGCATTGACTGTCTAGATTTAAATTCGCCTTCAAGTTTCTCCGCGACTTTCTTGGGCTTTTTAGCTTCTTCATCAAGCTCTTTTTGAGCTTTCTCAACACCTTCTTTTACGAAGTCTAAATTCAGTACGAACTTTTTAGACTTATGCAAAAACCCCAAAGAATAAACATTTTTTCCTCTAGGGCTATTTAAATATTTTAACACAGCTTCTTCGCTGTATTTCTTAATCAGCTTAGACGCTGCACGGATTTGCGTTTTATAATCTTCACCACGATTCCAAAATTTGTAAGCTAAACTCCCCTTGTTGTCTCTTTCGGCCTTTCGAATGCAAACTAACTCAGCAATGTACTGCGCTCCGTTACACGGCTGTCCCGTTGATATGCTTTTGTACTTTTTTGAATTTTTCTGATTCATTCTTGAATACCATTTCGGAAACGTTGTCACCAGTTGGCAATCTAATCGACTGACTCTTTTCAAATTCGTTAAATGGCCATACAAACTTTTTTACATCAATATTATCGGCTTCCGGGCGTAGTAATGACACGACTAAAAATTGATAATCTTTAAAACTTCCGTCCATAAACTGTTCCTTGGCAATCCCTCTAGATATAGAAAAGCCATCTAATCCATCCTCATCCAAAAAGAAAGTATGCGTTGGCGCTCCGAACATGTATAGCTTGATCTCTAGAGCTTTAACGTCAGTATTACTGGCGAAAAAAAACTTTACTCGATCCCAGCAGGGCATGTATCCGGGACGCTCGTAATCCCCCCAAATAGAAGATCCGTCGCTGAGAATAATTTCCCACGACATTATAGTTTGTCTATGACAAATGTCTTTCATGTAGGGATCAAACGTTCTACATATACCTGTTTTCATTAGTCTTTAATCCTATGAATACAGCTCGTTGTTCTGGCTGGCATTTTACGTTTTGATTTTTTATTTTCATCACTGGCAATTGATGCAGTTTCAGTCATAGTCACTGCTCCGTATTTTTTATTTCTTGCGTATAGGTCACTAATATCTGCAACTTCGGGAGCCTCGTCGCTAGAAGGTTTTTCTGGCTGTGGGTCTTTAGTTATAGTTTTTAGATACTTGTTAATCATATTTTCAGAACGATTCATTTTAGAAGATAGTTCTGCAACAGAAGTGGACGAATAACAATTTTCAATAAATGTTTTTTCTTTTTTAGATAGTGGGCCTTTTTTCATTTTAGTTCTCCATTAATAGTCTTCGGGCAGTAGTAAAGTAAATTCTGTTTTTAGTTTCTAGATATTTTATGTAGGCATCAAAACATTTTCTTGAAACTTTTCTGTATTTGTACATTTTGTTTAACTTCCCCTGCGTGTAGCCAAAATCTGCTTGATAGGGGTCGATAATTTCTCCTCGGCCAAACATAACAAAATGCTGGGTAGAAACATTTTCGTGATCGAAAGCGCAATCAACTACTTTAGCTAACGCCATTTTTTCATCAACAGACTCTCCCCCTTTTCCAAAAAACGACACAGTTGCCGATCTTGCATTTGGTAGATTGAGGTAAGATAGGTCATCATTGCTCATGTATTTTCTCCATAATTTTTTTAACTTTTTCAGCGCACTCAGCTTCGGTAGCGCCTTTAACAATAATTTGAGCCTTTTCTCCTAAATAATATTTCTGCAAGTCTGGATTGCGAAGTATGTGATGGCTCAGTGTGTTATCCTCATTGATTGGACGTATATCTATTCTAAAAGTAACAACGCCTATATGCGGCTTACTTTTTCTAGGCACGGGCTGCATATTAGTCCCCTTTTTCGATCCATTTAATTTTTTGTTCAGGAGTCATTGAAACAATTTTTTGATGCTGTTCACGTTTTGCCTTTTGTTCAGGTGTCAAACGTGTGCTTCCACGATCTTTGTTTTCTTTTTCTTGTTTCTCGTAATGACCCATTTTTCTGGTATTTTCATCTGCCAGTTGACCAATAGTTTTAGGATTTCCTCTGACAAATAAATTTGGAGCGCCCAATATCACACGCTTCAAAGTTTTTTGGCCGCACACAGGGCATTCTTTTAGATTTTCATATTCATTGAACGTCATGAATATTTCTGTGTGATAGCAGCATGGCTCGCACTCAAAATCATAATTAGGCATGTTTTTCCTTTTCAATTTTAAGATATCAAAACTTGCTGGCGGGAGGCAGCGTTTAACCTACGAACATGTCGGTGGTACATAATAACCTCCCTAACCAGCGAAGGGCTAGTATATTATAGCCATATCATCAAATTATCGCACAAATTATCTCAGACGACCTAGAATTTTAGATATAATTCCATTTCTAACAATATCGTCGTCTGTCAGTCTGCATATTGCAACGCCCTCTAAATCTGTCAAAGCGTCCATGCAGTCATAAAGACCGCCCGCCTCGCCGCGCAAGTCGGTCTGGTCTAAGTCGCCATTGACCACAGCCTTGGAACCAAGACCGATTCGAGTTAAAAACATTTTGATCTGCTCAAAAGTTGCGTTTTGCGCCTCGTCTAAAATCATAAATGAGTTATGAAAGTTTCTTCCACGCATATATTCTAATGGGCATAGCTCGATAGAATTGGTCGCTCTCATGGAATTGAATGTATCCATACCTAAGTATAGCTTCATTTCTTCTAAAATAGGCACAAGATAGGGAGACACTTTTTCTGTAAGTGTTCCCGGCAAATGTCCAAGTCCTCGACCAGCTTCTACTACAGGTCTGGTAATAATAATTTTTTCTATTTTATCTTCCAACATATATTCACAGGCAAGTCCGACTGCCACAGCTGTTTTACCTGATCCCGCAGGACCAGAGCAAAATGTAACATCACTTTCTGACATTGCGGCAATATAATCTTCTTGATTTTCTGTTTTTGGCTTTAAGGTTTTTCTCTTGGGTCGAATTGGCTGTTTTCTTTTTTGTTGTTTTTTTCTGGACATTTTATCTCTTTAGTAAATGGAACTTGTTGAGAAGTTTCGTATCGTACTGTCCTTTAACAGAAAAATTTCACTATGATCGTTCTGAAAGCTTACTGTACCTTCCACATTTCCACCGCCGGCATCGCCACCGGAAACATCCAAAGAGGTTAAATAATTCTTGGCCCCTAAGTGCCATTGAAAAAGATTTACCCCATCAGCCTCCGCAATAATTTTAATTTCTCTGTCTGCCCTATATATGTCTACATGATCTACCGGAGTTTCATCGCCATCGGCCTTGGTATGAAAAGTGTCTGTTACACTATGATCGCCAGAGGCGTTGGTAGTTAGTTGATACTGATCGCGCAGCACGCCTTGGAAAGTGCATGAAACTTCAACCGGCAAGTCTACTACTTTAAAAACGTTTTGCTCTGCTATGTCTCCGCCAGTTTCGTCAAGGCCGGTTGTAGGCGTTGTGCTAGATGAGTCGGCACTGCCTCTCCACATGCCAATATCTGTCAAATCTTGATAATTTATGTTGAATTCAATATCTATGTTTTGTAGTCCAAGAATAGGTATGCCCTGTAAAGAATTATTTAGATCAAACATTCTGGTAACTTCGGCGGGAAAAACGCAGGAAGAAGTAACTATGTCTTGCCTTTTGACAGTTTCTTCGGAATCTAGATCACTGGTGGGGTATTGAATCAATCTGTCATTTGTAAGCTGCTCGTAAAAATTTGTAGTGAAGGTTAAATTTTCTGTGACTGGCCCTTGCACTGGAATATTGTAGGACACATTTGTAAGAAGGCAGCATCTATAAATTACCGCTGATGCCGTTCCCGCAATGGAATCCGTAGGACTAGTTAGGCCGCTGTTAACTCTATTTTTGGTATCCAGCGTATACACAAGCAAAATATCATAATTCTTTAAGTTGTTATCAATACCTGTGTGCCCGATGCCGTTTGTGTCATTCAGTATGTGAGCATCTTCATACGCGGTTTGGCCACTAACATTAAAAAAGAAATCACCAGCTTTATGAATAACTCTAGAGATAGTTATTGAAAACGTTGTTTTCCCGTAAGAGCCGTATTCTCGCTGGAAGCGACCGATATCTAAGTAGGTTTCTCTAGAAGATTCTTTAGATACTCCAACAGACTGGACTCCTTTTAAGTAAGCGCAGTCAGTTGCTGGATCGCTACCTCCGGTTAAAGTAGTGTACCTCGAATTGGTATACACTGCCTGACAAGCGTAAAATATTCTATCATTGATTGGTGATAGTGCCATGTATAAACCTTTTCAATATTGTTGGGAGGTATTCTCTGACCTGCGAACTGGCCGCTGGCAAGATTTGACCTCCCATTATTCCTGTCCTGTGCTATATTTATATACACATTTAGTCGCCCTCTTTAACGAAGATTCCGTCCACCATCTTGCCTTTCCTGTCTTTGATGTCGTCCCACGCTTTTTCTAGGCAATCAACCATACTAATGCCGTTACGCTCCATAATATTGATCATAACCACCAACATATCGCCAAGATCGTCCCGCACATCATTGCCCTTACAAACACTGTCAGAAAGCTCTCCAAGCTCCTGTAATAGTTTCAAAACTTGGTCCTTGTCTGTACTTCCGGTAATTAGATTTCTGTCATAATGCCATTGCACAATTTTACTAATCATCTTTTTCCTTTTTAAACTTAAAATGAATTTTGTTCAAATTTATCGTAATGTGCGTCTCATCTCCGACTTCTTCAACTTCGACATTTTTCGACACACCATCAATAATTCGCCCGACTTGGGCAACCATATCCTTCGTAATTCCATACTTATTTAATAACGACTCAATGGCCCCGTCAAAAATTCCAGTGTAGTTTTCTTCAGGCATCTTTAATTCTACCTCTCTGACTAGGCGTAATCACAGCTTCCCACTTTTCTTTTAACCAGCTTTCTTCTGGCACGATCATGTCTGAATAATCCCAGCAGTCGTGATACCATCCCTTTAGCCCATCAACATGATATTCTGGCCCAACTGCTAAATTCGGCGGTAAATCAATGTAAACGTGGCTTCCAGATATACGTCGTGTAAATAACAAGCAAAAAGTTTGATCTTCTTTAAATAAGTGACTCATACTATTTTCTAACTTCTCCCGTTCCAGATAGCTTGTAATGTATGCTTGAACGGTTCGCCTTCGATAGTGGCGACGAGATCCCACATCTGCTGTGCAATCTCTCTGATTTCTAACTGTGCATGTTCGCTGTTTCTTAGTTTGATAAAGTTGGCAAAACTTCTCATGTTGAACATTACATCAGCCTGAATCTGCGAGTTGTATGTCTTGAAGAATCGTGCCGACTCTTTTGCTCGTTTGCGTCCCAAAACTGGTTCAAGGTCTGCGATACAGCGATGGTATAGATCATTACCAATTTTCGTATATTCTTCTAACTTTTCTGCCCAGTCAGTTCCACCATGAAGCCTAGTTTGACCATACGCAATAACCCAATCTTCTGGAATGTAATACTTATCCTCCTTTAATTCTTTGTAGCGAGCTGACTCAGCATTGAGAGAACTAATGCGATGCTTGAGCAAATGGATATGAGAAGCAATATCTGTATCAACAAGAAAATGAACTTGTCCTTTTTCAAAGGGTGTCTCATGTCCTTCGCTCCATAGCATATTAATTAGTTTACCGATTCTATTACGCTTGTTCTCGGTCAGGTTGCGAGAGGTGCTTGTCCAAGCAGAGCAAGCTATCACCTCATCGGAACCATAATGACCAATTAATTCAACTTTATTCTTCATTTTCAATTCTTTGGGTTATCCTAACAATTTCCTTTACCAAATAACTATCCTCACAAGGATGGCTTCCTGTCAACTCTACGATCTTTAAATAGTCAGACATTAAAGCGTCTAAATTTTTTTGATCTTGAGTTTTGTTTTTTCCACACTTGCATTTACGGCAGCAAACCATTGTTAACCCCTTATAGTTCGAAATCTAAGTTCATATCTTCCAGATCGTTTGTACTAGCTCCAATCTTGTAACTAGTAATTTCATGCTCTTGTGGCGCAACTTGAACAGAGTCGGACTTCATCCAGCTTTCTGTCCATCCCGCGATAGGATTCTTGCCCACGTTTTCGTAAGGCAGTCCAATCGTTTTTCTGCGGGACATGCATAGCCAATCAATGTATTGATGCAGAACAGTCTCATTGAGACCAATGATAGAGCCGTCTTTGAATAAGTATGACGCCCACTCTTTTTCTTCGGTCGCGGCGCTCTCGAACATTTCGATAGCGGCATCCTGACACTGTTCTGCGGTTTTTGTAAAACCTTCTGATTCCTCTGTATTGAGAATTTTTAAAATCTCTTGTGTATTTGTAAGGTGCAATGCTTCGTCTCGCTTGATTAGCTTGATGATGTCTGCATTGCCTACCATTTTCTTGTTTTCTGCGAATGCGAAGCTACAAATAAAACTCACGTAAAATCTGATAGCTTCCAAAATATTGATAGATATGACAGTCATGTAAATCTGCTTTTTCAATTCCGCCTTTGATGATGTGGAACAAGCCATACCCATCAAATTATTATAGTCTTCAATTGCTGACTTTGCACGCTTCATAATTTCTTTATCTTCATAAATTCCGTCAAAAACTTCTCTACTATCTGCATACACATTCTGAATGATATAGCTATAGCTTTGAGAGTGAATTTTCTCAAAAAATTGCCATGTCATCAGGCACGCCTCCAACTCAGAGTTGGTAACGAATTCTAGCAGTGTAGGAACACCTCGACAAATTACGCTATCCAACATTGTTTGATATTTAAGGTTGGATGTGAAGATAAACTTCTCATTATCGGTCAGAGTGGCAAAATCATTGCGGTCTTTCTTTAGCTCGATCTCTTCGGGTCGCCAAAAGTTTTCCATCTGCTTGCTATCTAGTTTTTTAAAGATAGGATATTTTAATTGGTCGTATCTCTGCACTCCCAGATCCTTGCCTAAAAACAAAGGCTGAGTCATTGGATCTACATTCTTCATATTAAAAATCGTTTTCATTATCTTACCTTTACATCCCAAGTTACTTTATCAATATTTGTTACGTCTGTTAAATTAACGCCTCTTGGCGAGTGAACATTGTCAACCACCAAAACTCTAGAGCCATAAGAGCTAGTGTCTCTAACTAAAGTCGGCACAACGTCCTGCTTCCAATCATATCTTAAATCCCGAACTACAAAGTTTCCATTCTGAGTTCCTGTTCTAGATCCATCCCCTCTAATTTCATATACGACGGGAATCTGTGTCATATAACAGTTTTTCATAGTAACAATCCCGCCGCCCAAAACATTCACAA
>Ga0208162_1001380_pt1 | contig 12687 bp, 20 predicted proteins | sample CB_VirMetaG_4_FD_184539 | JGI IMG/M metagenome (GOLD analysis project Ga0208162, IMG submission 184539) | Freshwater to marine saline gradient viral communities from Chesapeake Bay - CB_1508_1M Viral MetaG (SPAdes) (version 4) | ecosystem: Environmental > Aquatic > Marine > Coastal | place: USA... | reverse complement strand
GCGGAACGATCCGATCGCGCTGCCATCGCTGGACGTACCAAGCAGCCCAGCGGGGCAAGCCGTCGCGGCGGGCGGGCTCGCGTAGCCACTGCTCTAGCGTCTGCGTCACGGAGCCTCCTCGGGTGCTTGGGGCCGCACTGTACCGCGATCCGCTACCTAGCGCGATTTGTGCGCCACCGCCAAACGTATCCCCACGGCGGATAACGGCGCAGCCACACAGGCGGATCGGTGTCGATCAGTCGCTCGCACCACTGCGCGGCCCATTCTCGACGGCCTGCGCCCTCGATGTCGCAGATAATCCAGCGGCATTCTCGGCACTCGGCGTCTTTGATCGTCCGCTGCCCGTTGTGGTGTGTGTCGAATCGCCACGCGATCCCGCGGCACTGCCGACATTCCGGCACGCGCCGCAGGATCAACGTGGACGCGTCTGGGACGCTACTCGTCGTCATCGGCGCTTTCAGATTCCATCCACGACGGCACGCCAAGGACACCGCCCGGGTACTCGTAAGCGGGCCAGTGGTCCGCGGCCTCGCAGTCGAGCCAGATCCGCCATGCCTCGGCGTATTGGTGGCCACCGACTGCCAGCGCGTCCTCGCCAAACGGCAGCGCGATTGCATGGCGCGGAAACCCGGTCTGTACCGCGATGATTCCGCCCGGCTTGATCTCGGTGTCGAGTACATCCGACAGGATCTCAGCGTTGTTGACGATCTGTCCGTAGTACCCGAGATTCAGGCATTGCCGCATGAACGCTTGCGGGCGCAGACTGCGCGTGGTTTTCACGTCCCACACAAGACCCGTTTTCGGGTCGAGCAGATCGGGCCGCGCACGGGCTGGCGTGCCGGGTCGCGACGAGTAGCAAGACAACTCAACCCACTCAGGATCGATCGTGATCCCGGCGTCGGCAGCGGCACCCCGAAGCAGCTCCGCGAGTGCTTGCGCCTCAAGGTATTCGCTCGACTTGATCAGCGTGCGATCGCCTGCCTCGTCCTCGTCGGCCTTCCATGCTTTCGTTCCGCGCCGCGTCGCCTCCGTGACGTGATAGAGCCGATCAAACGTCTCTGGCTCGAGCGTCAGCGTGTGGACCAGCGATCCAAACTGCATCGCGGGCGTCGGCTCGCTCTGCGTCTCGCTGCGGACTTTTGCCGCCAGCGGACAGTCAAGCATTGCGAGTTTGACCGTGGACCACGAGGGCCGCGGATCTGCGTGGTATTCCTCCGCACTCATGCCGCGAATCATCTTTGAATCTGTCATCTTGTCTGCCTCACTATTGCGCCCCCATCGGCGCGGTATTGTCTGCCTGTGCGGAATGCACGCACCCAGCCCCGGAGCGACAGGGGAGGGGAGGCAGACGGCTCACGGGGCCGGATGCGCGCGCGCATATCTTAGCCCCTTTTCCTGCGGAGATACAGCAACACATCAATGAGACGTGCTGTGTCACCCCGGTCTAAATCTATCCGACAAGCACGGGTCAACCCCGCCCGCCACGGCCCATCCGGCACCTTGTGCGTGGTCCACGCCAAGCTAGACACAAGCGCGGATTGTTTGTCACTGCGCGGCATTTTGTGCCACGTCCGAGACGGGCGCTTTTGGATTGAGCCGCGCGCCACTAGCGTCCGGTGAACGTGCCGCAAGATTGCCGTTGCCCCGTCTACGGTCTGTGGTCGCAGAGATTCGGGATCGACTTGTCCCCCGTTTCCGGTGGCGTCGGGGCGCTCCCCCTCGGCGGCGCGGATCAGCTCGCCCAGACGCGCCACGCCTGCGAGATCATGGACGCCGAACAGATCGTGTGGGTCGAGGACGATCGCGCGCGTCTTGCCCGGTGCCGCTCGCAGCACGCGCCCGATCTCCTGAGCGAAACGCACCTTTGACGCGATCTTGCGTCGGCACAGAATCCACCGCAGCCACGGCAGATCCACGCCCTCGACGAGCAGCGCGACGTGGACCAGACAACGCACGTCCCCGCGTCGCAGCGCCTCGAGGCGCTCGGCCCTGTCGTGGTGGTCGGAGTGGATAGGCAGCGCGGGCCACCCGATCGCGGTCAGCCATCGGGCGACGGATTCGGCCTCCGCCTTGCTCGATGCGTTGACGATCCCCGGCCCCTCGGGGTTGTGCCGCTCGAGCATGTGCCGGCACACGATGTCGAGTGCGACATCCCCCGTCGCATCGTCGGGGATCTCCGCCCCGCCTGTGTACGGGTAGACGGTGGGCGGGACGATCACCCCGTCGCGGATCGCGTCGTCGGCGTCGTAGCGCACGATCTCGCGCTCAAATAGCGACAAGCTGCCGCGTCCGTCGCCAGTGTAGGGTGTGGCCGACATTCCGAGACGGGCAGCGGGCAGATCTAGCGCGGTCAGGCTGTCGCACTCGGTGCGGTGCGCCTCGTCTGCAATCCAGAGATCCCAATCTGGGATGCGATCGAGCAGACGACGTGCAGACGGGACGCAAGCGACCGTCACGCGCTGCACGTCCGAGCGTAGGGTGTAGACGCGGCCCACGGGCTCGCCTAGTCGCTGCGAGATCGTGGCGTGCAACTGCTCGACTAGCGCGATCGTTGGCGTCGTCACGAGGATCCGCGCGTCGCTGGGTTGTCGCGCGATCACCTCTGCGAGCAATAGCGATTTGCCGCTGCCCATAACGGCATGCACCACACCGCGCACGCCCTCGCGGAGCGCATCGAGGCAGACAGGCAGCGCGTTACGCTGCCACGCTCGCGGGGTGCGGCCTGACCACTCGTTCACAGGTCGAGGCCCACTTGTTCAGACGCTGGGACTGTCGGCGCGCGAAACAGCCCGCCTTGCCGCAGCTCGCGCTCGAGGCGCGCAACGGCTTGGGCGTGCGTCTCCGAGTCCATCTCTGAACCGACCGCGCGCCGGCCCTCCTGCACGGCAGCAAGCAGCGTTGTGCCGCCTCCCGCGCACGGGTCGCAGACAAGATCGCCGGGGCGCGTGTAGTCGCGGACGAGGGCGCGCATGAGGGCGGGGGGTTTGCCTCCAACGATTGTTCGCTTGCGTCCCCCATTCGGGGTGTTACCGATGCCATCGCTGGTGAACATGTACCCGCCCGGCAGTGTGCCCCACTTGTTGAACGGTCGCCCGTTGCGGTCCTCGCCGCTGCGAGGGCGCGCGACGACGATCCAACACGTCCACGAGGACGGCCCATCGCCTGTTAGCCGAACGCGCGACCCGGGCGAAAACCAAGGCAGCGGCGCGAAAACGTAGCGCCCCGCGTCGGCTAGCGCGGCATCCCAAACCGAAGCAAGAACGTGATCAGTGATCGTCACGATCCATCCGCGCGTGCGTGGTGCCCACGACGCAACGAACGCGCGCACGTCATCCTGCGTCCACCCGTCATAGTTGATTGCTCTCCGCACACAAGCCGTTGTTGATACTCCCGGACGCGATAGCGCAAGACCTGAGCGATGCGACCCATGAGTCGTGCGACCATACAACCCACCCACGGTCGGCGCGGAGTCATGCCCCCCATGCGTCCGCGCGGAGTAGGGCGCATCAACGATCAGCGCATCGCACTCGACGCCCGCCAGCGTGTCCTGCCACCGTCCGCAGCGTAGATCCCACGTCACGACTTCCCCTCCCGCCTCACCGGCTCGCAGCTTGCGTCGATCTGCCCCGTCTCGCGCAGCCACCACCACACCTGATGCGCCGCGCCCGTGTAGACCGTCACGCCGTCCGCGTCGATGATGTGCCTGCGATAGTGCCCTGCCGGCGCGGTCGTGTAGCCAAGCGCCGCTAGCACCTCGTGCAGCGTCATCATGGCCGCCCCCGTCGTGTGATTGCCGATCGACGGTCTGTCGCCGCGCGGATCGCGTCCGTCAGATCCCACCGCAGCACCCGGCACCACGCGATCAGCGCGTCGATCCGCGGGTAGCGGTGGCCCGTTTCCCACGCCACCACGGCGGCGGGCGTCTCGTGGTTCATGCGCTCGGCCACGCGCGCGCGGGTCAGCGACAGGTCGCGCCGTCGCTGGGTCAGCACGCGGATCAGATCCTCCGCGAGCAAGCCGTCGCGCGCGTCACTCGGTCGATTGAGTATGCCCGTGATCATCGTCTCCCCCTTGTGTAGTAGCGCCCGCCCGGGGCCGTGTCAGGTGTCAGCCGGCGACGCGGACACCGGGCGGGCTGCACGCTACCCAGCGCCCGCGCTCGACGGGTTGGGTGGGGTGGTCTGGTTGGCTGCGCGTGCTACCACCTCGCCCACGACCCTCGCGAGCGTTGGCGGGACCGCGTTGCCGACCTGCCGATACTGCGCGGTCTTCGTGCCGCAGAACGGGTGGTCGGGCGGGAAGTCCTGCAGCCGCGCGCACTCTGCGACGGTCAAGCGGCGTCGGGGCAGCGAGTCGCGCACAGCCTGCGAGCGGATGATGCTGCGCCCGCAGGTGTGCGATTCGGTGCTGCCGCCGATGAGCGTTGGGCTTGGGCGCTCGAGCAGGTAAGGCACGCTCGAGCCGCCGCCGTGGCGCAGAGCTCGTGAGGGCTCATCGACGCTGTGCGTCTCCATCCTCGCGCCGCCGTCGCGGCCACGGTAGTTGCCGACGAGGTACGCAGTCCCCTTCGCCTTGATTGGCGGTCCCGGCTCGCCCATGTGATGCGGGCGACACCTCCCCGTCGTGCCTTCTCCGTACACCCACGGCCCAGCGTTGCCGATCTGCGCCGCTGCGACGGTGGTCGAGGGCTCGTCGGTCAGGTCGCGGAACGAGCGGGTGCCGTCGTTGGCGTTGCGCCCGCCGCCGATGATGCGCGGGCCGCTGCCGTTCTGATCGCGCAGCGTTGGCGCGGGCTGATCTGTCGGCACGGCGCGCTGGTTTCGCAGCCCGTTGTCTAGCGTCCCCGTCAGCCCCAAAGCCTCCCCCATCGACACCCAAGGCAGCCGCGAGTCGAACAGGTCAGCGTGCGCTTTCGGGTCGCGGTGCGTCGCAGGCGGCTTGGCGAGCTCGACCGGGCCGGCCCACAGGATGACCCTCCTTCTGTGCTGCGGGACGCCGTAGTCCGCTGCGTCGAGCACCCAATAGCCGGCAAACGCGAACCGCTCGCGCAGGTCGGGCAGGATGACGCGCTCGAGGTAGCATCCGGGGCACCGTTGCGGGTCGCCGCAGCCGCTCTTGCTGTGGAACGTCAGGCCGCGGACGTTCTCGCCCAAGAACCAGCGCGGCTTGAACCTGTCGATCGCGTCCACCGTCCACGGCCAGCCGTTGCGCTCGTCCTGCGCGCCCTTCCTCGCGCCTGCCGTGCTCCACGCTTGGCACGGGAACGAGGACCACAGCAGATCGCAGGACTGGCCGGCGACCGCTGCGATGGCGTCGAGGTCGCGCACGTCGCCCTCGACGACGGGACCGAGCCCCGCAGCTCGCAGTGTGGCGCAGGCGCTCGCGTCCCACTCGCAGAGGGCCGCGTGATCGATGCCAGCCTGCTCGAGGCCGAGGGCTGCGCCTCCTGCGCCCGCGAACAGTTCGATCGCTCTCATCGCATCCTCGCGAGCACGGCGGCCGCGTAGGCCCGCCCGTGTTGCGGGTCGCGCAGCGCCCGATTGCCCGTTGCGTAGGCTCGCAGCGCGCACTCGAGGTCACCGCCGCATCGTCGCCGCCAGCGCCGCAGGATGCGGACACCCTCGGCGCGACCGATGGCCGGGACGTGCAGCGCCCACGCGGGCCACCGGCTGTAGCGCCGCGCTACCTGCATGAGCCCGGAGCAGCAGGCGTTGCGCGCCATCGTGTTGCCCCGGCTCTCGACGTGGACGATGGCCTCGACCAGTCCGTCGGGCAGGTCCGGGGTCGGCGGCGTCCAGTGCCACGCGAGGGCGGCGAGTAGGAGGGCGGCGGTCATTGCTCCCCCTTGAGCAGCAGCCGGTGCAGCTCGGCCACGTCCTCAACCATCCGGCGCACGTTGTCGGGATTCCCGCGCCACACGAGGCGGACCTCCGGCATGGCTGACGGCCCATCTTGCTGCCATGACACCTTGACGCGCACGTCGCCTACGTCGGCGTACATGTAGCCGCCTGCGTAGCCGTCGATAGCGTATGGGTCGCAGTCGGGCCAGACCTCGCGGGCTGCGGCCTCAATCCGCTGGCGGCGGGTTTCCTCGGTTCGTGTGCTCATCGCAGCCACCGGCCCAGCACGGTCGCGGCGACGTAGACGAAGCCCGACACGAGCCCCACGCCACCGAGCACCCATGCCCCGGCGACGAGCCATGACGCGGCGTCCTCCGAGGCGATCGAGACGGCGGCGGCGATGCAGCCAAGGATGGTGGCGGCGACGATTAGCACCGCTGGCATGTCTTCACGTTTCATGGTTAGCCTCCGTGTAGGTGGTCGGGGTGGCCCCTGCCTACGCCCCCCGTCCTGACCGCGCTTATGTGCATCCGCGACCCGTGGGCCGCTGCGGCCTAGCCGTTCTGCCGCCCGACACCGCGCCGGGCAGTCGATCAGAATGGAATGTCACCATCCATCGGGGCCGATGCTCGCGCCCCCGCTTTGGCTCCCGCGCGCTCATACGCAACGATATCGCTACGCATCCCGCCGCTGTAGTCGTCGGGCTTGTGCTTGATCTTGGCGTCGAACTCCTGACCGATCAGATCGCTTGGGCCGCTCGGGGCCCGGTCGAATCCGCAAGCCCACACCAGCGTCTGGAACTGCCGAACGCCGATCTCGACCACGCGGGGCTTGTGGTGCTGCGTCGTGTAGAGCTGCCAGTGTCGCATCCCGCTGGCCTCGTGCTCGCACTCGACGGACAGGCCGACCCACCCGCGATCGTTAGCTTTTCGCTCGACGCCCCGGATTTTGAGCGTCTGCCATCCAGCGGGGACGATCGGAGCCTGCGGGGCCTCGGGCTCGGGCACCGGCTCGGTGCCAAAAATATCGGCAAAATCAAAATCGTTCATTGCTGCCTCCTATGTCGCGAGTTTCGCGACGATTGCTGCGAGGTCTGCCGGCTCCCATGCCTGCAAAACCCCGTTCGGGTCGCGAACTTTCGCGTCCGTGGTTGGGTCCGCAATCGCGGACGTTTGGATCAGCCGCTCGACGCGATCGCCGCGCTTTTTGGCGTGCATCGCGAGCAACAGATCAAAGTCGTGAGCGACCGGGCGGCGCAGCGACAGCAGCTTGCCCGGAAATGACGGATACCGCCGCGTAACCCGCCCCGTCTCGCTGTCGATATCCTGATCCTGTCGCGCGATCCAGAGCGAGTTGGGCGCGATCGCGGTCAGAGCCGCGACAGCACGGCGAACGCTTCCGGCCATCGCCCCGTATGCCGGGCGGGGGTCCTTGCTCGCCTCGAGCGCCTCCGTCAGCACCGTCTCCGCGAGCGCCGAGACGCTATCCACCACGATCCAGTCATAGCGATCGGGCGTGTCCCGCAGCGCGCGGATCACCTGACGCAGCGTGTCAGACGACGTGACCGGCAGCGTCGGGATCTCCGTGTCGCTGATCGACCGTGCCCCCGGCTCGCAGGCGAGCACGAGAATCCGATCGTGCGTCGTCGGCAGCGTGCGGATCGCGTATGTCTTGCCCACGCCGGGTGGGCCGTACAGCAGCGCGTGGATCGGCCCGCCGCCCTGTGCCGGTTTGGCTGTGTCTAGGATGCTCATTCATTCCCCTCGGCCACGATGGCCAGTAGTGTCTCCCGCGCAAGTTGCGCGGCCTCGACGTGATCCAGATCTGCGGAGCCGTCGCCGTCTGCGTATACCCACCACTGCACGATCCCGGTGTCTCGGCTGCTACCGGTGATGTGCATTTGCGACGCCGTGATCAGATAGCGATCGCCTAGCGCATCGCGCGCCTTGTCGCCCGCGCGGAGCATCTGTGCTCGTGTCGCTAGTGTCATCGCCGCTCCCTCGTCGCGAGTCCTAGCGCGATCCCGAGCGCCGTGCAAGCAACGCCCGTGCAGGCCACGGCGATCGCCGCTGTCGTGAGTGTAACCATCATCTAGTCCTCCCTCTGTGTGTAGGTTTGGCCCTCGGGCGGTAGCGGCGCGAACGCCCACCACCACGGGCCGTGGTTGTCATGCCGCGCGAACAGCGCGCCGTGCGTGTCTGCGTAGTGCTCGTCAGGATTCGGGCCGCGCTCGACCGTGCCCGCCGCCAGTCCGTACCACGGCGCGTCACCGTCCCAGTCCGCGAGATCGGGCGTGTAGACGAGGATCCGCGTACCGAGCGGGGGCAGCGGTGTCGTGTGTCCGTCGTGCCACTGTATGGTCATGGTGTCTGCCTCCTCGCGGCTTGCGCCGCTGTTGTGGTTGGGGTATAGACCACCTCAGCACGGGCGTCAAGCCCGCAGGGGAAGAACGATGACAATCAAGGAACTGATCGACGAGCACGGGGCACGCGCCATCGCGCGGCGTCTCGGGTGTAGTCACTCTCAGGTCGTCGCGTGGCGCAAGGCGGGCCGATGCCCGTTGCACGTCGCAGCGGCGCTTGTGGACGCCTACGGGGTGGACCTGCGAGACGTGGCCCCGGACGTGGACGATCTAGCGTCACGCGCCGGAGTGCGGCCCGAGCTGCTGGCGTCCGTGTGCGGGCGTGGTGGCCTCGTGGTACAGAGGGCGCGCGAGTATGCGCGCGAGGGGGCAGACGATGGGGAGTAGCACCGCCGGCAAATCGTGGCCCGATCTCTACGCTGACGCGGGGTGGCCTGTGTTTCTCATGCGCCCCGGCAGCCGGCAGCCGGGCGGGCCGTGGCGGGATCTCGCGACCACCGATCGAGAGAAGATGCGCGCATGGCGCGAGCGCAACCCGGAGGCCAATCTAGCCGCCGTGGTGCCGCGCGGGTGGGTGGTCGTCGATATCGACCCCGGCGCGGACATGGACGCCGTGCGGGCTCGGCTCCCCGATGACGCACCGACGCAGCGCACCCCGCGCGGTGGCTATCACGTCTGGCTCCGTGTCCCCGACGGTGACGGGTCAGACCTGATCCAACGCCCGATTGCGGAGGGTGTGGATAGCCGCACACCGGGCAAGGGTTGGTTGTTCGTTTGGCCAAGCTCGAGCCCCAAGCCCGGAATCTCGGGTCGCTACTCGTGGATCGTCCCACCGCCGAGGGGGGATGCTGAGGACTGCCCCGCCGCTCCGGGGTGGGTGCTTGAGGCGCTGGCCCCGCGCGAGGCTCCCCAGCGTTCCGAAATGCCGACGCTCCCGCCGCCTAACGCTCACGACGTTAGCGCAGGGCGAGCCTACGCCGAGGAAGCCGCGCGCAGGGAGTGCGACGACGTGGCGCGGTCGGGACAGGGGGACAGGCAAAACACCTTGTTCCGCGCCGCGTGCGCGATCGGGCGATTTGTTGCCGGTGGATACCTCAACGCCAACGGGGCAGCGGGCGATCTCGTCGAGGCGGCGAGCGCGTGCGGCTTGCTCGCAGAGGACGGGGAGCGCGCGGTGTACCGGCAGATCCGGCGCGGGTTTTTCGAGGGCGCGCGCGATCCCGCTCGGGTAGACACCGGAGGGCGCGCGGAGCTGCCCCGCGAATACTACCAGCGCGCGCAAGGTGCCGAGACGGCGGAGGGCGGCGAGACACCCGATCGGGCACGGGTGGACGTGTGGCAGGCCGACGATCTGCTAGCTGACGACAGCCCGCGCGAACCGGCGTTGATTGATCCGCAAGTGCTCTATCCTCGCGATCTCGCCGTGGTCGCAGGCCCGCCGAAAAGTCAAAAATCTATGTGGGTTCTGGATCTGGCTTTGAAAACCGCGCACGGGCGATCGTGGTGCGACACGCTGCACCCTGCCCGCCCGTTGCGGTGGCTGCTGATCAACTACGAAATGCGGCGCGACACCTACCGCGATCGCGTCGAGGCGATCGGGCTTGGCTCGGCTGACGTGGTGATCACCTCGCGAGGGCTTGGCCCGATCTCGTCCGAGGCGCTCGAGACGGTGGCGGCGCAGACGACGGCGCAGCGGGGCGAGGGCTGGATCCCAGACGTGATCGCGATCGATACGCTCGCGTATGCCTACGATGGCGACGAGGCCGACAACGCGGCGATGCACCGCTGGTTGGTCTTTGTGCGCGAGGAAGTTGATCGGCTGTGGCCCGGTGCCGCGGTGATCCTCGTCCACCACTGCCGCAAGATGCCGCGCAAGGATCTCGAGGCCGATCCGTTCTCGGCTTTGCGCGGCGCGTCAGCTTTGCGCGGAGCCTACGATCTCGGGATCGTCATCGCGCGCCAGTCTGACGACAGCGACACGCGCCGCCTGTGGTGCGAGACGCGGGGCAGCGCGGAGACACCCGGCCCGCTGTCGATGCGGTTCAGCACGGGCGGATTCGGCTTGATCGACGAGGGGGCCGCGCGAATCATCGGGGAGACGGTGGCCGAGCGGTGGGATCGCCAACGGCAGGCACAGGCCGAGCGGGTGATCGAGCTGCTACTGACTGAGGCCGACGCGGGCCGGGCATACACGGTCAGGACGTTTGCCGAGACGTTCGCGCGGCGCGACAACTTGCCGTCATATCAGGGGATCACCAAGCTCCTGTCACTCATGGCCACGCGCGGGCTTGTCGCCTACTCAACCGGCGTACCGACTGGCGTACCGCTGCACCCCAAATCGTTCGGACACGTCGTGTGCGAAGGCTACGCCTACGCGGGGCAAGCGGTGATCCCCACGCACTACCGCGACCCGGAGGCGGATCAGGTGCTGCCGCTTGGGGAGCCTATGACGTGGGGCGACCTGTAGCGGCGCAAACGAAAGCGCCCCGAGTCGGATCAGACCGGCTCGGGGCGCTTGCGTGTTGGCGCGCTTGGTGCGGGCGCTAGTCCTCGGCCTCCCAAATGCCTAGCGCGCCACGCAGAGCAGCATCGCCGGGGACAGACCAGATCCCGTGCTGATCACCCACGATCCACACGAGCCCGTCAGGATCCTCGAGCAGACGCAGCGCGTCATCGCTCACCCACGGCCCCGGGTCGTGGTCCACCTCTGCCCACCCGTCGATGTCGAGCAGATGGCGGACGCCGGCTGACAGATCCTGATCGTCCGTCGTCGTGCCCGGTGCCTCCCCATACCCTGCGTTGGTTGCGGCGTGGTACAGGTCCGCGATTTCCTCCGCGCTGCATCCGGTTAGCATGGCGCGGATTGCGTCGTTGGTGTGCATCTTCATAGCTCCTCCCCCTCTGCGGTTACGTCGCAAGAATCAGCGACGGTGATCACGATCGCGAGACGGCAATCTGAGCCGTCCTCCACCCCGTGCAGGTAGTCGGCCACCGAATCCTCGAGCGGCTCCACCGTGCCGCTTGGCTGGTCGCCATAGCTGGTCAGCCCCTCCCAGTCGTCAAGCGGGTTACGGTAGTCGAGCAAGCGTAACGCCTCAGCCCGTAGCCGTGACGCGATCGTGTGGCGCAGCCTGTGCGCTTGTTCGCGCGTCATGGCAGCACCGCCCGCACGTCTGCCGCCGTGGCTTCGCCCGCCACGAGCCGGCGCAAGGTCAAGTGCGCCTCCGTCAGATCCGCGAACGCGCGAAGCAAGGTCGGGCTAGCCGGTCGCCAGACGTGCGCCGTTGCCGGCTGCGTAAGTGTGAGCAGTGCAACGTTGTTCAGGTCGCTATCGTAGATCGTCACGATCTGATCGTTGTAGCGCGATGCAAACGCATGTAGCTGCGGCGCGGCGCATACCACGCCAAGGTAGATCCCCGGAAAGCCGGCGAACGCCCTTGGCCGTGGCGTCTTGTCGTCTGTCTCTGTGTCCATGTCTGCCTCCGTGTTGCGTGCCCCCCTGCACGTTCGCCGCTTCTACCCCCGTCGGCGGCGGGGTGTCAAGCGGTGCGTGGTTGTGCGCTTGGTCCACGGTCCGACACCCAAGCAAACCAAACCCGACCCAGCGCCAAGCATGGTGGGTACGGGAGCGGGTGTTTTGCGTTCTAGAACGTCGAAAACGGGCATATCAACGAGAAGGGGCCTAGAACACCGCGTGTGGCGTTTTCGGGGTGGGGGTGCGGTGTCGGTATGGGTGAAGGGGTTGGAAGGGCAGGAAGGGGCGTTTCTGTGCGTCTCAGCGCGCGTCCCTTTGGTTGGTGCGGGGCGGGGGTTACCCTGTCTCTCCTCGGGTCATCGGGGGAATCCCCCCTAACGGGGGACACCCCCTCCAAGGTCCACGGGTGACACGGTATCCCCCCCTAAGGGGGGAGATACCTAGTCACCCTTGGACCGTGGGGGTGTGCCCCCCTAGGGGGTATCCCCCCTTGACCCTAGGACAGGGAGAGGGAAGGATCCCAAAGCCAAGGGGGCGACATGGGCGGCAGACGATCGCGGAACAAGGGCAAGCGAGGGGAGCGGCAGTTAGCCCGCTGGCTACGGGACAGGGGATATCCTGAGGCAAGGCGCGGGCTTACGCAGTCGGGCGGGGCGAGAGAGTGCGACGTTGAGGGCTTGCCGTGGTGGCTCGAGGTCAAGACGGGGCAAGACGCGGCGCGGGTGGTCCTCGGGGCCTGTCGGCAGGCTGTCAGGGACACGGACGGGCGTCCGTGCCTCGTGGTCTGGCGGTCGCAGCGGGTACACTCGGGACCGTGGGGGCCGTGGCTTGTAGCTGTGCAAGGCGAGGCAACGGACCAGCCCGACACGCGCGGGGTAGCCACGGTCTGCCGAGCGGGTACCGGGTCGTTCGTTGCGGCGGGCTATCGCTGGACAGTCCACGACGCAGAGGGCACGCTAGGGCACCCCGGTGGTTTTATTGGGGGGTAGGGTCGCGCGCGGCTTTGCTAC
>Ga0208162_1001379_pt1 | contig 12689 bp, 13 predicted proteins | sample CB_VirMetaG_4_FD_184539 | JGI IMG/M metagenome (GOLD analysis project Ga0208162, IMG submission 184539) | Freshwater to marine saline gradient viral communities from Chesapeake Bay - CB_1508_1M Viral MetaG (SPAdes) (version 4) | ecosystem: Environmental > Aquatic > Marine > Coastal | place: USA... | reverse complement strand
TGCCATCTGCTGTTCTTGTGCGTTAGCAGCATCAGCTTCGGCTTGCCTATCTTCAACGCTCTTGACAAGGTTCAATACGTCGATACCTTGTGCAGCAGCAAGACGTTTGATTGCTTCGTCTGCGTTGATGTACTGCATCATAGCTTCAGGACCAAGGGTCTGAGCAACAGTAGTAATGAACGCAGTCAAAGACTCACGGTCTTGGCCGCGGCCGAGTGCATTGATACCTGCAACGATCGTAGGTGCCACAAGATCCTTAGGATACTTGGGCAGCTGACCGCTGCGAGACAGGACCAACAGCTTGCGGTTGAGATAAGGGACAAGGAACTCAACAGTCAGCAGGGAGAACAAGCCGCCCAGTTGTTGTTCGAGTTCAAGTTGTGTCAGCCGTACCTCTTCAGCAGTGGTCCGTTCAGATTGACGCACAGTCAAGACAAGGAACGCTTCAAGGATGCGACGCTCAAGAGTCTGCATCATCTGCAGGGCTGTTGAGAAGTCAGCAGTCTTACCGACTTGGATGACACCGATGTCTTCAGGTCGTCCTTGTACGATAGCTCCGTTGCCTGCCTGGGCGATTGTCTGTGGCTTGGTAGTAGAAGACGGACTGACCACAAAGACCACCTTAGCGGCGCTTGCAGAGCCCTCTACCATTGCCTGCGACAGAGCGTTGAGTGACTTGAGATCCCCAAGGAACTCTTCGACACGTCCACGTCCGTAGTTCTCACCGTCAACAGAGTTGAACCGGAGAACCAGCCAAGGGTTTGCATCAGCAGGTGCCTTACCATCTGTCTTCGGAATGATTTTGTCGAAGACTTCTTGGTGCCACACCCATCGATTGTTATCTAGCTTGACGTGAGTATAGATCTCTACGTCATCTCCATGAGTACCGTAGGTTTTACTGGACACAGAGTTAGTTGTGTGCAGATCCTGCAGTTCTTTTGGAAGCAGTTGTTTGTTAATAAGTTCTTTGGTTACGATCTCAATTACGTTACCATTGCCGTCACGTTCTACGACGTAGCGGTTGAGTGGATAGTGTTTGATCCCATCCTTACCCATAAACATCAGCGCATTGCCACCAACCACCAGGTGCTTGATAGCTTGGTGAACAGCGACACGATCACTTGAAGAAGCAATCGAATCCATCACCATGCGTTCCATCTTGGCAAAGCTAAGATCTAGTTCAGACCGGATCTCAGCAGGCAGTTCAGTGCCGAGCTTGTCGTCACGGATCTGCAGCTTAAAGAATGAAGTCTGAGGCGGAAGCAAAGCAAGCATCAGTTTAGATGCAAGAGTTACTACCGATTTAGATCCAACACTTTGCCAAGGTTGGCGTAGAGTTTTATGTGTAGGTCGTATCTCATCACGTTGGATAAGATACGGAAGGGTCAGTTCAGAACACTCAACTGCGATGTCAAGAAAGTGTTGCCGGTAACTACTTAGATGATCGTACCTGCTACGTGCTTTCATTAGCCTAGGTTAGTTGAAGATCCTTGTTGTTGTTGTGCAATACGCAAGCGGTCCATACCACGTGCGCCAGTGCCACGAGTCTTACGCTTCTTGCTACGGATAGTCGTAGGCTCAGCGCTCATTGTGGCAATGTTAGCTTGCATGGTCTGCTGCATTGCAGCTTCCCGTGCTTTGTTTTGTGCTTGCATTTGAGCCATGCGCTGTCGGTTCTGTTCTTCCTCACGACGCATGTTCTCTTCAAATCGACGGGCATCTTCACGTGCCCGACGTTCGGCATCACGACGTGCGCGTTCCTCGCGCTCTGCTGCAGCTCTAGCTGCGCCGCCTCCACCGCCCATAATTAAAGTTCCTCGTTTGTAATACGTGATTGAATCCAGTCCACAACACTACGTTGACCAGCTTGATACATGATCGAATTGATCTGTGCATCGGGACCGGGATTGGTCAACGGAAATCTGTCCTCCAGTTCGTTGACCAGAGCATCCACAGTCAAGCCAAGGTTAAGCGTACTGTGGGAGGTTTGTATTTGCATGTTCAAAGAAAGCAGGCATACGAGCTGCACGGGTGGCAGACAGTTCGGGCGCTTTGCCCTCATACATTAGCCGATCACTAGAATCGAGCCAAAATTTTTTGTCCAAATATTTATCGGATGCACCAACCTTAAGAGGTTGCATCACCCAGTTGATTGTCGCCTTCCTGAGTTTGTCCAAGGAAGGTGAAATTTCCAGACCCAGTTCTTTACATACGAGCGAGTTGCAAGCGACGTGGATTTGTTCGTCACGACTAATGTCGGCTGATACCGTACGCATACCTGCGTCACCACAAAAACGAAAGAAGGGTAGAAGAACGAAGAAAATTGCACGCTCGGCAACCATTGCTTTGGTGACCGTGTGATCAGGATGCGCAATCCACGCTTTCTGTAGTGCCAGTGCCTCTTTCTCCGCCACCTCGTCAACGCCGTAAGCATTGGCGATGTAGCCCAGAGCGATGTCGTGGTTCTCTTCATCTTTGACGTTTGATTCGAGCAACTTACGAGCCGTAAGTGGAACACTTTTTTCAAGAGCATCCGTAATAAAATCACCGACTGGAAGTTCCATGTGTCGGAGTGCCAAGGCTCTGTAAATAGTTTCCTCAGCACCCTCTTTGCAGATACCAGCAGTAGTTTGCACTGGTGTCCACTTGCGCTTACGCGCCATTAGTTTATCATAAGGGTTCATTCTTGGCAGTCACAAGTAAAATCTTCATTTAGTAGGTCTGCCAGATACTCATCGACGTCCTCTTGAAGCGCTGCATAAACATCAGACTTATCTTGAGTGTCGCCCATGACTTGCAGACTGTAATAAAGGGAGGTCTGCGGAGATTGCAACCACTCTTCGATAAAGGCTTCGTCGTACGTGACGATATCACTCCAACTGTTGAAGCTATACCCGTGAAGAAGTCCCGTGCGGTCAAGCAACGTCATGATGCCATCAGCAACACGCTTGTAGTTGTCCCAACCAACTTCTGAGGCGATCTCTACGTCGCCATATTCAAATGTTTCAACACCGAAGGTGCCGCTGTCACGGTCTACCGTGCGGCTGATCGGTGGTGCGATCTCTGGTGCGCTAGTGAAGCCATCCAGATCCTTGCTCCTGTAGCTACAGGACGCAGTGGGAGCAATCGCAAATGCACGTACCATGTTATTGGCACGAGCAACTTGGGCAGCACCCTCAACACCGATGGCAAACTGCGAGACCAGCTCATAGGCTGGTGTCCGTACTACCTCACCGTTGTTGTACTGCTCCAAAGCAATACCAAACTGTTCGTAGGTTACTCCGTAGCGCCGTAGAAGGTTAGCAAGTCCGAGTAGTCCCAGCCCAACTTGTCGGTCGGTTTCTGAAGGGAGGTACTCACCGCTTTCTCCAACACCTGTTTTGCCATGGAGGCTACACAGCTCGGACATGCCCTCAACAAAAGCTCGCGGGATATCATCGAACTCACAGGCACCGAGAGAGACATGCTGTAGCAAGCACGTTCCTCGTGAGGGCAGGTATACCTCCAAGCAGACATTTCCGCGGATTCGGTTTCCTTCATTGTCATACTTAACTTTGTTTAACCAGATGTCACCAGACTTAATGCCATGGAGCAGCTGTTCTTTAAATTCACACTCATCCCACCACTCAGGAGTGATGTTGATACAGCGCTTAACCCAAGGCAACTCAGACCTGGGAGTTTGAATGAACTCTAGAGCATCCTTATGCCGGAGATCGAGGTGGCACACCACAGCTCCGTTCTTGTAGACACCGCCGCGACGCAGGATTTCATTCAGTGTTGAGTAGATTTTGGCAAAAGAGACAGGGCCTGAAGCCACAAGTCCCTTTCCATTTTCTGCACCTCGGGGTCGCAGTTCCGACAGGTGGACCGCGCAGCCTGCTCCGTATCGCAGAGCATGCGACACAAAACGCCAACTTGCTTCGATTCCATTTTGTCCCTCCATTGTGTCTTCAACAACGAAGACTGTACAAGATACGGGTAGACGAGAGGTGGGATTATCGAGCCAGGATTGAACACGTCCGGTCCGAGCAATAAGGTTAGACATTAAACTAAATCAGATAAATCAGGTGGTTGATAGTTCGGTCCTTTGAGGACTTTTCCGTCCTCGCGGTAGATCGGTTTGCCGTCGTTACCTAGCTTGGACATGTTAGATATGTGGACACGCCTGAGCGCTTGCTCGATGTCCCAATCCATGTTCTCTGCGTACTGAGCGCAGACGTAAATTAAGTCAGCTAATTCTTTTAAGCAATCCGCTCGCTGTTGCGGATGCATGAGTGCCATGTCTTGATCTGCTTGAAGAAACTCTTTGAACTCTTCAACGATCAAAGTCCGCTGGGTTCCACGGCGGTTCAAGTCGTTCGGTATATTGTACGCTCGGCGGAACTCGATGGCTTGGTTGCTCAGCAATGACATGCTCTAATTCATTCTCAAGATAATGGATGGCTTTTTTCAAGTCGTCAACCTTACTGTCTTTGTAGCCAGCACGGCAGATGTACTTGATTGAATTACCGAGATGATAGTTAAGTTCCTGGTCTCGAATAAAATCCCAGACTTCTATAGATCCTCGGGTGTAATGGGCGGGTGATCTGTGTTCCAATGTTTTACTAGGTTTGAAACGTTGTTACTAAGACAGAAGTTCTGCCGTTGCAGCGCTAGAAACAAAGTAATGATGTCGGCTTTGTCTGCTTCGGGCAGCAAATCTGTAAGGCGTCTAATCTTAAACTCTTGCTCCACCGTCAGTTCAAAGACCGGCGGCGGAGGGAGTCCAGGGAATGACCTTGTGTTCTTGTTGGTCATAATCTGTGTATGTAAGAATGCGTGCAAGTCTGGCATTAGTCAAGGCTACCTCTTCATCAAGATCTTTGTCAGCAAATGCTTTGACAACAGTATCCCAAGTGTAACCGTTCTCTTCAAACAAAGAGACAGCACGCTTGATTCCAATGCCAGGCACACCGCTGTAACCATCAGTCTGGTCACCAGCAAGAGTCTGGACTAGATGCCATTTCATACCCTCTTCGGCAGTGACTTCAATCACTTCCTCAAGGTTGAATAGTTTGCCAGGGATCTGACGCATGTCTTTGTCAGGGCTGACAATGATGTTACCAGGGTGAGCTGTAGCGTAGATACCCATGGCATCATCAGCTTCTAGCTCAGGCATCCTAATAACTTCGTAGGTTTTCTGCAGTTCAGAAATTACCCGACGATATCCACAGGGCTTTTTACGATTTCGATGCCCTTTGTATTCTGGGTAAATTTTTTTCCTGAAATTTCTAGAGTCACTGAAAAACAGCACCAGCTCTGGTGTGTCCCAAAGGAACTCATTCTTAATCTTGTTCAGCTCACGCAGTACATTGTTCATCGCTTCGGAGAATTTACTGATCACAAGGATTACATCATCCCCGAAATCGATTTCATCTTCAGCACCAGCGCAAGACTTGTACACAATGTAGTCGGCGTCAATCAGGAGCTTCATTTCCCCTGTCCCCTTGACAGTTTCCTGCCATGGGAGGGTTTACTGCGCTTGCCCTGCCCCTGTCGGGTGTGTTTAAATTTAGCTTTAGATTCAAACTTAATTTTGTTGACTAAGTTTTTACGCATTAGTGGACCTCCGACCAGTCTCTCCCTTGCTTTGCTTCTGCTTCGATTGGGAGGCGTAGTTTGTAGTATCTGCCAGCCTCTTCAGCGCTGCGTACCAGGGATGCTGATAACTGCTCTGCGTGCTCAGGGTGGCATTCAAATTGTAATTCGTCATGTATAAAGGCGAGCTGAGAACAACACAGCTCTTGTGTATTTTGGTGGTTGATGACCATCCATCTCTTAGCCAAGACACCAGCTCCTGACTGAAGCAGGTAGTTAAGTGACTTGTGTGGACTATCAACGTGGATCTTGCGACCGTCTACTGATCGAACAAAACCCTTCTCACTCGCTGTCTTGATTGCCTCAAGAAGCTCGGCAAGTCCATCAATAGCGTCCACAAACGCGGACCTGATCTCCTTGCCTTTACGTTTGGCAGCGCTATCATTTAGGGAAGAGTCAAAAGAGTGTCCGATTTTTGCGTCACCTGCCCCATAGAGGAAGGCGTAGGTGACAGTTTTGACATCCCGTCTACTAATTCCAATTTTGTCGGCATTAACTTGGTGAATGTCTCCGTTAAGGAGGATGTCAGCGTAACGACCTTGGTCATACCTAGCAAGATAATGAGCAAGCATCCTGAGTTCAATGCCTGCAAGATCAGCACCAACCATAATTTGCCCTGGTGTGGGCATGAACAATTTTCTGAAGTCATGATCTGATGGGACTTGCCCCAAGTTTGGATTTCGGTGGGCGCAACGATGTGTATTCGTTGATACTGAACAGTGGTGATGGATCCGTTTAGACGTCGTACATAGCTTCAGCCATGCGTTCGTGCCTTCCGAGATCATCCCCAATTTCTTCGTAATATCGAGACACTTCAGAAAGTCCTCTGCAATCGTAATCCCATCGGCAGCAATCTCTTTCAAGACAACTTCGTCGATGATGGGCTTCCCAGTAGGAGTCAGAAGCTTCGGCTTCCAACCATGAAATGTTTGCAGGATCCATGATATGTGATCTCTCGAAGTAGGGTTCAGTTCTTTGAGCTTGGTTATCTCACAGTCTTTTACGTATCCGTATCGCTTGTTATCTGCTTTAGGAGTAAAGCTTGATCCGAAGACGAAAGGATGTTTGTCGCGTAGTAGTTGATAAGTTTTTTCAAGTTCGGTTCTGAGAGACGATGCAAGTTGCCATGCAGAGCGCTCATCAAAGTACCATCCATGAAGTTCTTGTTTGGTGAGGATTCGTGCGACATCATGCTCTAGCGCGACCCACTCAGGTAGGGGTGGAAGTGATCGCATAGTTTTTTAGTAACAGTAACATCTTGTACACAGTAGTCTTCCATGTCTTGCGACCATTCAGACCAGTCTGTGTCTTTACCGAACGAACCTTTGTATTCAGACAAGCGGTGACCGTAAGCCTCTAGGCTGTGCCTGCCGTACAGTTGCAGCGGCATGTTCTTCCACTTGTGCTTCATGTCGATATCCCTCAGGTCCGTGTGGTATAACCGCGAGAGAAGAAGGGTATCAACGACCAAGGCGGTCGGTTCAAACCACGGATAGATTTTTCTGATGCAGGGTAGATCATATCCGATGACATTGTGACCTGCGATAACTTCAGCATCTTCCAAACGCTGAATGCCCTTAGTAATGGGTTCAGTATTACCTTCGTCATTGTAACGAAGGGTCTGGTCAGTTTCAGTATCATAGATGACAAGACAGTGGATACGGGTAACATCATCTAGAAGTCCGTTAGCTTCTAAGTCAAAAATTAACATCGTTCCAATGGCGGATAACGCCAGCAACAATGAACAAGTTAGTTACGAAGATCAATCCGTTAGTTAGAAGGTTTAGTGTTAGCAGCTTTATACGCTGCAGATCCCTTCCACTTGTATGTTTTGTCCACGAACTGTGCTTTTTCAACTGCTTCTGGAGTTGGTGGGTTAGGTGGGTGAGGCAGCCAAGGGTGCTCGATCTCGGATTCAGAAATCGGTTGTTGGATCAAAATCTGCTTCGGGTTGAGTTTCATTGAATTTACAGGTTGATAAATCGTAAGTCAGTTGACAGGCGACGCCAACCTCGCCAGAATATCGATTCTTAAGGACTCGCACTGTCGTAGCAGCTCGTTCAGCTCCACTCTGCTGATCCCGCTCGAGGGCAATGACTGCATCACTAAGTTGAGCAATAGAAGCGGATCCTCTAAGTTGCCCGAGCGTGACTCTAGCTCCCTCTTCATGGTTGACATCTGATGTGGTTCTCCGTAGGTGTGAAACAAGGAACAAAGAAATACCAGTACGCTCAACCAATGAGCGCAGCTTGGTCATAGTTGTGTCGATCATCTTACGTTCATCCCCATCAAGCCCGCTGAGCAGGATGCTGAGGTGATCTAAGAATACCACACGTGTCTCAAGACCGCTTGCCATGTACTCGATCCGTTCGTAGATGTGATCGGGATCATACGATCCGAAGCCATCGAACAGGTGCAAGTTCCACTTGGCAATCGTGTTGTTGAATGCTTCTGTCAGCTCAGATCGATCAGGGTCTCCGAGGTGGAGCGATCGTCCGACTGAGGCGGACATAAGTCCGAGAGCTGTACGACGGTTTGACTCTTCAAGTGCCAAGTAACCGACCCGTTCTCCTTTGTTAAGCAGGTTAGTACATAAGTCCCTACAAAAGGACGACTTTCCCGTGCCTGAGCCTGCAGTAATGCAGACAAGCTCTCCAAACCTGATCCCGTGAAGCTTTGATTGTAGTCCTTGAAAGGGGTAGTCATGGTCCGCTGGTGGTGAAGGAGTTGTAACAAGTTCGAGTAGAGTTTTTGCATCTACAATTCCGTCTGGCTTGTACTGTTCGTGTGAATAATTACACACAGCTCGGATAGCCTCACTGTCCCCAGCTTGGAGAGCGTCTGAGGCGTCCTTGTAGTCCTCTAGAAAGCCGATGAAAACCTTGCCAGGTGGTAGGACACCGGCAGCCTCTCTGGCAGCCTTCTGACCGGCTTCATCGTTGTCGAAGAACAGAACAATCTTATCGTAGTAATTGATCCATTCGTAGTTATGTTGGATTGCTTTCTTTGCAGCAGGCGCACCGTTCGGGATGCTTACTACATCCCAGTTAGGTTGAGCCTCCCACACAGACAGAGCATCCATCTCGCCTTCGACAATGACGAGTTTCTGTTCTTTCTTGGTAGTTTTGTGACGGAAGTTTTGCATTCCGTACAGGGTTTTGACCTCGCCTTCACAACGGAAGTCCTTGTCTTTAGTTTTTATCTTTGCGCCAAGAAGTGTTCCAGCGCTGCTGAAGTAATGGAAGCGTAGGTTGTCTCCGTCTTTGTAAGCCTTGAATAGCTCACATGTTTTTTCTGAGATACGTCGCTTCTGCAGCCTTCCGGCTGAGCCTTGTAGGTGGGCATCTCGCATTTGATGATTGTGATGTGTGACTTCGTTGCCACTTGTATGTGTAAAGCACCTGAAACAAAATGCATGACCGTCTGAGTACAAAGAGTTTGCATCAGACGATCCGCAGTTGTCACATGGCAAGTGCCTCACGAACTCGCTCCCGGAGTTTTGCGTATGCATTAGCTTGCTGTTCGTGATAGGTAAACCATTCGTCAATCGACATCATAAACCCTTCAAGGATGTTGTCAATAGTTGCAGGGTCTTCACTGTCTACATCAGCGATCATATCACTGAAATGCTCAGCGTAAAACTCAGGAGTTCCGTACTTGTAAGAGGTGTTCACAGTAGCCACTTGAGGGGGATGTTTGCAAATGAGCACCAAGGGATGTTGTTTTTGTCACACCACTTGGCATATGTAGTTTTACTTTTTTTAGAGATTGTGTTGTAGGGTGCCTGAAAGACCATACGAAGATCAAGGTCAGGGTTTTGTTCCTTGACTGATTTGATCTTCTTACGGTCTGCAGAGTCCCAGTAACCCTTGCACTCTAGATGCACACCGTTCGGAAGAACGAAGTCAGGGCAATAGGTGTGAGCGATTACATACGGGACTTTCTTACATTCGTATTCATATTTGACACCCAGCTCTACGAGAAGATCAGCGACCTTCTCTTCGAGTCTGGATCGAAACGCCATCAGTCGTTCAGTTGCTTTTCGATGATCTCTTCGACAATCTCCGATACAGCACGTCGCATCTCATACTTAAAGTCGGAGCGATCCGCCTTGTAGCGGGTGACGCTGATCTCAGGCAGGTTAACAGTCAGGGTGCCTTCGTACAAGCCGAGGGCTTCGTTTTTGGTGCAATCAAAAGTAATCATCAGAAGTCGTCTTCGGGTTCACCGGCATCATTGGACACGTTGGGGTCACCAACCTTAAAGCCTTCGGTCTTGCCGAACAGCTCAGCCACGTCTGCATCGTCCATGTCACCAGTGTCAACACCAGCGGAGGATGCAAGCGAGATAACCTGCACAGCCTTGAGCTTCAGGCTAGTGCCATAGGTCACACCATCCTTGAGGATGTAGGGCTTCTGGAAGAAAGCCAGCTTGACCTTGCTACCACTGTACAGCGGAGTGCTCTCGTCAGTGATCAGCGTGCCTTGGGTATCAACCACAGGCGGTTTGGTCTCGTCGTTCCAAGTGAACTTCACCTGGTACTTACCTTCGGAAACCTCTTCCCAGGGCTCAGGCTTCATCACCGAGCGCTTGGGGTTCTTCAGTTTGGATTCAGCCCACTTCAGGGACTCAGATCGGTCAGCCTCAAGCTGATCAACGATGTCTTGACCGACCACAGCCATGAGCTTGTAGCCGAACTTACCGGGTTGCAGTACAGCTTGGTATCCCTCAAGGACAACAGGCTGTTCAGTTTTGATGATGGTACGTGCCATTAACAGAAAAAGTAGGTGGATTCGATAACCGACTCAGGCTCAAGATCGCCTATCATCGGTGGGTCTGTCTCTGCCCCAATTTGTTGGGCAAAGGAAGTTAGGTAGTCATGCTCCGCAAAGAGGTGCATGTATGTCTCACGAACAATGGTTGAAAGAACAGACATGTCAGTAGCACGACAAAGAACCGAGTCGTGTATGAGGGAAATCGGAGCGTCGAAGCGTAGTGCAGATAAGTGCAGGAGGCTTGCATCGAGTGAGTGGATTAGGTTGGGCGCAGTAGCGTTCTTGTGGTGGTTCTTATCTACCGTGTCGCTGTCACCTGTTGAGACCTTGATTTGACATCGACCAAGTAACTGAAGCTCAACTGTTTGTACTTCAGGTTTCATCAGTCGTTGTGTCACAGTGAACCCAGATGGTGTTGTCCATGTGAGTTCATCAAGACCACGGTCAATAGCGTTGCTGACCTCTGACTCAATCCACGACATCACAGCCATAGGTCCAGGTACAATGACATTCATTGCATCACGGACAGCTTTGACAGTCTCAGTCAAGTCATCTTTGTCAACTTCGACACCCTTCTCACTCAAGGCTTCACGAATGTAGCCACGATTTGAGTAGGGTTTAGCATTGTAAGGGACAGTCATGACGACCCTCTTGCATACCTTCCTGTCCATGTAGGGTTTGATGGAGTCAGGAACGTGTGGCGTAGCTTGTGTAGCGACAACCTTGTATGCATCCTGCGGTTCATCAGATGGCAGGACATTGACCAGTTTAGCGGTAGAAGCATCTCTGGCAAGACCTGCCAAGATCTGAAGACCACTACATGTAGCGTCTGTAGCTACAGGTAGGCTAGTAAAGCTACGTTTACATGAAATGACACAATGGAAATACTCTTCACATGCAGCCAGGAATTGCCAAGGCTCATCTGCGACCTCCCATTCAGGAAGGGAACCGATAGGATCTAGAGCAATACGACTGATGATTGTGAGATTGTCTTGTGTCCATGCAAGACGTTCAGCCATGGTTGCCTTGTCTAAGCCGTACGTAGTAGCGACCTGAAACGACAACCATTCCTCTGCCTCAGGTGTCATGAATGACCCTTGATGGAACTTGAGGAGTGACTTACCGAAGTCTGTATCTTGAGGTGTCAAGAATGCAGGGATAGGGTAAGCACGACCACGATAATCAAACGACCATGGGATAAAGAACTTCTCATGTTGTTTGAATATCTTCACTGCGTTCATGGTCATCCTTGTACGACATGACTTCTGAAACGCTTGTGCGTTGAGGTTACATACCTCTGCTGCCTGTCGTCTGTAGTTCTTGCGAGACTCTTTGTTCTCTGCAATATCTACAGGCTTAGGTGGCAGTGGTATCTCCACGACAGGGATGAACTTACCTACCTCAATACCTCGTTCTTGTAGTGTCTCTGCGACATCTACTACGAATGTGTTGAGGGTGTATCCTACCTTCTGAATCTTGTTCAGAAAGGCGATAGGTTTTTCTCCCTGTATAAGGGTGGGATCGCTCCGCCGCACCATGTCATGACCACGCATGACCTCGTTAAGCAAGTAGCCGCCTGGTGTCTCGTTGGTCCAGTCGTTAGGTTCGATCAGCATCGGCCAGGCTAGCGGGCTGAACAACTCAGCGTTAGCTACCACCTGGTCCTTGATACTCATGAACTCAGGTGTCGCAACCACATAGTTATGTGTCTTGCGTCCCTGTCTACGCATCTCACGCATGAACCAGTGACTTGACTCGCAGATACAATCTAGCAGCCAGCCACCAAGCTTGATGCGATTAGCTATACCCCAGCATTGCCAATGCTCAACCTCATACCTGTTCATGAGAGTAGTTACAACCTTGACCTTTTGGTGTGTGCCAATAGATCGATGGAAGTAATTCTCTTTGATGGTATGCAATAAGCCAGGCACAGTGCGTTCATAGTAACGCATCATGCACTCGTTCTCAATAGCCTGACCGATTGAATCGGTGACATTCTGAACGAGAGAAGACTTAGGCTTAGGACTAAACACCTTGTCAAAGGTGACCTTACATGCAATGGCAGCAGCTGACTCAGGCTCTATGTCCGTGAGATAGTGTTGTATCTCTTTGAAGTAAGCACCTGTCTTGCCTTCTTTTATCCTGTTGTTAGTTGCCTGAATACGTGCAGCCACAAGAGGCAGAAGCTGCTCAATAGAAGCCACGCCATACACACTAGCTGAGGCATAGTCTTTGTCTTCCAACTTAGTTGTGTTGTCTCTGAGTTGCTTGAGTCCT
>Ga0208162_1001376_pt1 | contig 12717 bp, 11 predicted proteins | sample CB_VirMetaG_4_FD_184539 | JGI IMG/M metagenome (GOLD analysis project Ga0208162, IMG submission 184539) | Freshwater to marine saline gradient viral communities from Chesapeake Bay - CB_1508_1M Viral MetaG (SPAdes) (version 4) | ecosystem: Environmental > Aquatic > Marine > Coastal | place: USA... | reverse complement strand
AGGGACTGCCTGAGACATCCCTGATCTCCTCACAGTTCCGACATCTGCTGGGCTACACGTCAGGGGTGAGTGACGACACACCACTCTACAACTTGACTGCCAACCTGTGGAACGCTATTGTTCTGCTGGAAACGTACATGAGGGTGGGTGATGGTCAGATGGATGAGGGTGTGTTGGACATTGAGAAGAAGTACTTCAGTCTGGAGGATGAATGATTACACACAAAGACCGAGTAGTAGCCCTAATCGACGGAGACATCATCGCTGTCCGTGCAGCCGCTGTGAACGACGGGGGCGACCCTGACGACATCGCAGGTACTATCCACCACCTCGTCCGTGACTGGACAGAGAAGGCCCACGCAGATACCTGTAAGGTCTTCGTGTCTGAGGGTAAGTCCTTCAGGTACGCAGCATACCCTGACTACAAGTCCAACCGTAAGGACAAGCCTAAACCTGCCGGTACGGACTGGGCTAAGGAGTACATGCTGGACCAATGGAAACAGGAGGTATCCAACCCCAAGTATGAGGCAGACGACCGTATGGGGCTGTACGCTACTGAGGAGACTGATGAGGTCCGTATCATCGTGTCCACTGACAAGGACATGAGACAGGTCCCAGCGTGGCAGGTGAGCCCAGACCACCACAGGTTCCCTTGGAAGCCTACCCTGCCTGAGTGTCACCGTATGCGGGCTATGCAGACCCTGTGTGGGGACAGTGTGGATGGGTATCCGGGGATCAAGGGGTTTGGTCCGGCTACGTTTGAGAAGATGGTATCTACGTGGGAAGAAGAGGACGGGTGGGTAGACGGATGGACGAACGTCTGGAAGGAGTGGGCTATGCTTATAGACGACGAATACCTACCTAGATCCTTAGATCCAAACCCACAACTCCACTGTGCCACCATCCTCCACCACCTACTAGAACCCGAATATGTACCCATGATTAACGAACTGTACGGGTGTTAGGGAAGACTAACACAAACCCCCTTAACAGCCCAGAAATGGGCTTTTTATTTCACTTTACACATTAGGTGTGCCGGGGGTTAAAGTATAGTATGTTATCTTTAAGGTATACTTTAAGGTAGAGACATGGAACTACATGATGACTGTGTGGTGGGTTACCACTTCTTCACAGTACGTACTATTAAGTCCTGTGTAATCTCCCTGTTTGGACTGTCCCCACTGAGTCACATCGTGGTGTCAGTCCGGACTAGGGAGGGCACACTGTATTACAACTGTAGTTGGGGAGTAAAGAGTGAGTGGTTTGTAGGAGATATTCCTATCTGCCCTACTGCCTCCCTCTATGAGAACCTCACCCTAGACCTGTCCTTTGTAGATATGGTCCTCCCAAAGGGTGAGTACTACAGCCTGTGGAAGGTTATATTGAACTTCTTCACAGGAAGACCACAACATACCCTGTCCTGTGTCTCTGCCGTACAACGACTGAGATACATATCAGGGAAGGAAACCAAAGGAAGAACTCCGGGTGGAATCTACAGGCACCTCAAGAAAGAAAGACTACGCGATTACCCCTGACCTACTGGATGAGTTGATGCAGCTCTATCTGGAGGCCAGTGGTGTCTATCATAAACAACAACGTGACCTCCTCAAAGAAGATCCTGAACAGATCAAGTATAATCTAGCCGTTGCTCACGGTATGGGGGAGTGTCTGCAAACGATACTCAAACGTATACCAAAGGAGCAAACAAATGGGTGGGATTTTGTTCGGGAATCAATCCTCGGGACCGTCCGAAGAGGAGATTCGACAGAAGGAAGAGGACGAACGGCGACGTACAGAAGCGTCCGCAAGGGCTCGGGCTCGTCGTCGTGGCTCCCGTTCCGGAACCTCTTCTCTCGTCACAACGCCTAAGTCCACGGGGCTTAATATCCCCGGAGGGAACACTTAATGTCTAAACCAACTACACTCCGTGAGCGTTTCAACATGCTCGACGGTAAGCGTAGCGAGATTCTAGACAAGTCATACCTACACGCCAACTTCACTATCCCCCGCCTGTTCCCTGAACGGTACTTCCAAGGAGACACCCACACGTGGAGCCTGCCTGAACTGTACAGCAACAAGGCCGGTAACAATGTGATGACACTGGCGAGTATGATGACTACTGCTCTGTTTCCTCCTAACGACGTACCGTTCTATGAGTTGAAACTCTCACCAGAACTTACACAAGAAGAGCGTGATGTTCTTCTCAACCCCGTACAGGAGGTAGAGCGTCTAGCACTCGATGTGCTACAGGCATCTAACCTCCGACCCACTATCTTTGTGGCTCTCCAGCACGCTATCGTGATGGGGGACTCACTGATCCACCAGTTAGACAGTAAGACCTTCAAGGTCTACCACCCCGCCCACTTCCTCATTCGTAGGGACGGTAGTGGGGACATTGTTGAGTACTGGACACTGGACTGGGTAGTGACTGATCTACTTGAGGATGACCTCAGTAAGATCAACGGTGGTAAACCAACAGATTCTAACGGAGAACACGAACCTCTCTACACCCATATCCGTAAGAACGGGGACAAGTGGAGCGTTGAGCGTGAGTTCCGTAACGTCAAGTACGAGACAGACAAGTCGTACAAGATCCTCCCCTACTACCACCTTGGGTGGACACCTGTAGCCGGTGAGGATTACTCTCGCTCCCTCGTGGAGGAGAACTTCGGTACTATCCGCTCACTCGAACTGGTCAGTAAGGCACTGGCTGAGGGCGTGAGTGCTGGTAGTGAGGGTCGTATCCTACTCGACCCCACCTCCACCACCACTGAAGATGACATCATTGGGAGTACCAACTGGTCCATCATCTCAGCACGTCCCGGCAGCATTGAGGCATTCCAGCCCAACGTGTCCGGTACTGTGTCCGTGGCTGCTACTGCTATGGGTATGTATGAGGAGGCTCTTGATAAAGCATTCCTCGCTACCTCTGTGGCACAGTTGCGTGGTGAGCGTGTCACTGCCTTCCAGACCAATCAGGTACTCAACGAGCAGGCTCAGGCCCTCGGTGGTACGCTGTCTACTCTGGAGCAAGACATTGAACGTATCGTAAACAGAACCATCTTCCTACTCGTTGAGGACAAGAAGCTCTCTAAAGAGTTCCGTACCCTCATGGACGAGAAGGCCGTGACAATCTCTATCTCATCAGGTCTTGATGCGTTGGGGAGACAGGCAGACGTAGTACGTCTTGAGAACATTCTCAACCTCGCCCTCCAGTCACAGCAGCCAGAGATGATCGAGGTACTGAAGTTCCCTGCTATCATGCGGGCACTTGCTCGTAACTCAGGTCTCGACATGGATATGTACACACGTACAGAGGAAGAGGTAGCAGAGAGACAACAGGCCCAGCAGCAGCAGCAGGTACAGCAGCAGGCCGCACAGCAAGCAATCAGTTCCGTAGGGAACATCGCAGAGTCGAACCTAGGTTAGGAGTAAAAGGATGACAGAACCACAGCTTCCCTTCAATGGGGACTACACCGCTACGCTGGATGCTTACAAGAGTCTCCAGTCAATGCACGACAAGACTAAATCAGAGTTGAACCAACAGGTTACATCTCTACAAGAACAGATCAACCAACTCTCCGCTCAGAAGGCACCTTCAAATACCAAACCTGAAGGCGATTCTGGCGGAGCATCTTTGTTTGACTGGTACAACGGACAGATGCGGACAGAGACTGGCGAGGTGAATCCCGGTCTGATCGCTGCTATGGAAAAGGCAGGGGCACCCGCCGACCTCGTGAGCCAGTTCGTCTCCACCATCGAGACTGCACAGGGTATTGTTAAACAACAGGGCCAGCAGATCGTTGAGCGTGAGGCAGGTAGTGCTGAGAACTTCGGTAAACTCGTTGAGTTTGCAAAGACCAGCAAGAGTCCGTCAGAGGTTGCTAAACTCAACCAACTGTTGGATGACCCAGATATGGCTCCATATGCTATCCAGCGTCTGAAGCAGGACTATCAGGCAGCGGGGCACTCGTTTGAGTCTGCTCCTGAACAGCCCACCAACACAGAACCGTCACCATTGACTACACCCACAGGGTCTGGTCCGGGTGGCGTGGCTCCCCTGAAACCGAACGATCCTAATACAGCCCGCATTGTGGCTGAGGCGTACCAGTCAGGGGACACGAACAAGATCGCAGAAGTAGAGTCCCGCCTCAAAGTCGGGGCTTCACTGCAATAAGCTCTTCGCTCCGGGACATAGTTCCGACCGCCCATCATTGTGAAAGCAGTGGTGGGCTTTTCTATTCCACACAACAGAACACTCATGGCACCATTGGTCCCCAGAGTCTACGTTGTGCTACCGACAAGAACTCCGAGGACTCCATGTGGGGCAACCGAGGGATAATCCTGTCAATAGGAAGTTGTATTTTCTATTAACTATTATTTCTCATAAGGAGAAAACACATGGCCCAGTTCAATGGCCTCTGGCTCCCCATGTCGGACAGCACGAATGCTAGTCCGTCTGAATTTGACATGCACAAGATTGTCAACTCGCAACTTGTGCAGGCTGCACGTATGAATAAGACCTTCGTCAGTCGCCTCGTTCGTAACGCTACTCCCATGCACATGGGTGGTGGTGTTATTAACAAGACCGTAGACTTCACCGTTACTGGTGGTATCGGTACTGAGACTCACCTCAAGAATGACCGCTTCACTGGTATGAACATGAACCAGATCCAGCGTCAGATCCAGATTGACGAGCGTCCTCGTCGTACTGGTATTGAGGAAGAGAACATCACCCGTATGTTCGAGCAGGTCAACGTCCGTAATGACGTTCTCGCTCGTCTGGGTAATGCCCTCGCCTCGTGGGACGAGGTTGAGTGTCTCAAGGCTCTGGTGGATGCTTCTCAGTACACCACCGCTGGCTCTGAGAACACCACCGAGTTCCTTGAGGGTGGTAACGCTATCCTCACCGCCGCTAATACGTCGGACTGGTCTAACCTGAGTACAGCCAACGCAGGTGCTACTAAAGCTCTTGAGATTCTCGACAAGCTCGAAGACATCGCTATTGCTTGGGACGAAGTTGGCGTGCCTATGGAAGGCCGTAACGTCATCCTCCCCATTCAGGACGTGGTTGAGATTGTCAAACTTGAGAAGGCATACACCGGGGCTACCAGCATCGCTGGTGGTATCTACGGTAACGTCGATATCGTTGGGGACAAGATCCCCTTCACTCGCTTCGTGAACGGTGAAAGCCCGATCATGTACCGCGACTTCAACATCTGGTCACACGCCCTCATGAAGGCAACGTATGACATCCACACTCAGGGTCTTCAGACCCTCCACACCCTCGACCCCAACCACAACAGTCGTGGTTCGTCGTACACTAGTGGCGGGAGTGTCGCTGGCGACCTCACCAAGGTTCAGGCCATTGTCTTCCAGCAGGAAGCAATCGGTAAGACTGACGTTATGTCCGTGATGATTGACCAAGGCCCCGTGCCCATGTCGACCAACGAGTACATCAACGCCATGACTTGGGTTGGATACGGTACTCTCCGTCCTGAAGCCGCCGTCGTTCTGGACATTGCATAAAGGAGATTACTTATGGCTACTAACTCAAACAACCCCGCAGGACAGGTCAATGTACCCGGTCCTAGCGTCTCACACCCAATCTTCCGTGGAGCCCCTGTCCGTGGATGGAGTTCGGCATCACTAATTGGTGATGACAACGAGTTCTACTCGCTGGGCTCGCCCGGTGATGAGGCAGCAGGTCTCTACATCTGTACCGTTGAAGGTGCCCCAGAAAACATGGCGATCTTCGCCGTGACCACCGCAAGTGGTGCTGTTACTGGTTGTACTCTCGTTGTTCTTGGTACTGGTGCTGACTGGGCTGCTGACGGCACTACCAACGACAAGTACCACCTGTATGATTCATCGGGTGAACTCTTCCTCAAGACTACTTTCGATGCTGCGGTAACTCTTAACGTTGCTCGCCTCATCTAATAACTAGACTCCTCCTTCTTTCCGCCCCTCATTGTATTAACATGCAGTGAGGGGTTTATTTTCAAACTACGGAGACACTATGGCCCTAGCTAAAACATTAGATAAACTCGGAGCAGTCAACCTCATGTTGTCTGCGTCAGGTGAAACCAAAGTCTCCACTCTCGTAGACGATGGTATCAACGATACCGACGTTGCTCAGCAGGTACTGGATGAGATTATCATCGAGGTGCTGACTGATGGTTGGTACTTCAACACCGTCAAGAAGACACTCAGTCCTGACACCACAGGTAGGATTGCTATCTCAGATAACTACCTCCGGGTAGAGGGTGGTGGTAATGACTACCGCAGGCAACTGACTGTCCGAGACAAGTACCTCTACGACCTAGACAACGACACCGACCAGTTCACGCTACCTGTGGAACTGCGTGTCATTACTAACCTAGACTTCACAAACATACCATCGGCTATGCGGTTCTATATCGCACGTGCTGCCGCTCGTGTCTATCAGGCACAGACAAAGGCAGACCCAGACATTGACCAGATCCTGTTCCAACAGGAGATCAGGGCTATGGAGCGTGCTAGAAAAGACAATACCAAGGCCGGTAACAAGTCGTGGATTCACGACAGTCGCTCCACTACCCGTATGATTAGTGAGCGTTACGTTCGCTACTCAGACGACTACAGTGACAGCAGACCCATCTAAGGAGAGACAATGCCTACCGTCCAGTTACCTGCGGCCCCGCTCACAGGAGGGGTGTCAACCCAACCACCTGCGAACAGGTTCGCTACTCAGACTACGACCTCAGACAACTCCCTGTTGTACATTAATCGTGGTCTGGAGAAGAGGTATGGTGGTACTTACGTTTCCCAGATCAACTACACTGGTGCCCCTAATGGTGCTACGACTCAGTGGGTCCGTCGTGACTCCACTACCACATACTTCATTGTGATTAACAAAGAGGCTGTGGGTGATAATGTCATTCAGGTGTTTGGTGCTGATGGTGTTAAGAAGACTGTTACTGTATCAAGCATAGCAGAGACCTACATCAAGAGTGGTGTGGGTAAGGCTACGGCTACGATCGTTACCGAGACCATCGGTGACACTACGTTCATCCTGAACAACACAGTGACTACTGCGTTGACTGGTTCTGCTACTACGTATGCTGACCTGACTGCTATTGGGACACTAACAATCCCACCAAGCGGGTCAGGAGATGAACTGGTAGGGTATCACATGAACCTCACGTCAACTGACGTTGGGTATCCTGTAGGTATCTATGAGATCCTGAGTACTGGTGAGAATGGTCCGTGGTATGAGCGTAAGAAGACGGAGGCTGCTAACTCCTCCATTGATGCCAGCACCATGCCCATGCGTCTGGTCTATGACCCAGCCACTGACACACTCGACTGTGACGTGGCTCCGTGGAATGACCGACTCTCTGGTGATGCTACCGTCAACCCCGGACCTTCCTTCATTGGAAGTAAACTCATCTCCATGACCCTATTCCAAGACCGACTCTGGTTTGGTGGTGGTCAGTTCGTAGCGTCATCACAGGCTGGTGATCTCTACAACCTCTGGATTGATGACTGGACTACGGTAGTAGACTCAGACCCTATTGATATCACACTGTCCAGCCAGTCTGTGAACAGTGCCCAGTTCCTTATCCCGTTTGACCGTACACTCCTTGTGTTGGCTGACGGGGCTAGACAGTGGGAACTACAGGCCCTCAGTGCGTTCACTCCTGCTGAGACTAACCTTGTAGACACCACCAACTATCAGGTAAGCAACCTTGCTTTCCCAGTGAAGATTGCTAACCAACTCTACTTCCTGTCCGATCAGGGTAGGTACACCTACATGTGGGAGTACTTCCCCAACTTTGATCGTGACTCGAACATTGGTGAGAATGTGTCTCAACACGTGGAGGGGTATATCCCTGACGGCGTGTCTAAGATGTCAGCCTCAGAGAACAACAACCTCGTGTTCTGTTGGTCTCCTGAAGAGGACAATGTACTCTACCTGTACACCACAGCGTGGCAGGTAACTAACAAGGTACAATCCTCGTGGTCACGGTGGGTGTTTGATTCAGATACCTCCATCTTCTCATTTGAGGCTATCAACAATACTTTGTATGTAGTACACAAAGATGACTCGGAGAACCTTTGGCTGGAAACAATACCTATCACTCCTCCCGATCCCACTTCAGACGGAAGTATCACCGACAGTGTACTGTACGGTATCTCGACCGAGAGCGGGGAAGTACTCACCACCGAAAGCGAGATCGAACTCGTACTCGACCAAGGTGAGTCAAGTGGTATAGGGTTCCATGCTATGATGGATAGGAAGTATGTTGCCACTGGTACATACTCCTCTACCTCCAAGAAGACTACATTTACTCTACCATTTGCAGATGCCAACATTGACAGTGTGGTACTTGCAGATCAGTGGGGAGACCGTAAGGGTCAGGTAGTTAGTTCTATCACCTCTGTCTACAACGGGACTACCCTAGTCCGTGTGAGTGGTGACTACTCAACCTACCCCTGTGTGCTAGGTAAGTCCTACTCACACACTGTACAGTTGTCTCCTCCATTTGTTAAGAATGAGAATGACATTGTTGTACAGGGAAACCTCCACATCCGTAACCTAGATATTCTATTTGAAGATGCAGTCACCTTTGATGTGATTGTTACACCCAGAGGACGTGAACCTAAGACCAGACGTTTCCTGTCTAGTCGCTATGGCTCCGCTGTCTTTGGGGCCAGTGCCCTCCAGTCGTACGGTAAGTTTACTGTACTGGTTCGTGGGGACGCTACGGACACTACCATCGTTCTCAAGAATGACTCAGTGTTCCCATGTACATTTACCAACCTTGAGTTCCTAGGCGGCTTTGTCCGGTCTAGAACTAACCCAGCAAAGCGATAGGAGGCTATATGGGTATTGATCCAGTCACCCTCGCTATTGCGGGTGGTCTCGGTGCGTTGTCGGTTGTAGAAGCCAACCAACAGAACAGGAGAGTTCAGAAGGCAGCCGAAGCTCAGAAGGCTACTCAGGACGTAGCTGCACAGCAGCGTCGTGAGGCAACTGCCCGTGAGTTGCAGGCCCTAGAGGGAAGCATACTTGCCACCTCAGCAGGTCGTGGTGTGGCGGGGAGTGCGAGCAGTGCTGCTCTCAGTCTTGCTACATTTGAATCAGCAGCACAGCAGGCAGCCAACATTGAAATGAACAGGTACTTCAGTAACATCGCCACTCAGTCACAGGGGAATGCTCAGATGTCTAGCCCACTTATGGCTGGTATCTCTGGGTTCAGTACTGGACTACAGTTGGGTGGGAGTTTCGGTGGTGCAGATCCTACAGCGGCAGCCACCTCGTCAGGTACGGGGGCTATCAACCAAAGCTACAAGACTGCTGGTGCTTTCCAGTCAACTAATCCATTCATCTAGGAGTAAACCATGAGTAGACTAGACACACAAAGCGATCGTCTTGTACGTGGTCCCGGCTCCTTTGAGCAACAGATATCGTTCCTTGTACAGCCCCAGCGGTTTGCTGCTGGTAATGGTAACAACGTCAGCCAGATCGTTGCGGGTATCGCACAGGTCGCTGGTCAGGTTACTGGTATTAAAGAAGACAATAAAAGAAAGTCAGATGAGAAGGCAGCAAAGCTTCGTGAAGCACGTTTCAATGAGACCTTCTCTGAACTGAGTAGACTTGAAGATATTTACCGCAGCGAGCCAACTAAGGCAAACGCTTCGGCTTTGTCTCTTGCTCGTAGTAGTGCTATTCAGACCTTCGGTACTGACACTGATGAAGGTGTTAGACTTGAACGTTCGTTCCTGAGTAAGCCGGAACTACAGGCCATTGAAAGAGACAACGAAAAGAAAGTACTTGACGGTCTACAGGGTGGATACCAGCGGATCATTAACAACCTTGCAGATGAGTTTCGTACTCCTGAGATGGTTGACATGCTGGCAAACATGCCGTTTGCTGCGGCTCGTGCCTACGTTGAGGATAATCTATACAATACCTTACCAGATGAAGTAAAGCAGAACCTCACAGACAGTACTCTTGGACTTATCAACTCACAAGCAAGGACTCTTGCTGGTGGTGATGCTGGGGAGCTTAGAAATGAGCGTCAAGCTATTGCAGATAAAAACCTTGAGGACTCAGCGTACACAAACCTACTGGTATCTGTATCACAACAACCAGAAAACGTTGTTCAGAACATTGTAGAACATGCTGAAACATATGACATTCCAGTTCAAGAACTAGTAGGAAAAATAGTCGACAGTGCTATATCCGCCCTAGATATTCAGGTGTCTAACGGTGACCCTGAGGGTATTACCACTGCTATCCAGACCCTACAATCTCTACCAGTAGAGGATGTTCAGGTACAGGAGCAGATCAGTAAGGCATACTCTCGTGTTGGTTCACTTGAGGCAACAAGAGATGCGGCTAGGTTTGTTCAACTAGGTGATGCTGTACTCACAGACCTCTACTCTAAAGATGAAGCCCGTGTTGCTATGGATGACTTGGGTGTTGAAGTATACAACGCCAAGTTTGGGCAGACACAGACCGTAGACAAGATTGAAGAGATCGTGCCTCAGAATGAACTAGAGGCGGCCTATCTCAAAGAACTTATCAAGGGTAGAGATGTTGTTGTTGCTGATTATGCTGACACAAAGGACAAACTGACATCCTATCGGAGTACACTTAACAACCTGTCAAATGCTTCTGATAGTGATGTGCGTACTGTCGCTAACCTTGCTGGTGCTGAAAGATCCGCACTGCTCGAAGAAGAAATAGACAATATTAACTCTGCTGGACCACAAACTCCAGAAGCGTGGAACAGTCTACTTCTACTTGACAAAGCAAAGACCGACAATGCAGCGTGGGCTGAAGTACTTGGTAGTAAGGCACGTGGAACTGAGAAGTATGGGATGATGTTTGAGACTGTCGTTAAGGGAAACCTTGATGGTCCTATTACACAGGATGGTCTTCGTCAGGCTATTGCGTTTGCTGGTAATGACATAAACAACGTAGTCCACCTGTACATGGGTGACTATAAGAAGATCAACGCACTTGCGTCCACCATGCGTGATGCTGAGGTTGATCCTACTATTGATATTGTTTCAACATACAACGGACACGTACGTGACTGGGAGTCCATTAGATTCAAAGCTAAGGCTGGGTCTGGGGATACGGTTGGACTTAACTTTGGAGAGTATCTTCAGAGTTCTGACTTCCTCAAAGAACTTACAGGTGAGGATAGGTCCTCCCTGTCCGCCGCTACAGCATCTACAATATCTGCACTTGTTGGTATTGAAGAAATACAGACCAGTAGTGGTTCACCTAAGCAGGTGGCAGCCAAGATTAAAGAAGTAATGGAAAAATCTGGCTACTATTTACTACAAAGAAAGACAACAGGATCTACTGTTGTTTCCGTAGTAAGTCACAGAAGTATTCCAGAAGCTGTTGGGTTTGACTCAGCAAAGATGTCTGAGGACTTACTCACTGATTCTAGGGCTTCAAGGTACTATGGTACTAAGCTCGACCCAGAAGGTGGGCAGTTTATGACTGGTGTTATTAAAGACACCATCATTGAGAATGCTGACATTATTCCTGAAGGACTTGTCAATCTTGTGTCTAATGAGGCTATTCAGTCTAACATAGATGCTGGTAAGGTTCGTCTGTTCATTGACTCATCGTCCGCCTCTGACTCCTCCACCCCCGTGTATGTCATCCTTGACGATCAGGACGGAAGGTCACCTGTCTCCCTACTTCTAGGTAACATTGACTTCAATGACGAAGTACTTTCAAGGTCTGATCCAAACTTCTTTAAACCAATCAACACACAAACAACAATCGGAACGCAGGGTATTCGGTCCTCTAGACCAACATATCTGTTCTCATTCAACTAAGGAGATACATTGTCCCAACTACCTCAGTTTCAAGAGAAGGGCTTGCTAGAGAATCTGGTTGAGTCCGAACTGAACAAAGAGTCAGTACGGGCAAGGCTTCTCCAGACATCCAGCAATCCGTTCGAGCGTCCCGGTGTAGATGAGAATCTACTGCCGACCTTTGTTCAACAAGAGTCCGGGTTCTTTGATACCATCGGACAACGATTCGCTCGTGGTGCTGCGGAACTTGAGCCCCTAGGGGGGCGTAGGTTCCTTATTGAGTCTATACCAGAAATGGTTGCTGACTTCAACAGGTCGGAGCAGGTCCCCGGACCATACCTCAACAATAACTCTGTGTTTGTTATCGACAACAAGCAGTATGATCCTGCTGATGTTCGTCTTGATGACATTCTAGACAACATGCCACCAGAGATTGAGGCTTCTCTCAACATCTATGGTATGGATAGAGACAGACTTAAAGAGCTTCAGATCAGTGATGGTCAGAAGTTTGCTGACTTCTACCCAGCGTTGATGCAGCAGATTCGGGTATCACAATCGCTTCAGGCGTACAATGAGCAAAACCCAATCCTTGCAGGGGTGGCTGGTGGTACACACTTTGTGAGTAACATCATTGCTGACCCTCTATTTATTGCAGGTCTATTGTTTACTGGTGGGTCTACTACAGCAGCCCGTGAGGGAACCAAGCAGACTAGTAAGGGATTGATACGTGCTAGTCTTAAGAAGGCTGTAGACGGTCCTTCCTCTGCACTCCTGAAGAAGATTGCAGGGGACAAAGCCAAGCAGACCATCTTGACTCGATCATTGATTGTTGGTGGGGGTGCGGCTGCTGGTGGTATCTACACTACCAGTGCTGACGTTGCTGCAC
>Ga0208162_1001373_pt1 | contig 12720 bp, 18 predicted proteins | sample CB_VirMetaG_4_FD_184539 | JGI IMG/M metagenome (GOLD analysis project Ga0208162, IMG submission 184539) | Freshwater to marine saline gradient viral communities from Chesapeake Bay - CB_1508_1M Viral MetaG (SPAdes) (version 4) | ecosystem: Environmental > Aquatic > Marine > Coastal | place: USA... | reverse complement strand
AAAACAGTGTACGCTAAGTATTAATGGCTTGTCCTAACAAACCTACACTGATATAAAACAGTAAAAAGAAACCCCCTTTGCAGATGTGCATTGGGGGTTTTTTATTGCGTATAATAGAGTGAGGGCAGGTTGAATAGTTAATTTACACAGGATTCCTCCTATAGTTAAATTGCCCTCACTACTAGTTATAAAAAAAGCCCTCTCGCGAGGGCTTTGATTGGGTCAGATAGTTAGTTAGCGGTAGGAGACTGACCCTTTGAAAATAGTGCTCTAAGCAAATGTATAACTCCTACAATTAAATGATATGCTACTTGCACCAAACACCATGCTAAGTCTAACAATAACATCAACATATCCCATATTACAAAAGGCATGCCTAACAGTATAAATGCTACTGGTCTTTTGACAGGATTTAACCAAAGTCTAAATCCACTGCCAAGGTTTCTAGTAAAAATTAATGGTCCAATATTCATTACGCCGCCTCCATAATGGATTCTATTTCTATATTATTTTTTGTTATTTTAGAATGTATTGCCCACACCCATGGACCACTGTCCCACATAGTATAAAGATCAGTAGCATATACATTATGACTAAATTTTCTACCTGCATGACTGTGAAATGTTATTACATATTCTTTACCATCTAGATTAAAAGTAGTATATCCATATTGCCCTATTTTTTCTATAAGTTGTTTTGCTAATTGCTTATTCATTACGCTTACTCCCATTCATCTCTGTAGTATTGTTCAATGTAGTGACTGCGTCCATAATCACCAGTATAATACCAATTGCCATCAAAGTCCTTTTGTACAATAAGTTCAAAACAATCCCAATCACTGCCACCAAATTGTGCGTCAAGTTCTTTAATAAAAGTATGCGGACTGGTTACATCTAACATTTCTGGTAAGTGAAAATTGACACCATCATACATAAAGTCTATTTCAGCAAATTTGCCTACTTTTACATCACCTACACAAAATTGACCTTTGAGTGTTACTTTTTCCATTACGCCACCTCCTATTGAAATAAATCTTCTTTGTTTGCTGGATCATCTACCAGTGCTGATCTTCGCTTGTCTAAACCAATTTGCACTTGTGTATCGATAATTTCTTTTAACAGAGTTACATCACTGTAGATAATCTGACCGTTAAATGTATAGAATTGATTTTCTGTATCTTTCAAATTCAAGTACATTGTAGACTTTTGTCCATTAGCCCATGAGCTGAATGACATTGAACAACGACTGGTCCATGTATGACAACCAACATTTTGATTAGGAAAGTCTTTTTTGATGTCGACTGAATTGGTTTTAGCAACTTCAGTCCATTCAACCATTTTGTTAATTGCTGTGGTAAAGTATTCATAAGTACCAGAATCTCTAGCCATAGTAATTTCTAGCGTTTTTAATCCGCCATCAATTCTAACAATCACATTCTCTTTACCTTCTTCGGTAATACCTACCCACACTTCGCCTTTTTTAGCAATATGTTTGTCTAAAAATTCGTTGTATTGATAAGCATTAAACGAACCTACTTTGCTGATAGTATATGCATTAGCATCAAATGAAAATGCTACTAACATTACTGCGATTAAAGTTAATTTTTTCATAATATATAGGCCTCCACCTTTTTATCTAACTATACATATAGTATACAGCATTTACCATTATTGTCAACCACTTTTTTTCGGTTTTTTACACATTAGGCCAATTTTAAGGATATAATTTTATAATATGATAAATAAACATGCTAATTAGTACTTTTATATACAATGGAGAATACTTTGGCCTATAACTCCTATTACGATTTTATAACTAACCACCACGATTTATACACCCGCTACGAGGATGATTGGCGTCTAGCCGTTAAGAGTTATTATGGTGGTGTAGAATACAGACGAGGTAACTACCTCAAAGCATATGATATTGATTATTCTACTCCAAGTGAAGTAATCAACACCTATGACATTGATGACAATGGCAACCAAACAGGCAAGTACAGCACTTATGCCAGAGTAAACAGTTCAACAGATGCTGAATATGGCACACAATATCTCAGCAACTTCTACAGAGAAAAAATAGACAATGTTTGCGTATACCCCTACACACGTCTATATGTGAGTGAATACAATTCAATATTGTGGAGTACACCTCCAACTAGAGAATTACCAGACAAACCAGAAGTTGAAGAATTCTTAATGGACGTGAATGGCGAAGGTCTCAGTGTTAATGAATTTTGGAGTCAAGTAGACACATTCACAACAGTGTATGGTGTTGTGTGGTTAAGTTGTGTTAAGCCAGTAGGCAGAGATTATGCACTGTGGCACATGCACAATCCATTAGACGTAACCAATTGGGCTTACAGTTATGATGCTAATGGCGAACTAGTACTTAAAAAAATTGTTATAAAGATAGCAGAGAATGATGAAGTATGTGTGTACAGATACTTCACACCAGAAACAATAGACACAATATTTGTACCTTATGATGAAGATGCAGATATTGATTTACCTGAAGAAGCAGAATTCTTTGAAAATGAAGAAAAAGGTTATTACAGAATTTCCCAGGAAAATGAGTTGGGATACATTCCTGTAAGACCCGTGTATCAAAGTAGTAAAATATACAATGGTGTAGGTCATACGCCAGTCTTTGATATTGCACAGATTCAGCGAAGCATATACTCAGACATGGGAGAAATTTATTCCGCGGTTTCCTATGGTTCACACGGGGTATGTGTTGTAGATGAAGACACCGCCAATTTAAATGATGGTGCCATATCCGCAGAACCTGGCTCAATAATTCGTGTATCGAATTCATTGAACGGGCAACCCAATCACGTTTTTGAATTTGTTGCACCTCCAATAGACAGCATTGCAGAACTAAGACAGTTGATTGATCAAAAAATTGACAAAATGAATGCTGTGGCAATGATCAGAAGCGAAGATTTAATTCGTGCAAGTAGAAGTGGTGCACAAATTGAACAATATGATGCAAAATTAGAAGCATTTATAAGAAAAAAAGCAGTAAGCCTAGAGAATGCAGAATATCACATGTGGAAAATATGGTTTGATTGGTTAGAACAACCATTACCAGAAGACTTTAGTATAAGTTACAACAGAGTATTCAGCAAAAAAGGCATTGAACAAGAAATAAATGAATTACAACACCTAATGAATTTGGTAACAGACTATAAAGCCAAATTTGGTGGTGATAGAACGTATACAGTTGAACAATATTCAACACAAGAACAAGCAGAGGCTCGTGCAAGAGAATTGGGCGGGTCAGGTTTCCACTCACATGAAGAAGATGGAACAACAATTTATATGCCATTCCAAACACATGGTGAATATGAAATGGCAATGGAAAGATTAAACCCTGGTGTGGACCTAGAGGAAAACACGGGCTTTGAAGAAGAGATGAAAGAGTCACTGCAAGAACGAATGATGCAATTAATCAATAGTACTTACAGTAAAAATTCACTCTAATGTTAGGTAGGGAAAATATCTAACGAAGTTACTACGATGACTTCTATCGAATAAAAGGAGATATAAATGGAAGATACAGTCCAAAATACGGAAGTGCAAACCGAACAAGTTGCACCAGTCACAGATACTGAGTCAAAAGCGACTAAATCTGAGGAAACAGCATCAACTTCACCAAAAGTTGAAATGCGTGATGGGAAAACCTATGTAGATGGTATTCGTGTTTATCACAGGGATGACGTAAACAAGGTTGCCGCAAACGCAAAGAATGAAGCAATGAGCGGATTTCTCAAAGAACTTGATGTCGACAGTATTGATCAAGTTAAAGATGTTATCACAACGTTGAAAACAGCACCTTTAACAGAAGATGGTCAAAGCAGTCTAGACGTTAAAGCACTCAAACAGGCAGTAGCCAAAAGAGAGCAAACAGTTGAAGAACTGCAAAGTCAAGTTAATCAATTGAGAACTGATTTATTGTTGAAAGATCATATGAGCAATTTGAATGCAAGTATGCCAGGTAACTGGAATGCTGATCAAAAGCAGGCAGTGGTTGACTTAATGAAAGCCAGAGATATGTTTGCTATTGAAAATGATTCATTTCAATTGCGTAATGGTGATGAGTTCTTGACTGTGGATGGTGAAAAACCAGACTATGCTACTGCTGTAGAGCTAGTTGGCAAAGGTTTAGGTTTACCATTTGGCAAAAAAGGCGTAGATGTTGTTAACGGAGACACTGCTTCAAGTGATGCTAGTACTAGCAAAACAAAAGCACTTGATGAAAGCAGATTAAGTTCCGATCCAGAATATAGAGCCGCTTACACAAACCTTAGGCAACATAATGCCGGGTTAAAGCGAGAAGATATTACTCACAACATGGTTGTGAAACAATTAGATAGAGCACGTTCTTTGAGAATTGGCTCATAAAATAATTAACCATTAGAACAGGAGAAAGATAATGGCAACAACTAGTACAACTGTTCAAGAGCTTTATACTGACATCGTATCTGATTTAAAAATCTTTGTAGATGACGCTGTATTGCTTCCAAACAGTCAATTTGTTATGACTTCCTTTGACATTAGCGGAAGTTCCGGTAACACAGTTCGTGTACCAATTGTTAATGCTTATACAAACGCAGGTGAGATCGCAACCCCTGGTACATCAATCAAGGATGCGGCTAACTCAATCTTAAATCCAGGTGAAGTTGATGTTTCATTAACTAAATTTGGTGTAGGTTCAGACGTACATGAAGAAGCATTAGAAGACGGTGGTGTTGCTGTCGTAAGACAAGCACTACTTGATAGATTAAGTGGTGGTATTGCACAAGCAATAGACATCAAAGGATTCGAAACACTTGCAACAGCAGGTGGTAACTCAGACGTTAACCAAGACGGTAACGCTTCATTAAGCGGTTCTACTGCTGACGTTAACATCGTTATGGATCCTTCAGCATTAGCATATGCTGTAAAAAGACAACCAACTGTAAGAATGTGGTATAACCCAGACACAGACGTGCATGAATTCAGAGCTTCAACAAGAGCTGGATTTGCCGCACTATGGAATGGTGTAAGCACAGACTTCGGTATTAGAAAAATCAACGACTTGAACACAATCGGTTCAGGTACTGTAACACTTGACGAAATTGCTAAGTCAGTTGCTAACTTGAGAAAAGGCAACTACGGTGGTATGAGTGGTTCAGGTATGTTCGCGGCATTCATTTGTGCGGCTACTGAGTACTCAATCGCAAGTCAGTTAAACAGTGTAACTCAAAGTGCAATTGGTGATTTATCACAAATTGGTAACAGAGCATTGTTAACAGGACTTATTGGTCAAGCGGCAGGTTGTGAATTCTATAGATCAAACAACTTGGATAACCCAGCGTAAGGATAGGAAGATAATATGGCATTTATAACGGTTGGCGGTAGTGTAACAAGTTACGCTGAATATACAGATCTACTACAAAAGGATCAAAGGATCTTGGAAAGCAATGAATTAGTAGTCCCAGCAGAAAGTGGTTTCACTGATGTTACAGACTTTATTGAAGATTTGCTTACTAAGAGCACCGACCGTATCAATACCAAAATTAAAGCCTCTGCATGGTGGAGAGGATATTTGAATTATACTGGTACTACTGTGAGTGATCCTGCATTAGTACCAGACTTTAATCCTAATAGGATTAAGACTAGAAAACAAGATTTCACAGATGCCTGTGTATATTATTGTTTTAAAGAATATCTACTACCATTAATTGCTGATTTCAGCACAGAGGATTCTGCAGAAGTACAGAAAATCAAATACTATGATCAAAAGTTCAATGATATATTCAACGAATTATTAGACATGGCTGATTGGTATGATGCAGATGGTGATGGTACCGTAGAAGATGCTGAAAAAGTGTATAGTTACCAACCGGTAAGGCGCACAAGACGTAGAATGACTGTGACGAAGGTTAGATAATGGCTATCAGAGACGATTTATTGACTCAAATAACCACTAACCTCAGCAGTTATTCTGCTTTTAAAGTGAGTAACGAATTACCGTTTAACAGTAGTGACACACCTTTGTATCAAAAAAACATGAAGACTGTTTATGTAGATGAACAATTTCAAGATGTTACAGAGTATGCCCCTACTTTTAGTCAAGATGTCATGCAGACGGAAACAACTGTTAGTGCATATTTGACTACAGATGCTAAAAATCAACCTAGTGATATTGATTCAGTTGTTAATGCAATACTTGATGCCAGAACTGGCATTGCAAACGTTTTTCAAACAAGTAGCCAAGTAGAGTCAGAAATAGCAGATGATTATATCACATACAATTTTGAATTTAATTTTACTAACCTTTAAAGGAGAACATAATGGCAGTAATTAACACATCAGCAGGCAACGAAGCCGTATTGAAAATATACGACTTAGTAAGTACTGCGAATACTACGATTGTTGATGCTAATGTTCTAAGTATTCCTTACATGCAAGATGTTACAGTTAACAACGCAACAGGTACATTCAGATATAAAACACTTGATAGTGGATCTGAATCTGTTGTAACAACACCAGCGACTAACCAATTATCATTGAACGCAATCGTCGACGACGCCGCTTTCTTTGGTGATACTGATAGTACAGATACAGGTGTTGTAGTTGACGAAGGATTATTTGGAACCAGTGCAAACAAAACGCAAATTGGTTTTAGAATCTACTTTGATGGAACAGATACCGGTAGTAAATATCTACAAGGTATTGGTTTCATTTCAGGATTAGCACCAACAGTTAATCCAGATGCTCCGCTTTGGGTCACTCCAGTCACTCTAGAAGTGAATGGTGACTTCACAGAAGCAGAAGTATCAGCCTAAACCACATATAGTTCAGCAGGGGCAACCCTGCTGTTCTACTTAGGGAGATTATAATGAAAGAAAGAACAAGACAGGCGTTCTATAAATGGTCAGAGACTGCAAAAAGCAGTGACAAGTTCATTTGGGAAGGCAAGCCATACAGCAAAAAAGAAATGCAAGAACACATTAATGGTAAACCAGCACCAGTTGTCAAACCAGCACCAAAACCAGAACCAAAAGTTGAAGAAACAATAAATATAGATGTAGAGGAAAAAGATGAAGATTTGGGAGAACCACTCCACTACGGAGATCCTGAAGAGCATTGAGCAAGAAATTGCCAAAGCACAAAATGAAATAAATTGTGCTCATAAGGATATAGAGAAAGCAAAACGTAGAATTGCGTTTTCATTAACAGCAATTCATTATTTTAAGAAAAAGGATATATAGATATGAATATTACAGAATTAGCAAAAGAACCCTCATTAACCAAAATTACCCTAGACGATGACTTCATTACTGAGAAATACGGTGATGCAGTTGAATTTTGGGTATGGGATCGTCAACCAATTGACAAATATGTACAATTAGCACAAGGCGAAAAAGATGTGGGTGCAGTAATGGGCGTAGCCAAAGAAATGATTTTAGATGAAAAAGGCAAGCCTGTTATAAGTGAAAAAGTATCATTACCAGCAGACGTGGCATTTAGAGCACTCACCAAGGTGATTGAAACCCTGGGAAAGTAAACGATCTTACTTTTGACGTAAAAGATCCTGTTCTGCAGATTGTGATGATAATTGAAGGTATGGCAGAGAGATATGGTATGTTGCCCAGTCAAATATTGCGAGAAGGCACAACTGTAGATTTAATTTACTTTGATACTGCTCTCAGTTATAGAAATTATCTATCAGAGTCTAAGAAAGGTAAGATACCTAAAAACAGTGTAAATCAAGAAGATTTACAACGTAGAATGGAACAGGTAAGAAATAAATGAAAATAGATACTCGCGAATTTGATCAATTGATGAAGGAACTGGAAAAAGTTCCTGCTGACAGTGTCAAACAAGCGGGTGTATTTTTCAAAAAAACAACACCTATACGTAGCGGTAATGCTAGAAGCAAAACCAAAACAGAAGTTAGGGCAAGTAGGATCAAAGCCGATTATCCATATGCAGGTAGATTGGATGAAGGTTGGAGTAGACAAGCGCCAAAAGGTATGAGTGATCCTACAATTGATTATTTGGAGAAAATAATCGATGAAAAAGTAGGGAGAATGTAGTGGCTAAAAGTATCAAGGTAGTACTAGAGCTAGACGACAGAAAGTTCAAGCAGGGCATGAAAAGTGCCGATGCCAGTGTCAATAAATTTGAACAAACCAACAAGAAAGCAGGTCTCAGTATAGGCTCATTGGCGGCAGGCTTAGCCGCCGCAGGTACAGCCGCATTGGGTTTAGCCAGTGCTGTTAATGCCGCAAGAAGTGTTGAAGACTTAGGTATAACATTAGAAACACTTTATGGTGATGCAGAGCAGGCCGCACTTGCTCTTGAAATGGTTAAAAATGAAGCCGCTAGATTACCTATTGCATTGAATGATATACAAAGTGGTGTACCTGCACTAGCACTTGTAGAAGAAAAGATGGGTGGCTTAGACAAAGCAATCCAATTCACAGCAGGTGTGGCAAGTTCATTTGGTATGAGCTTCCAAGAAGCCGCCACAAACGTACAGAGATCATTAAGTGCTGGTATTGGCGCCGCTGACTTGTTCAGAGACAAAGGTGTTAAAGCATTCTTAGGATTCCAAGAAGGTGCTGAATACACTGCTGAACAAACAGAAGAAAAATTCTTAGCCGCATTTGACAAAGTAACATCAGCAAACGAAAAAGCCGCACAGTCAATGACTGGACAGTTGAGTATGGTTGGTGATGCTGTATTCCAAGTACAAGAAGCATTGGGTACTGCATTTTCAGAAAGTCTCAAAGAAGTTATTATGGGCTTCAATGATGCTTTTGCAGAAAACAAAGAAACAATTTTAGCAGTTGCTAGATCAATAGGTGAGAACTTGGGTAAAGCACTCAAGGTATTGGTAGAAAATTTAGACATAATTATACCATTAATCACAGCATTTGGTGCCGCTTGGGCCGCCATTAAATTTGTTGCACTAGCACAAGGCATAATGGGCATAAGAACAGCCGTATTAGCAATGAATGCCGCCATATTGGCAAATCCAATTGGTGCAGTAGCGGCCGCAATAGCCGCCGCGGCAGTGTTAATCGTTACATATTGGGATGACATCAAAGCCGCCGCAGTAAATGCCGCAATGAACATAGAACTTGCATGGTTAAAATTAAGTGCATGGTTCATGGAAGTATTCAGTGGGGCTCTAACAGCAGTCAGAGACAAGTTCTTTGATTTACAAGACAGTGTTATAGCCACAGCAACAGCCATTGCCAACTTAGATCTCAGTGCTCCATTTGAGAGCTTCAATACTGTATATGATGCAACACTAGAAAACCTCAAAGCAGGTAGAGTTGACACTGCTGTATTCTCTAATGCACTAGAAGAAAACCGTGCTAGACAAATTGAATTAACCAGTGCATTACAAGTAACCACAGAACAAATTGAAGATCAAACAGAAGCAAAAGGCGAAAACACAACTGCCACTGAAGACAACACTGCCGCTACAAAAGATCTAGCAGACGCAACAGCAGAAGCAGTTGACCAATGGACTATACTCAGTGAACGCACAGAAGTAGCCAATGAAGAAATTACCAAAGTAAATGATGCTTATGCAGACTTTATTGACATACTAGAAGAAGATGTAAGACTTGCTGGACTGAGCAATGAAGAACGTGAAATACAAATTACGTTAGCCAAAGCATATGAAAAAGCCGCAAAAGAATTAGGTATAACTGTAAATGAGCTCAGTGAAGAAACACAGGCCAACATTGAAGCAGAAATCCGTGCATTGCTAGAAAGCAAACAAACCAAAGAAGATGAAGCAGAAGCGTTCATGAAAGCAGAAGAAGACAAACAAAAAATGCTTGACAGAACGTTGGAAAGAATTGAAGAAAACATGAATGCACTCACAAGTGCCAGTGAAAATGCAGTAGAACGCATGGAAATGGAACATGAGTACATGATGAGAACCATTGACTTGTATGGTGTTGAAAAAGATGTTGCAGAAGCATTACATGAATACAACAAAGAAGTAGCAGAGATTGAAACCAAATTAGAAAATGACATACAAGCATTGAGAGCCGCAGGACATGAAGAAGAAGCGGCCGCAATGGAGGCTGAATTAGAAAATGTAAAAGCCAAAAATGAAGAACGCAGAGCAGAAATAGCCAAAACAGCAGAAAAAACAGCAGAATATCAACGTTCATTTGAATATGGTTGGCGTACTGCTTATGCAAATTGGATGGATGATGCCGCCAATGCCGCTAAATTTGGTACTGATGTGTTCAATACTTTTGCAGATGGACTTGTAGATGCAATGGTTGAATTTGCAGAAACAGGTAAGTTCTCATTCAAAGACCTAATGGATGACATGAAGAAACAGATTATCAGATTCATGGCAGAAAAAGCAGTTAAATCATTCTTGAAGTTCTTAACAGGTAAGGGTTCAAGTTCAGGTGGTGTTATTGGTGGTATTGTGTCAGGTATCAAATCAATATTTGGATTTGAAGATGGTGGATATATACCAGGTAACAAATTAAGCATAGTGGGTGAGAATGGTCCTGAACTGTTTATGCCTGCTTCAAGTGGTACCATTATACCTAACTTTGCAATGGGTGGTACAGGTGGCGGAGGAGTCACCAATGTTTACTACACAATATCAGCAGTAGACAGTCAATCATTTAAGAATTTAATTTCAAGTGACCCTGAATTCATTTACAATGTAACTGAAGCAGGACGTAGGAGGGTACCAGCATAATGGGTATACAAAGTGTTATAGACAAAGCAGAATTAATCACTGTTAGCAAACAAAAATTAACAGGTACTACCATCAGCAGAAGTGGTAGATTGAGAACCAGTATGGTAGCAAGTGCCCAACCATTTAGATTCAGTGTTAAGTATGCAGACATGCAACAGTACGAAACATTAAGGGGTGTGTTAGAAGACTTGGACACATTAGACACTGTGGGCAGTGAAGCAATAGACATAGGCAGTACTAATACAGGCCTAAGTTGGATCACTGCATACCAAGGTGATTTAACCAGTGCCCAAGTAGGACAGTTGAGTGTTGATAGTTATAGTGGATCCACTATCACACTCAGCACCAGTTCAGTAACAGGCAGTAGCCCAAGTGATTATGTTGTTAAAAAAGGTGACTACATACAGTTAGACAGTGGTTACAAATATCCTTATTGTGCAACCAGTGATGTATTGTTAGGAGCAGTAGGTGCCGGTACAAAAGTCAGCATACCATTACATAGACCTATACTCAGTCAAACAGGATATACCATTGTAGGTGCAGGTGTTGTGGTTGGTAATGATGTAACATGGCAAGTTAAAATGTTAAGCAAACCATCATACACTATTCAACCAGCAAGGTATGTGGAATTTGAAGGCAATTTTGAGTTGATGGAACTCATAGAGGACTAGTATGCCAAGTTATGATAGTAATGTCAGCATAGCACACGCACTGTTTGTTGATTTAAATTTAGGTGGTACAAATTACTACATATCAAATGCATATGACACTATCACTGTAGATGGTAATCCATACACAGAATTAGGTGCATTTTTAAATGTGGGTGAATTTGTAGAAGATTTTAAAACCACAGAATCAACATTTGATATATCATTAAGTGGCATACCAGGGGGTACAAGATTCATAGACATCATACAAGGTGCAAAAATCAAAGGTGGTGAAGTAAGTATTAGGAGAGCATTTTTTGACACAGACAATCTCAACACCATAGCAGGTGAAGTGTACTTGCGTTATAAAGGTGTTGTGTCAAATTATCAAATACAAGAAAACACAAATTTTATAAACGGACAAAGCACAAACACATTGGTGCTAACAATAGCAAATGTGTTCACAGTGTTAAGCAAAAAAGTCAGTGGGCAAAGAACAAATGGTTCAGACAGACGTAGATTTTTCACAGATGATCAATCTTTTGACAATGTCAAGAACTTGACCACACTGCCAACATTTGGAACATAATTATGCCAGACATGAATAACGTTTTTGGAGCAGTAAGTGACACCCTCAGCAGTGTGGGTAGTGAAGAAACAGTCAACAGCATAGTTGGTTCTCCGTTAGCAAGTGGTGTTAGGCCAACCATTGGCACGAGCTTTTTGCCAAAAACACAAACATTGCGTTTGAGTAGTGGTGGTGATCCCAGTAAAACAGGCAGTAATCAAAATGACAGAGCTCAAACACCTCCAGCAACCACAAACAAAGTACCAAGAATATATGGAAAAGTCACAACAGGTGGTGTAATAGTTGATGCTGTTAAGAGCAGTGCCAACACAATTTTTGTTGCTTATGTGCTCAGTGAAACAAATCCGGATAGATTTGACTTTCATGATGGTACACAGAGTGCAATTTACAGAGATTGGGAATTAAGTGCAATTTACAGAGACAATTATGAGTGTGAAGTTGCTACTTTTGGTGATGCTAGTGGTTTTGGTAATGCCGCAACCAAAGTTAGAACACTAGTACCATTAGAAGGCGGTACAAATGTCAGTATATCAGCGGCAAATGTGTTAAATGTTTGGGCATGGGCTGGCAATTCAGAAGCAAATTCACAAATATTCCCATATTATTTCAACAACAGATCATTATATGGCGATAATGCATATGATGTATTCCCAACATGGGACGCAAATGTCACAATGCAAGACACTGTTTTTGCTATTGTGGAAGTTGACAGATTAAATGAAGATATTGACCCCACAGCAA
>Ga0208162_1001371_pt1 | contig 12724 bp, 12 predicted proteins | sample CB_VirMetaG_4_FD_184539 | JGI IMG/M metagenome (GOLD analysis project Ga0208162, IMG submission 184539) | Freshwater to marine saline gradient viral communities from Chesapeake Bay - CB_1508_1M Viral MetaG (SPAdes) (version 4) | ecosystem: Environmental > Aquatic > Marine > Coastal | place: USA... | reverse complement strand
GGAAGAGGACTTGTCAAGGACGACACTGGGCATCATGTCAGTGGCCGCGAACAGACCTCTGCATCTGGAAGAGGACACACACGTGGATGACCTGAGACCCTTCTGGGAATCAACCATGGGTACAGGGCGGTACTACCTGTTTGACCACTGGGGTTCTACTTCTGCTGACAACCTTCTGGGACGTGTGCGGTACATGGCTAAGGCTCTGGACTGCCGTTACGTGATTCTGGACCACCTGAGTATCGTTGTTTCTTCTCAGGAGTCCGGTGACGAACGTAAGGCAATCGACGAGATCATGACTAAGCTCAGGACACTCGTGGCAGAGACAGGCATCTGCTTGTTCCTCGTGTCACACTTACGTAGGTCACAAGGACGTGCACACGAAGACGGTGCTCAGATTAGCTTAGGTGAACTCAGAGGGTCACAGGCGATTGCACAACTGTCAGACATAGTTATAGGCATGGAGCGAGATCAGCAGCATGAAAACGAAGACATCAGGAACACAACAACAGTACGTGTCCTCAAGAATCGTTACACTGGTGAAACTGGTCCTGCTTGTTGGCTTGCTTATGACCGCACAACAGGCAGACTCACCGAAGTACCTAACCCCCACGTTGGAGACGACTTTTGATTTATTTGGACTTGGAAGCCAATGGCCTGACTCCGGACACCATTTGGTGCGTAGTAACACGGGAAAATGGTGTTTCTACCGTCCATACCACTCCGGACACCCTCTTAGACGCACTGAGAAGGCCTGTGAGCGTCGTTGGGCATAACCTAATAGGATACGATATCCCTGTCCTAGAGCGTCTCTGGGGCGTCTCAGTGGCTTCTGACAGGGTCATAGATACACTGGTTTTGTCACGTTTGTATGAGCCCAGTAAGTCAGGAGGACACTCACTGAGGAACTGGGGTAATGAGCTAGGGTTCCCAAAGGGTGACCACAGTGACTGGTCGCAGTTGTCACAAGAGATGATTGACTACTGTATCAGAGACGTAGAAGTAACGGAAGCAGTACACCAGAAGTTGATACGGGAGATGACCTGCTTCTCACCTGCCAGTATTGAGCTAGAGCATAAAGTGCAAGTAGCAGTGCAGCAGCAAGAGAAAAACGGTTGGCTTCTGGATCAGTCTTTAGCAAGAGACTTATGTGCCACATTTAAGGAGAAGATGAATGACATCGAGGAGATACTACAGAAGAGGTTCCCGCCAATCGTCCATGAAAGATGGTCAGAGAAGACGGGCAAGAGGCTTAAAGACAAGGTTGAAGTTTTTAATGTGGGTTCTAGGCAGCAGATTGCGAAGAGGCTTTCGAGCCTTGGGGTTAGCTTCGACAAACTCACGGAGAAGGGCAACCCAATAGTTGACGAAGCAGTCCTAGACACCATTGATCTACCGGAAGCAAAAGTTGTGAGTGAGTACCTGATGCTACAGAAAAGATACGCACAGGTAAACTCATGGCTAGAGCACGTGCAGGAAGACGGTAGAGTCCATGGTAGAGTCATCAGCAACGGAGCAGTCACAGGACGCATGACACACCAGTCACCCAACATGGCTCAAGTACCCGCAAGTCACAGTCCTTATGGACATGAGTGTCGCTCTTGCTGGACTGTGCCTGAAGGTAAGAAGCTAGTGGGTTTTGACGCCAGTGGCCTTGAGTTGCGTATGCTGGCACACTACATGAAGGACGAGGACTACACTAATGAAATCATTAACGGTGATATCCACACAACAAATCAACGACTTGCTGGACTTGAATCAAGAAATCAGGCTAAGACTTTCATCTATGCCCTCTTATACGGAGCAGGAGATGAAAAGCTTGGATCTGTGGCTGGAGGAGGTAGAAAGACTGGCAAAAACCTTAGAGAATCTTTCCTTCATAATCTGCCATCATTCGCAGCTCTTAAGGAAAGAGTTTCAAATGCGGCAGCAAAAGGTTACCTCACAGGACTCGACGGGAGGAGACTCCTAGTCAGGTCAGAACACTCAGCGTTGAACACACTGCTACAAGCTGCAGGAGCTATTGTCATGAAGAAAGCTCTGGTGATCTTGGACGACTACGCAAAGCTATGGAAGCTGGACTACAAGATCATAGGCAATATCCATGACGAAGTGCAGACAGAAGTAGCAGAGAAAGACGCTGAGAAGTTCGGCTGGTTAGCCGTGGAATGTCTCAAGGCTGCAGGTATTGAGTTTAACTTGAGATGTCCTCTGGACGGTGAGTACAAAGTTGGAACAACATGGGCAGAGACACACTAAGGAGTAGGATATGATTTATGCGAAAGTAGACGGTAAGTACTACAAAGACAATCCAGAACGAAAGAAATTCAGAAACAACAATCGTATGTGGGTCAACGGAAGGTACATTAAACAAAACCATCCTCTACACAAGCCGGGACGATACAAGAACTTTGAACAGGCTGCCTTCAGCAGCTTAGAGAAGTACGAAAGCAGTGTCGAGGGTCAGGTGTACGTCATAACTAATCCTAACTTCCCTGACTGGGTAAAGGTGGGTATGGCTATAGACGCTGAGGACCGCCTAAATAACTACCAAACTTCTTCACCTTTTAGGGATTATGTGTTACAATATTACTATGATGTAAACAATCGAAGAGAAGCAGAATCACAGGCACACACAGAGCTGCAGAAGTCCTACGAACGTAGAGGCGAGTGGTTCAAATGCACACCGGAGGAGGCCAGAGTTGTCGTCTCTAGTACAGCGGAAGAGTACAAATGAAAAGCACTTACAACCTAGTTAGTGACATATATAAACTTGTGGAGTCCAAAGAAGTAGCAGAAGGAGTGGACATTGAAGCATGTATAGACCAGTTCGGTGAAGCCGTGAAGGTACTCATGCGTCAAGAGTTCACAGAGAAAAGGGACGACTCACGTAAGCTACGTATGTCCAACATAGGGCGTGAGGATCGATTCCTGTGGAACGTGTACAACGACGTGGACAAAGGTGAAGACATACAACCACACACTTATGTCAAGTTCCTCTATGGACACATCATTGAAGAACTACTACTGTTCCTCACAAGAGCTGCAGGTCACGAGGTGACAGACGAGCAGAAGAAGTGTGAGGTCAACGGTATCAAAGGGTCCATGGACTGCAGGATTGACGGAGTTGTGACTGACGTGAAGTCTACGTCCACCTTTGCTTTCAAGAAGTTCAAGGAAGGCACACTGGCTTATGACGATCCTTTTGGGTACGTGGCGCAGATCAAAGGATACGCGCACTCCGAAGGTGAGACCAAGTTCGGCTGGCTGGCAATGGACAAACAAAACGGACACCTAACGTACCTGCTGTACGATACAGAGGACACACAGGCTCCTATCCATGACCTAATTTCCTACGACATTGGGGAAAGGATTGAACACATAAAAAAGGTCGTAGAGCAGAAGGAACCACCAAGCGTTTGTTACGAACCTATCGCAGATGGAAAGAGTGGCAACCAGAAACTCGCTATAGGATGTTCTTACTGCTCTTACAAAAAGGAGTGTTGGCCTTCGGTCAGAGGGTTCGCATATTCATCAGGTCCACGTTATTTAGTAGAGGTACACAATGAGCCGAAGGTCCAAGAAATCGAAGTTTCGTAGTGTCTTTGAGGAACACACAGCGGAAGTACTGAAGGGTTTTGAGTACGAACCGTTTACGATTCCTTACACAATACACAGAAACTATAGACCTGACTTCGTACACATCGCTAGTAATACACTAGTTGAATGTAAGGGTTTCTTCAGGGAAGGAGACACCAAGAAGTACACGAGTGTCAGGGACAGTTTGGAAGAAGGTCAAACGCTGGTGTTTGTACTCATGAACCCAAACAAGAAAATAAGAAAAGGAGCTACGATGACGATGGCCCAATGGTGCGACAAGGAAGGACTTGCGTGGTACACTTTAGACACAGTAGAGGAGTTGATGAAAGATGTCTCTAACTATGGAAGAAATTAAGGAACGACTGCTACGTGCCTACGATCCTGACGACTTTCTGGAAAGTTTAGAAATAACTTCAGAGGAAATACTGGACAGGTTTGAAGACAAGTTAATCAACAGACTAGAAAAGTTTGCAGAGGAGTTAGAAGGTGAAGAGGAGAACGAAGATGAGTATTGACATAGCGACACCAGAGGAGTGGAACAAGGTCAAAACTGTCGATCTTGTGGAGAAACCTCCTCATTACAACCAAGGCGGTATCGAGGCTATCGAAGCAATCAAAGCAAGTATGCCTAGAGAAGACTTCCACGGCTACCTCAAAGGTAATGCACTGAAGTACTTATGGCGCTACCACTACAAAGGAAAACCCGTAGAGGACCTTCGTAAGTGCAAGTGGTACGTAGACAGACTCATACAGGAACTTATCTAATGAAAGTAATCGAGGGAAACTTTAATGGCAAAGAAGAAAAGATACCTGTACCTAAAGTATTTGACGCAATTCTGTCAGTGGAGAAACTAGAGGACTACAAAGACGCCTTTTGTATAATCAAGTCTGAGGACTTTGTAGTAGTCTCGACTAATATGGACACACTAGATCTTTATTTTGTGTTGGACCAGCTTAAGATGTCACTATTAACCGGAGGAGAATACGAATTATAATGGACGCATATCAAGAATACATACACAAGAGCCGCTACGCACGTTACTTACCAGAGGAGCAGCGTAGGGAAACATGGAAGGAAACTGTGGACCGCTACTTAGACTTCTGGGTCAGTAAGGAGAAGCTGACAACAAAGGAAGCCAAGAGTCTATTCGACGGTATCTACAATCTGGACGTAATGCCCAGCATGAGGGCACTGATGACTGCAGGGGAAGCTCTGGACAGGGACAATGTAGCTGGGTTTAACTGCTCCTATCTGCCTATAGACCACCCTAAAGCCTTTGACGAAATGATGTACGTACTTATGTGTGGCACTGGAGTGGGCTTCAGCGTTGAACGTCAGTACATCACTAAACTACCAGAGGTTGCGGAAAAGTTCCATGACACAGATACCATTATACACGTCGCTGACAGCAAAATTGGATGGGCTAAAGCGTACCGGGAGCTTATCGCAATGCTCTTTAGTGGTCAAGTACCCAAGTGGGACGTATCTGGAGTTAGACCTGCAGGGTCAGCCCTTAAAACCTTCGGAGGTAGAGCGTCTGGTCCAGAACCTCTTGTTGACCTGTTTAACTTCACCGTTGACGTCTTTCGAACCGCTGCTGGAAGAAAGCTTAGTTCCATCGAGTGTCACGATCTCTGCTGTAAGATTGCACAAATCGTTGTCGTTGGAGGAGTCAGACGTAGCGCCCTCATCAGTCTCAGTAATCTTACCGACGACAGGATAAGACGAGCTAAGTCAGGGCAGTGGTGGGTAGATAATCCTCAGCGTGGCTTGGCTAACAACTCAGCTTGCTACACAGAGAAGCCTGACTTTGAAGCCTTTTTAAACGAGTGGAAGTCTCTGTACGAGTCACGGTCAGGCGAAAGAGGTGTCTTTAGTCGTGTCGCAAGTCAACGTCAGGCAGAGAAGAATGGCCGTAGAGACGCCAGCTTTGACTTCGGTACTAACCCGTGTTCAGAGATCATCCTACGTCCGTACCAGTTCTGTAACCTGTCTGAAGTAGTAGTCAGAGCAGAGGACACACTGGACACTCTACGTGCAAAGGTGAGGTCTGCAGCCGTCTTAGGGACGCTACAGGCGACTCTGACTGACTTCAGGTACTTACGTAAGATCTGGAAGGACAACACGGAAGAGGAAGCGTTACTAGGTGTATCACTAACAGGAATCATGGACCATCCAGTTATGTCAGGGAGGAAGAGTCGTGCAGAACTACAGGAGTGGCTCACGGAGCTTAAGAAAGAGGCTATTAAAACTAACCGCACTTGGGCTTTACGGCTTGGCATCAATGTTAGCACTGCCATCACTGCTGTTAAGCCTTCCGGTACTGTGTCTCAGTTGGTGGACAGCGCGTCTGGCATACACCCTAGATACTCAGAGCAGTACATACGACGAGTAAGGGCAGACGCAAGAGACCCTCTGTGTGCTGTCCTAGAGGCCGCTGGAGTGCCTGTGGAGATAGACGTGACTTCTGCTACTACTAAGGTCTTCTCGTTCCCCATAAAGTCTCCTAAGAAGGCTGTAGTAGCGACTGACATGGGAGCCATGGAGCAGCTTGAGTTATGGGAGTTGTATCAGGACTACTGGTGTGAGCACAAGCCTTCCATGACTTGCTACTACAGAGACGATGAGTTCCTAGAGGTGGGTCAGTGGTTGTACAACAAGTTCGACAAGGTTAGTGGCATAAGCTTCCTACCTTACTCAGAACATACGTACCAGCAAGCACCCTATGAGCCTGTGGACCTAGAGACGTACCAGAAGCTAGTCAAGGAGTTTCCAAAGACTATCGAGTGGGACATTGTTGAGGAAACAGACATGACCGAAGGGTCACAACAGTTGGCCTGTGTTGGCAACAGTTGTGAGATCTAGAGTTGGGGCCTAGCGCCCCATTTCTTCTCCTTGTGTTTGTCCCATGACAGCAGCAGAGGCAGCGGCGGTTAGCATACCTCGTTGTCTTTGTTGTTCCGCTTTTAGAACTGCTTCACTAGGCTGGAAGTCTACCATCTCGTCTATTACTTGACCATAGGTTCTTTTGTCACTCTTTCCTTTAGGATGGACGTACTGCATACCTTCGTCTACTCCTCTTAAATCACGAACCATAGGAGGAGTTACGGCTATTAATCTATTAGGAATAAGGTGTTTCATAGCCCTTAACGTAGGAATAGCACCTCCGGTTTTCTTCTGTATTTTACCAGCAATTCCTTCAAACAGGTTATGCTCGTCTGACATAACACCTATTAGTTTACCGTCTGTTGTTACTTTGACTAAGTAGTTGATACCGCCTTCCGTTATGGCAGAACCCGGACGAGATCCAGTTATCCAGACTCCTCCGTCTGCTGCTTGACCTTTGACAGAGAATTTTAGTTTTTCTGTTTTTAAAGACTGTGACTGAGCAGCAGCAGCGTTAAGTTTTGAAAACAGCTCGTCAGGAGAAACACTACCTCTGTCTTTAAAAATACGAGAGGCGCTACTAACGTAAGGAGCGTGTACCAACACGTCCATGTGGTGTCTTCCGGTGGTAGCTTTACCTGCTCCGGGGTTCTTGATTGCTAATATAGGACTTTCGGAGTCCTTAAAAGAAACGTCACGTCCTCCCAACTTCATCGAAGGTTCTGTCCATATTGTACTAAAGTGGTCTTCAATGAAGTCTAAATCTTCATTAGACATCCTAATTGGCATCTTCTTTTTTTGACCGGCTTCGTCTATAGGGTAAGGCTTCAGTTTGTTTGCTTTGATTGTGTCGGCGTAAGCTCCGGGATAGTAGTCCATTGTTTCTGCTACGTCTGATCGTCTCATAATCTCGTCAAGAAGATCAGAACCTCCTTGTCTCCCTGCTTGGGCCTGTATTCTTCCTAAGTACTGGGCTTGAGCTACTGCTCTAGGATCTCCAGCCTCTAAAGACTGACTTCCGGGTTTTTTCATTCCTTGTAGAAAAGGTAAGTCGTATATAGAAGACCGTAGTTTACTTCCTGCTCCTTCTCTAGCTTTTTGCATTATTTTTTGAGAAGAAGTAGTTAGACCCTGCTCTCTGTATTTAGCCCTAGAAGCAGGAGAAGCCATGTCTCTAACAGTCCCTACTATTTGGTCAGGAACCCAAGCCGCAACTGAGGCTGACTTGTTTGTCCCGTAGTAGCCCGGAATTACGTTATTGGCAGAACTAAGCAACATTCCTTTACCGGAGTCTGCTCCAGTGAGTTCGTCCACACGTCTTCCTGCTTTTGCTGCTGTTGTAATACCTCTTACAAAAGGAACAGCCTCAGCTACAGACAAACCAGCAGACAAGTCTCTTGCTTGCTCAGGGTACTGTTGAGCTAACTCCATGGCGTACTGAGCTGGAGCAGTTCCCATTATTGCTTCTCCCACGTACTGCTCAACTTCATCAGGGATTAAATAATCAGTAACTGTTCCCACTACATTTCCTAAAGTAGCGTCTACTGTGTTTCCTGCGGTCCTTAAGCCGTACTGTAGAGGATTGATTTCTCCTCTAGCGTACATTTGACTTTCTTGGTCTTGCCTGTCAATAGCAGTTTGAAAGTTTCTTCTTATGTCTTCCAGCATGCCCATATTATTCTAATCCTTGTTTTGCTACTTCAGACAGATAACTAACCATTTCGTTCTTTTCCTCGTCCGTCATCGAGTAAAAAACGTCAGACACTAGGAGCTGTACTGCAACCGAAGCTGCTTCAACACCACCTACGTTTTTACCGTTTAGCGCAATGAGCCTATTTACATAAGCTGGGTTGGTGACAATCTTAGAAAAAACATGGGGTATAAACAGGGCTGCTGCACCACCAGCTAGTACAGGAGCAGGAGACACAAAACCAGCCGCTGCTGCGCCACCTGCAGTCATCCCTGAAGCAAGCTGACCAGCTATGCCTCGTATACCTCCAGCTTCCGCACTACGTAACATAAGGACACCAAAGTCTCCCGAAGCTGAGTCAGAGGCTTCCAAGACAATGTTCATAACCTGTTTAAAACGAGGATAGTCTTTGCCTAAGATGTACTTGTACTTCTTGCTTTCTGCAGGTATTTCTAACCTGTTGGCTAAAGACTTTAAGTCAGTGATTAAAAACTTTTCGTTAAACACGGAAGAAATTCTTGAAGACAAGAAACCTCTTTTGAACAGCTCGTCTATTTCTGCTGCTGATTCAAAAGGCAAGGCTACTTTAGGGTCTTTAGAAGCTTCTGCGTAAGCTTTTTGTAAACTACCTCTTAAAGCCTGTATTTGATTCAAGTTGGTGGCTCTAGCCGCTAAGTTTCCTAAGCCTAGGTAGCTTCCTTGTTTAGCAGAAGTTATAAATGTCTTATTTATCCTAGGGAACAAGGCGTTTATGCCTTCTCCGTAAGCTCCTTTAAGTCCTCTGTAGGCTTCTGCTGCGTCAGGGTTGATTTCTTTCATAGCGTTGTATATTGCCTCACGCATTTCTGAAGCAACGTCAGACAACTCTGCCTGAACAACGGCGTTTCGTTCAGCACCTTCGGGACCAAACTTAGCACTGACACGTTGAGTAAATGCCCTGTCTAAAGTAATTAACTCGTTTACCGGGAAAGTACCTTCTGGTAATTTTTTAAGCCGTAGTAGTTGTTCGTTGATAAACGCAATAGACTCAGGACTCAACTCATCTACAGCTTCTCCTTTCTTGCCTCTAATGTATTTGTTAAGAGGAGCTAGTATTTTAAAAGCATTGACTCTCTGTCCAATACCTGTACCTAGCTGTCCTTTTAGATCATCAAGACCTTTAAGGTACGTTTGTTGTACTGCGTCTTCTCCTGCTCTGATTAGAGAGTAGAAAGCTTCTCCCATTGCGTAAGGATCTGCTTCCATTCCCGGAGCATTTCTGTTGATTATAGTAGTAAGCTCGTCTTGAACAACGTCATTCACAGCCCTTAAGTTGTCTTCCATGGTCTGTCTGGAGATTAAACCTGCTGAGGCTACTCGCTCTCTAAAGTCGTCTAAGCCCTTACCACGGACCTGAGAAGGCAATAGAGTTGCTCCTCCTTCCGTTAGAATAGCTTGAGAAGCCTGTAGAGACTCTTTGCTTCCTGCTCCGTAAGCGCCCTCTACAATTTCTCTGGCGGTCTGTTCAGCACTTAAGCCTAACTTATGTTTAGCAGCGTAGTACATAGGTTTTACTTTTGAGGCTATACCTAAAGTAGCTAAATCAAAACCCATAGACCACAAAGCGTTTTCAACAGCTTTAGAATAAGCGTCTATGTCTTCAGCTTCTTTAAACTGAGTTTCAGACACTACAGTACCTGCGCCTGTTCCAAGAGCACCTCCAGCAATACCACCGACTACAGCACCGGGAGGTCCTGCCAAAGCCATACCAAGACCAGCACCCGCTAAACCACCTGCCATGCCAGCAGGAACGTCTAAGTTTTTCTGAAGCCACGTAGGACCTTCGGGTTCTTCTACTTCAGGCTCACCAAGATTTGGGCTCTGTGCTCGATGCTGTTGAAGTCTTTTTTGAAAAGGAGTTAAAGTTCCTGTTTCTTTTTCTTCCTGTTGTTGTCTGTATAGCGCAAGTCGTTCTTCAAAAGTAGCCATTTAGTACATACCTCGCAGCTCTTGTACAGTTACCTCGCCTCTCTGGAAAGCCTCCATAGCTTCTTGCCTTTCTGCTTCAGGTATAAAACTAAGGTCTGGCTGCGTTAGAGATCTTTGGTAAGAAGCAAGGTCCTCAGCAGTTGCTAAAGCCATACCGTCTCGCATTAAATCTTCTGCCTGTTCTAATAAAACTTTCAACCTTCCTAAGTTACTCTCGCCACTGGCTTGATAGTTTCCTATCTGCTCGATCAAAAACTTACGTTCTCCCTCAGAAATAGCACCAGTAAAGCTTTCTAAACGGGCTAAAACAATGTCTCCAAGTCGAGTCTCAAACTCACCAATGTCTTTAGGTGTTTTTCCTAAGAAATCAGTCAAACCTCTGGACATTCTTCGGACAAAACCACCAGTCGTGACGTCACCGGACTCTAGCAAATCAATCGCTTCTCTTACGTTTTTTGCAGATCGTCGTAAAGAAGGAAGTTCAACAATGGCTTTTACCTGTGCTTTTCTAAAGTCTGTTTCTCCTACGTTTCCCGGCCTGTCAAAAGCACCTGCTCCGGTTGTCCCTGAAACAATGGTCAATGCACCAACTGGTTCTTGAGGAGAACCCGGAAAAGGAAGGATAACTTCTCTGCCTCTACCTCGTTTATCATATTGAGAAGCTCGTGTAAATAAGTTTCCTTGGCTGTCCCGTATAACAACCTCACCTTTTGTTGTTCTGTCTCCGCTGGTTTTGGTAAAGTTTTCATATATTGCAGTAGCTTGGTCCATAGGAACTTCGTAAGCTCTCGCAATCCTGAAAAAACCTTCACGGGCTTTAGGATCACTCATCTGCATACCACGAGCAGACGCAAAAGTTGCTAAGGCTTGTTTACCCTTGTCTATTTGTCTGGCCTGAGCTAAACCTTGTGCTTCCATAGCTTGTTCAATAAGACCTTGTTGGGCAAGTGTTCCTGCTCCTTGTCTCATTCTTGAAGGAACACCGCTTAACAACGCCTGACCTGCTGAAACTCTTTTAGCCTTCTCTGAAGCTTCTCTGGAAGCCTGAGTAAACTGCTGTGCTTCTCTTTGGTAACCAGCAGCAGCCAACTGTTGACCAATGCTGGCTAAAGCAGCAGCGTCTCCAGAAGCCATTGCTTGTTGCCCTTGTTGCATCAACTGGTTAAATTGTTGCTGCTTTTGTTGCTCCCTGCGTTGACCCGGCAGACCACCAATAGCCTGACCTAAGCCAAACAAGCTTTCTGCCATCTGAGGTCTACCTAGGCTTGACAAAAACCCTTGTGAAAATTGAGCCATTATGTGTTCTCCTTATTAACTAAACAAGCCGCCAAGTGCTGCACTAGCGATGTTACCACCGACACCTCCAGCAATGCTAGCTTGTCCCAAGCCAGCTTGTAGCAGTGCTTCTAAGCCTGAAACATAGGTCTGACCATAAGTTCCTGCCTGTTCCGACATAGCTTGTCTCTGACGTTCTGCAGCAGTCATACCGGGCTGCAATGCGTTAAGCAACTGTGCCTGTGGTACGTAACCAGCAGCCATCATTCCTGACATATTAGCCAGATCTGCTCTTTGTAGTTCTCTAGGAGTCATTCTAGCTTGAGTACCCATGCCAAACATACCGGAAGCAAGGTTTTGTAAATTAGCAGCTCTTTCAAGGGCAAGTTGTTGTTCAGCGCCTGACTGTTGTATAGCCAGAAGAGACGCTTGGTTTTGAGCCTCTGCTTGAGCTTTAGCCCTTGCTAGTTGTTCAGGTGTACCACCAAACTGCGCTGTACGTACACCTGAGCGTCCCTGAGCCGCCAAACGCTGCTCTAGTGCTAAACGTTCGCGTTCTTCTTCAGGAGACTGTAAAGCCCTAAGCTGTCCATAGACTTGTTCTTCTCTTGCTGCTCTGTCCATAGCTCCAGCATCCATAGCAGCTTGTTGTGCTTGTGTAAGCATACCGCCAACACCGCCGTAAGCTTGTTTAGCTAGTTCTTCATACATGGGATCGTAAGGAGCAGCAGCCTGTTGTGCTAACTGACCTGCGCCGCCGAACAAAGTTTGTTGCATGGCTTGTTCTTGAGGAGAAGTAGCTAGTTGGTAAGTCATCTGACCCGTAACAGGATCTTGTGTCATGCCAAACTGACCACCAGTAGCAGAAGTCACGGTGTACGGTTGGAACTCCAGCATACCTGAAAGCTTGTCAGCTAAACCTCCTTCTCCTGCTAATCCTTCAAAAGCACGTTCACCAATAGCTCCTACATCGCTGTACCCTTTTTCAGCAAGAGCTAAACCAGCAGTCCCTAAACCTAAAGCAGCAGCAGTGTTGACAGCGTTGCCTTCTCCTCCAATGGCTTCTAAAATTTCTTCAAGAGTCATTAGTAAGTCCCTCCGTTAATCGTTCCTGTAGCTAACGTACCTGTAAAAGTCAAGGCAGGTATTGTGACAGTCCCTGTGAACGTAGGTCCAGCAGTGTCTGCCTTTGTAGCTATTGCAGTTGCAATATTATCAAACTCAGTTTCAAACTCAGTTCCCTTAATGACTTTGTTAGGATCTCCAGAAGACAAAGTGTCTTTTGAAGCAAAGTCCGTTACTTT
>Ga0208162_1001370_pt1 | contig 12739 bp, 5 predicted proteins | sample CB_VirMetaG_4_FD_184539 | JGI IMG/M metagenome (GOLD analysis project Ga0208162, IMG submission 184539) | Freshwater to marine saline gradient viral communities from Chesapeake Bay - CB_1508_1M Viral MetaG (SPAdes) (version 4) | ecosystem: Environmental > Aquatic > Marine > Coastal | place: USA... | reverse complement strand
GTCTGAGCTGTTCCTTCGTGTTCAAAGTATCCATTAGGACTAAATGTAGGTTCATTAATCGTGCCAGTGTAAGCACCACTTACAAGATTATTGACTGTGGTTGATGCTGGGATGGCAGTTCCAGTTGTTCTAATGTATCTACCAACAGTATCTCCCTGTTCTAATTGAATACCCCAAATATAAAAATTCTCATTTAGATTTGATGGGATACATGGATACCATCCACCTTGAACACTGGTAGATGCTGTAATGCTATATCTTTGCCACTCAGTTGTTGCTGTGAAAGTAGTGAGCCCTGAAGCTCCATCAATGCCATTATACTGCTGCATTAAAAAATCTTGATTTGGATTTTCTGACTTGATCCAAACAGATAAAGTATGAGTTCCAATAGAACCAGATACATTAGCGTAAAGATATTGATTTAATGATGTTCTATAAACAGTAGAAGCAGTTTGACTACCATTTGGAGAAGATACAGAATTCAACACATAGTGAAATCCATTTTGTTTAGCCCAATAACTATTAGATATATCTTCACTATAAGTAATCAAATTCTCAGAACGATCATAAGTAAACTCGTTATCAAACTCATAGTTTAATAGAAGAGCATTGCCTCTAGAAATATCAGATGCACTGACAGGTGGCACACTAGATTGAATAATAGTTTCAGATGCAAATGTAATGTCGTGGGTATTAGTTTCGTGTTGTGGTTTCTTGTCACTGTAGATCAAGTTACCACCAGCATTCTCACCAAACACAACCTTGATAGGACTGAATGGGTAGGTAATAAAATCACTGCTATCATTTCTCAGTGATCCGTCCCTAAGAGTTGCAGTCTCTGTATTGATTGTAATGATTTCATATGTCTGAACAGCAGCACCATCAGAGTAGTTAAAATCACCAAGACCACTACCAGTTACACTCAATTTACCAAAGAGAAAGCTGGTAGGATCTGCGGCGTTTGATGTTTGATCAGCAAAAGCAATGTAATAGTATGATGGATCAGAACTCATAGTAGTTGATGACGCTTGGTTATTTGGACTTTGAATTTTTCTTGTCCAGATTAATTTACCAGCATTATCATATCTCTGAATGATTTGATAAGCATTGGTTGCCTCTTCAACATAACCAGCAACAATAGACTGACCAGTCAATGTATCAACACTAATCTCTTGAAAGAAAATATCTTTGTTGGGTTCTTTTGTTTTAGTCTGCCACAACATGTTTCCTTCTTTAGTCATCTTGATGACATAACTTTCATACGTGCCATCAAGGAAAGCATCATCATGTCCACAAAGATAGATCTGATCATTGCCATCGATATGCACATCAGTCAACTGGAAGAAATTAGTTGTTGGGTCTTCACCAATTTCAATTGTTTTATCCCATAGCAATGCACCATCTGTACTTACTTTTAGCATCACAGACATATACTTTGCGGGACCCAGTGCGGTGCCAACAATTACCAATTCATTTTGTGAATTAATATCGATAGATCTTCCCTCAAAATTGTAGAAAGAATCAAGATCTTGGTCAGTATAACTCTTGAACCAAAGAACTGTACCATAGGTATCGTACTTTGCAATGTATAGTTTATCACTATTATTTCCAACCCCTGTTACATAAACGTTGCCATAGGTATCAGCACATACATCGTTAAAAACGATTTGATCCAAATCTCCTGTTGCATTAACAGGAGTTATAGTCCATTGATGTTCTCCAGCACTATTAAACTTACTAAGAGTTGGGGCATAGTTTCTATTAGTAGTGGGTGTTGTGCCATCATCCCAACTACCAGCAGCATATAGATTTAGATTGCTATCATAACACAGTGCATTAAATACAACGTTGCTAAAGCTATCACCTGCTTTTAACTTTACAGTAAAATCAATAGTGATTGGTGCTTCATCGGGTGTATTGTAGATAAATCCTTCGCTGCTTGCACTAGTAGCATCGCGTTGTGTTCCAGCAATGTATAGCTCCTGGTTCGTATCATCATAAAGAATTGAAGTAGGTGTTATCTGATTGCTGTCAGCACCATCAGGTGTAATCCTGTTTAGAAAATCTTGAGTTGAGGAAGCGCCAGTAGAACCTATAAGGAATAGGTTCTTGGCGGGACTAGTAATTCCAATTGGCATTTAACTATCCTCAGCTGAAGTTGGTGTTGCCTTGTCCGAATACTTTGGTTGTACCACCGCTGTCTCTGACAAAGATGAAAGTAAGAATGTCTGTGTTAGGAGTTGGTAGTGGTGGCGATCCTCCAGACCACTGAACACCGTTACCAATCGAGACACCATCGACATTACATGCGTCACCATATGTAGCACCAGTGTTACCAGCAATGATCAAGGTGACAGTTAGTGCCTCATTGTTCTGTAGGTTTACGTTGGTGAAGTTCCATGTAGTAATAGGAGCGTTTGCTGTTGTGCCTAGAATGGTGTTGGTTCCAGCAACACTAATTGTAAGTACGTTAGATACAGGTGTTAGTGGTGTGGTGAATTGGTTGATACAAGATTCCTTAGTTCTACCACCAATGCTGACATTGCCTGCAACATCCAGAGATGTAAGTGTACCAACAGAAGTCAACGAAGAATTAACAACACTAGTTCCGAGAGATGTTGTACTGATAAGTAGAGCAGTTCCACAGTTAATAAATCCTGTGTTAGGTAGTCTCAAATTCTCACTGAATACCCAGAAAGGATCAACACCTAGACCATCATAAAGAATAGTCTTATCAACATCACCTCTGACAACTAGTCCACCATCTTGAGCACCGAGATCAGTAGGACCATCGGCAATCAAAGTAGCAACACCAGAACCTGCGATAGCATTGCTCAAAGTAATTGTAGAACCACTAATTGCACTGATTGTTGTGCCTGCGGGAATAACAACACCACCTGCTTGAGTGGTAACTTCCATACCCACAATCAAACCTGTGGTACTAGGAACGTTAGTAATAGTATCGGTATTGTTTAGCGTACCAGAGAATGAAGTTAGAGCAACAGATGCAAGTTCTAGTGTCTTATCATCGATTGTTAGAACTCTACTATCAACTGTAACAGTAGCACCCTCAACAATCAAATCTCCAGATAGAGTAGTCGTTCCACCAACACGGAAATCATTTGGAATACTAATCTCACCACTTGAGATACCAGTAATCCATGTTGTGTTACCAGAACCAATGACTAGTTGCTTGCTGCCACCAGGACTATTGGGTTGGTAAGTTGCACTCGAATCATCCTCCGTGCTAGCAGGACCAATAAGAACGTTGCCGCTACCAGTACATCCGAAACCAGCATAGTGTCCGACGAATACGTTCTCTCCACCTACAAGATTATTGTGACCACTTTGTGCGCCAATGTTAACATTGTTTCCACCAATAGTGTTAAGTTCACCTGCATTATAACCTAGGTAAATGTTGTAGTCACCACCTGTATTTTCTTTACCAGCATTACGACCGAAGGCTACGTTACCAACACCACTGAGATTGCTCTCCATGGCATCATAACCCATTGCTGTATTCAAAGAACCAGTGGAGTTTACAGAGAGAACACCATGTCCAACAACTGTATTAGTTTCGATTGCCTGACCACCTCTACCAATAGTCATTGGATTAGCATCAGTTCCACGAATGGTTAGGTCAGCAGTCTCAATGTTAACTGTGGAATTAATCGTTAGTGTATTGGTTGCATCAGTTCCAAGAGTAGCATTCTTCTCAAGAACCAAAGAACCTGATAGGTTTGTTGTACCAGATGTGTTACCAATGTTAAGGGTGGTAGCACCACCAGCAAAACTAACGAGAGTTGCTGTGCTATTGACTAGTGAGAACGCCTGACTTGGTGTAGAAATACTTGTCGAAACAACAGGTGCTTGACTAAACATCAAGTTACCACCAACACCAGTAGCGTCAGTCATGATCGCCTGAATTTGTGCTGATGTTGTAGGAGCAAATGCACCCAGGTTGTCACTACTGTAAATAACTCTCGAACCTGCAGCACCACCAGTATCAAAGTTGACTGTAACAGATCCGTTAGTATTATCTGCTTGTAGTGTGATACTATCTTCTACATTAAATACTTTTTGAGATGTAACTCCAAATGTTCCATTAACAGTAGGAGTAATTATGAGACCATTAACAGTGGTTGCAGTAGCAGTACCAATGCTTGGAGTACCAGTAAAGGTTGGAGATGCAAGTGTCTTATTAGATAGGACTTGACTTTCTCCTTCTGTAACAATTCTCTGAGCAACAGAACCATCCCAAATACGCCAGTAATTACCAGAGTGATAGAACTGCATGGTGCTGTAAGTAAGAACCTGACCACTTCCATCTGTTGTTCTATTAACTTGCAGTCCACCAGTACCATCAACCAGACTGACACCTCTTCTCAGTTCAATAGTTGGGTCAGTAATCTGCAACTGAGTAGTATTAACAATAGTGTTTGTACCATTGACAACTAGGTTACCATCAATGGTAACAGTAGATCCATTGTCAGAAATAATTGTACTGGACAGTTGTGTGTTAACACCATCCCACTTCAGAATTCCTGCGTCAGTTAGGTTACCTGCGTTAGCAAGTTGGAAATCATAAGTCTGTTTGACGAGACCTGTAGATGCTGTCAACAAAGCACCAGTATCATCGTTATCCGAATCGAAAGTGAATGTAGTAACACCACCCGCTGAAGTTGCTTGTACTGTGGTAGCACCACTACCTTCAAACCTAAAGTCTCCAAAAGCTAGTGCCCCACCAGCAGTAGCAAGGCGAGTAATATCATTAGTATCTGTACTGTCAATACTAATAGTGGTTCCTGACTGAGTTACACTAACATTACCACCCAACTGTGATCCACCAGTAATTGTAATGTCAGCACCAGCAGTTGTTGCAGGAAGGAAAGTTCCTGTAAGACCACCTCTAATTCTTGTTACTGTATCAACAGAGTTAAGAGTAATTTCTGTTTCATCTGGATCTGTTCCAGATGTTGCTTGACCTACGGTAACTAGATTACCACCAAGGAATGTAATCTTCTTAGTCTTGTATGCAGCACCAGATCCAGCACGAACTTGTGTAATAGTATCCTGGTCATCAACACGAATATCGATGGTCTTAGTAGCATCATCCATCGATAGGGTGACATCACCCGAACCAGTAAGTGTAATCGTACCAGACTGAGCAGAACCACCTGCTGCGATTAAGAATGTCTCAGTGTTGTTATCAGTTACATAACCAGACACCGTTAGAGAATTATTTACTCTAGTTAATTCTAATGATAGTGGATTAGTTCCTACAGGAGGATTGGAATATACAGAAACACCAAGAGTTACATCATTTGTAACGGGGTTTGGTGTAGTGCTATCAGATAGTCTGATTAGTTTTTGAGATGCACTCAAACCATCAACAGCGGTAAGCGTGTAAGTAGTATTGTTATCGGGTGTTGTTACAGATCCACCAAGAGGAACTGTAATACCATTAACACTGATACCAGAATTGACTAGAGCAGCATTAGGAATGTTGGTGAGCGTGTTAACAGATCCAGAAAGAACACAACTTTCAAATGTCTTGTTAGTAAGAACTTGAGATTGTGTTAGATAAACATCTCCAGGTGTTCCCCAAGATGCAACTGAACCATCACTAGTAATATATTTTCCTGCACCAGTGTCTCCGTTGATGACAATATTATTGCCATCCAACGTTAGATTATCACCTGCTACAAGTTCTTCAATCTTTCGTGAGACTTCATTAACGATTAAAGGAAAACGATTAGCCATTTAGCTTGCCAACTGATACTAGTGCTCAGGTTTATTTATGCCTTATGAAATAACGATCTGTCCAACCATAGCACTGTGGTACTGACAAATGTAATAGTAAGTTGCTGGTTGTACTCCACTTGTATCCCAAGTAATAGTCGCTTGCTGCTGACCATTATTTGTTGTGGTTCCTGTAGTAACGGCGTTCCCTGTTCCTAGAGTTGGAGAAGTCTTAATCCAGAATGGATGACCAGGAGCATTTACAGAAAATTCTAGTATGTCTCCAGCACTACAATTGATTGTTGGATCTGCAACACTATTGTGAGTAGTAACCGCATCCGTACCATTAATAATATAGTGACTTGCACCACTGTATCCCACATTAAAAGTATATGTACTACTGACTGTGATATTACCACCTTGCTCAACAAACATCTTGGTGGTTGCTTTCATACCAAGGTTGACTGTATGCAAAGCAGCAATGTCAGTCACATGATGTATCACACTTTCACCTTTATTACCATAAACCCAATAGGATGTTATCCTACCGTCAGCATATCCAGCAACACTCTCAGTTCTATCAGCAACTCTAACTAGAGGTCCACTAAATCCCCAAGCATAATAAGCAGTTCTATGTGGTACAATTTCTAGGTCTTCAAAGGTTGCGTTTCCTGGTCCAGTTCCACCCGAGTATGGAATAACTGGATCATTTTGTGAGTTAATAATAAGAATAGCTCTTGGACCCTGAGCGTTGTTAACTTCATAAGTTCCCACATTAGGGTCACCATATGGAGTGAACTGTGTATCATAACCATGATTACCCAGATTACTATCAGTGTTCTCGTGATTAGATGGTCTATAGAATTGAGCACCATTGACTTGCTTATTGTGTGCAGAAGAAATTAGACACGCAACTTTTGTCAGTCCTCTAAACCCATACTCCAAAGCAAGTCTCATTGCCATGGCACCACCGTTAGATACCCCAACGACACTAACGTCAGTCATATCTAATCCAACGTAATTGTCTTTTATCCAAACAAATAACTCCGTCAGTGCTTCATAGTCTGGTGCATCACTTTCATCAACAATATTCCACACATTGCTATATCCATTAGGAGCAAACAAAGCATGATTTGGAAACTCTCCAGCCCAATCTGCAATCATACCAGATCCGTTTCCACCACTTCCATGAAGTAGAATTACTACAGGAGAACCCACATCAATAGAAGGGTTTTGTGGTGGTTGTGTATTTACTGTATAGTTATAATTTGTTGCTTGGCTCCAGGTTTTTGTTGTCCAAGTATAACTACCAGTTCCCACGCTAGGTGGTGCAACTGTTGCTTTAGCAACTGCCTGTTGCCTTGGGAACATGACACCACTTGCTTTTCTTTCTCCAACAATAGGTGCAATTACACCAGAAGTAGATCGTGGATTTGTCAAGTGAAGCACCTTGTTAGGACTTCCTTTTCTGCAACTTTGATCAGAATATCCACCACCACCAAGATCAAAAGACATCTCACCATCAATAGAAGTATCATTCAAATACTTTTTGAAGTCAGCATTAGTAAATCTATCTCTTCCTGATGCAATGATAGCAGCAACACCTGCTACTTGTGGACATGCCATACTGGTTCCATTCAATCTAGCGTACCAGTTTCCCGATCCCTGTGTGTACTTGCTATCAGTTGTTCCAGTTGCATTATATGCCGACGCAATGTACTCACCAGGAGCAAATACATCAACTTGTTCTCCATAGTTAGTAAAATTTGCTCTCCTAAAATCGTTAACTCTACTCATAGCACCAACACTAATTGCACTTGGTGAACTAGTAGGAGATGATCCTTGCATAAAAGGAATAGTAAGACCAGTTCTGAATACTACTTGTGCATTATACAAACTATTATCCGAATTAACCATCTGCCAGTTTTCATTACCAGCAGCACCAATAACAACTACACCATCTGCAATTGCATCTTCGATGTCAGCATTCAATGCAGTATAATTAGAATTATATCTTACTTTAGATGAATTAATACCAAAGTCTGCTTCTAGTCCACCCATGCTCCATCCAGATGGATTTGGATTTGCAGAAGTATATGTCACTCCATCCCAGGTAACACTAGTAAAGTCACCAATACTAAGACTAGTAACCTCAAGAATAGTATTCACATTATATCCATAACCCCAACTGTGATTAGTGATAGTAGGATTTCTTCTGCCAGTAATAGGATTGATTGGTTTGTTGTTATGGAATGCTCTCAGGTAATCAAAGATAAGTAGTGCGGGTAGTGACTGCCCCGATGGCATTGTTCCAAGAACTTGCAGTGCATAAATGTTTGCTTCTCTTGCCCACCCATACCACTGACCAGCAACTGTACCAGTGACATGATTGCCATGATACTCAGGGTTGCCAGCAGCAGTATAGTATGTGATTGTTCCAGTTGGTTCACTCTGAAAATCATCATCGATATCATTAACAATAGTATTGAGTTCATTGAACCACTGATACTGTACAAATCTACTTAAGTTTGTAGAAGGACTGTACCATTCTTCACAATCATATGATACAGGGTCATCGCAAATAACAACGTCAACATGTTTACCATTGTGAAATACTTCTACACTATCAGTCTGTGTGCTATTACCAAACAACCCAAAAACATTTTTGTTTCTCTGAGACTGTGTTCCTGCTGTATGAAGATGTCCCCACTGCAATCTATCTGGTGCAAAACTTCCTTCATTCTTAGTAAAAACTCCATCTACAATGTAGGGTTCTTTATTAACATACATCTCAGATTTCTGAGGTGTAATACCCAATTCTTCTGGTGTCAGTTCAACTGCCCACACTCTAGGATCTTGGCGTAGTCTCTCTGCCTGCTCATCAGTCATCATGTAGTGGGTGTTCCTACTAGTAGGACGCTTCAAAACTAGAGGGAAGTTCGACAACTTCATCTCATTGTAAAACTGCTCCAGATCCTCTTTCTTATGGAGAGTTACAACGTATTGTCTATCCATATCAGCCCTCTAGTTGAATGTAAGTCAGTGTAATAGTAAGGTTAACTGTACCTGCTGCTTTGCCAACTGCTTTGATATATGTTGTATTGTTTGATGCTGTATTAAAACAGAAAGCGCCAGGAGTAATGTATTGAGTTGCGCTACCTGTAGTAATAATTTCAGAAAGAACACCAGATCCAGGTACGGGATCTGATGTTTCTCCTCTGCCAGCATCCAATGTTCTGCTGTTGGTATCCATGTATAGAGTGATCCATGCAGCATGAGATGCTCCGATTGCTAGAAGTGCATACCCATTTGGTGTAGTGATCTGAGTATTTACTGGTACATCCTGAGTTGCAGATACTGTTACTTGTGCAGTCGTTCTAGTCTGTAGTCCAGTAGGAGTTGCCCACGATACATTTCCAGCACCATCACTAGTAAGAACATCACCACTTGTGCCGTTAGTGGTTGGATAAGTCAGACCACCTGCAGTGAGAGCACCAGTGATTGTTGCACCAGAAGAAGTAAAAACTGCTCTATTATCTAGACCATTTGCACTTGTAATTCTGACTGCTGGACCAGCACCAAGAATAAGATCTCCCGTGCCGCCAGGAACTCTTACGTAAAATCTATTAGTAGAAGATGTATAAGAAATACGTCCATCAAGACCAGCACCAAAATTTGCTACTACATTATCAGCAATGTTAATAGTATTATTGACTGCGAGAGTTCCACTAAAGGTTAGGTTAGAAGAAGTAGTAGCACCTCTGCCAGTTACAGTAGCAAGAGTATCTGCTTCTGCTGTTAGATAACTAGAAAGATCTGGTGGAGTGTAACTAAAAACGCCAGTGGCACTACTATAAGAAAGAGCCGCAGATCCAGCAGCATTAGTGGTGACACTGAACAAAGTTTTGTCAGTTGCACTAGCACCAGCACCTGCTGCTGCCCACGATGATCCATTCCAGACGTAAGTAATACCCGCTACCGTATAGGTATATGAACCATCAGTTGCCTGCCCTGCTGTTGAGGGAAAATTAATTGCCATTTCTTAAGATGCTCCTTCCAAATTTATTTAGAGGTTGTGAATTGTGACCATGATATCACCAAGGTTTAGTGGATCTTCATTCCATCTCCTGACACAGAACACAATGTTAGCAGTGTTTCTTTCAATGCCGATCTGTGCTCCATTAGCAGAGACCCAATCAGTTCCATCGTAAGATGCATTGACAATGTATGCTGTTCTAGAAGCATATGCAGATGGGAATGTCAATGTGTAGAAAACATCTCCACCAAGAGCACTTCCATCTCCACCAGACTTAGCAACTGTATAACCAGCAGTTCCAGTCCATGTTGGAGAAGATCCATTCATGTTAATGAAACCCTTTGCAGCAGGGTTGTTTGTGTCTGCTAGTGGGGGAGATGTATCAACCCACTGAGAGCTATCAGCATCTTGATAGTAAATCTTAAGGCGACCAGTATCACTCTCCCACCATAGATCACCAGCAGATGCAGCAGGTGGTGTGTCAGAGATAGTTACGTTAGCACCACTAGAAGCTCCTGCTCCATTTACCCAAACACTACCATTGTATGTGAGAACTTCTCCGTTTGCTGGTGCTGTAATAGTTACATCCGAGACACCATTAAGTGCAAGTGTCGTTAGATATCCCTGAGTGCTGTGATTACCCCAACCAAATGCAGTATCCCAGTTAGAAGAATTGTCAGTTACAGATGTATATGTTCCTGCACCTGTACGCTTAAGCAAACCATTGGTGGTAAAGTCACCGTCTACAACTACATCAGCATGACTTGTTTCAGAGGTTAGATAACCAGCAAGAGCATGATTGCCCCAGTTATATGCAGAAGTCCAGTTAGTGATTAGTCCAGAAGAAATACCAGCTGCAGGAGAAGCACTAAAGACTGGATCAGTTTCTGTGTAAGATGTAAGGTAACCAGATAGATCAGGTGGTGTGTAAGTGAATACACCACTGACATTATTGTAGGATAGTGCAGCAGTTCCAGCAGCGGCAGTGGTAACAGAAAGATCTGTTAGTGCGATACCTCCACCACCTGTACCATCAGCAGCAGCAACCCAGTTAGAACCATCATACTTTAGAACTTGTCCTGTCTGGGGTGCAGTCGCAAGGTTTACATCTGCAAGTTCGCTGAGAGATGAACCCGTATCTAACAACTGGATCCAACTTCCAGCATGTGCTACATATCCATGACCAGTATCATGGGCATGAGCAAACATACCATGATATGTCACAGGACTTACTGCCTGAAGATCAGTGAGAAGTGGGAACTGGTTGGAATAATAAATTCTTCCAGTTGTAGTAATGTCCTGAGTAGTTGTTGCTCCTAGTGTTAGAACATTATCTAATGTTTGTGTCTCAGTGTAAGCAGTTAGATAACCAGCAGATGCATGATTGCCCCAACTATATGCCGTATCCCAATTAGTAATCTTAGCAGCAGTTACAGCAGCAGCATCAGAAGCAGCAAATACAGGATCAGTTTCTGTGTAACTTGTTAGATATCCAGAAAGATCTGGTGGAGTAAAAGTAAACGCACCATTGACTGAGTTATATGACAGTGCAGCAGTTCCTGCCGCTGCTGTGGTGACACTGGGTTGAGGAGGAACAACTGGTTTATTGAGAATTCTAGAAGCACCGCTAGTTGCATTCCAGTCTGCTGGAACTTGTGCTGCAGGAATTGAGGGTAGATTAGAAAGACTATTGTAATCACCATCAAATGGAGTTACCCATTCAATGGTAGTACCAGTAGAACTTAACACCTGTCCAGAGGTTCCACTAACACCTGCTGCTTGTATTGGTTTGCCAGCAGGAATATTAAGACCTTCCTTTAAATCTATAGGTGCATTATCGCCATAGTTAGCGATTTCATTTGCAAGAATTTTTGACATACCCTAGTCCTGGTGACAGTTGTTCCGAGCTAGAAGTATTTATTAAAGCGGATGATCGGACTCGAACCGACGACATCTAACTTGGAAGGATAGCGTTCTACCGCTGAACTACATCCGCAGAAAATGGGGGAGGTCAATCCCCCTTGGACACATGCACGCCACCTGTTTTAGTTTAGTTGCAAAACAGGAAATCAACCACACGGAAGGGGTCATTTGGATCCACCACTTGCTCTTTAACTGGAAGCAAGAAACCAGGCGGGAGAGTATCCCATCCGCACCACCAATTCTTATGGAAAAATTGGAAACCCGAGGGGTCGTTAAACCCATCCCGACCAGAGCGAGTTTTAAGTCATCTCGGGACTAACTGAAGGTGATAGTGTCATCATCATTGGTTTTGATGGTAACATTACCAGCAGCACCAAAGTTAATGACGTTATCAAAACTATCCAAGTCACCACCAAGACGGTCGTTTCTCAGATATTCAGATGATAGACTAAAACTATAGTTAGGATCAAAGGTGATCTTCGCATTGACCTTTCGGTTTAGGTCAGATACATGCTGATACTCAGTAAAGAGTTCAGAAAGAAACTCTTCATCTCCCTCAGCAAGAGCGTTGATCAATGCCTGACGGAGTGCTTCTTCAGCAGTTTGAACTTGTGATTTAACGCTCATAATAACCTCAGTTGTATTTGCGATAGGCAGGAACACCATCAGGGTCCAACCACTTAGTATACTCAGGATCTTCTAAGCATACATCTAATTGCATTTGGTTGTCAAGCAGATACATGTCTTTGTAACGCTTGGTCCACTCGTCAAATTTTTGAATGCGGTAGTCTGGTCTACCGTTGATCTCTAGAGTACCGCACTGGACGTAACGGTAAGGAGAACGCTCAAGGATAACAGTGGGTTTTGTCATAGAAGAAAGGTAGTGAGACCTGCGTATGCAACCAGTATAGCACACAATCCGCCAATGACCTTGTAGTATTTACGGATTGGGGTGCCGAAGTATTGCTGCCCAATCATAAGGCACTTGTGAGCTGGTGACAAGAGGTAACCAGCATACTCAGTAGCAAGGAACCACAC
>Ga0208162_1001369_pt1 | contig 12749 bp, 31 predicted proteins | sample CB_VirMetaG_4_FD_184539 | JGI IMG/M metagenome (GOLD analysis project Ga0208162, IMG submission 184539) | Freshwater to marine saline gradient viral communities from Chesapeake Bay - CB_1508_1M Viral MetaG (SPAdes) (version 4) | ecosystem: Environmental > Aquatic > Marine > Coastal | place: USA... | reverse complement strand
GATGTTGAAAGCGTTTTACAGAATGGCGCGTGGCGCTGATTATGCCGTTGCGCACAACGCTGAGTTTGACCGGAAATGGTTCAAAAGCCACTGGCTGCCCGAGCTGGATCTGCAGTGGATCTGCACGATGGATGATGTGCGGTGGCCCAGGAACTCGAAACGCGGCCGGCCATCGGTTGTGAGCTTGGCGCTGGATTATGGCGTGCCGGTGTGGTCCGCGCACCGTGCGTTGACCGATTGCGTGTATCTGGCGGAGGTGATGCGTCGCGAGCCCGCCCTGGCCAGGCTGCTGATCGAGGCGTTGGAGCCGAGGAAGGTTTATGTGGCGATGTTGCCGTATGAGAAGCGGCAGCAGTGCAAGGATGCCGGCTTCGTGTGGGATCAGATCGTGCCGAAAGCGTGGGCGAAGAAGATGCGCCCGAGCGAAGCCGAGCAGCTGGGGTTCCCAGTGCGCGAGGCGGCGGTATGATGTGAGCGTGATGCGTGGGATTCGCTCTGTCATTGCACTGACAGGGCGTTTTTTTATGGTATGATTCTGGCTGTACGCTACCTTGCGTTTTACATTGAACTATCACGACCACCCAGCGATCTCAGCGAGCAAGCTGAAAAAGGTCGCGTGCGGTACGCCGCTTGACTACTGGGCTGCATATGAGGATCCACAGCGGATGCCGGTGCAGCCGACGGATGTGATGAAGCAGGGCAGCTTGGTCGATTGCTTGATCACCGAGCCGCAGAACTTTGACCGCAAGTATGTGGTGGCGCCGAAAGTCGATCGCCGCACGAAAACGGGCAAGGAGGCTTGGGCCGCTTGCGAAGAGCAGGCACGCGCCAATCTTGCAACCGTGATTCCAGAGGATTGGTACCGCATTGCGAAAGCGATTGCCGCCACGTTGCGCAACGACCCAGTCGCATCGATTTACCTGCAGGGCCAGGGGCAGCAACCGCATTTTTGGCACGACACCGAGCACGAAATGGACTGCCGGTATCTGCCCGACATCGAGGATGTTTATCACGGCTTGCTGGTTGACTTGAAAAAAGCCCGCAGCGCAAATCCTGCGCATTTCTCAAAGCAGGCGTATTCGCTTGGCTACGACATCCAGGTGGCGCATTACGCCGAGGGGTACCGCGATCGTCACGGCAACTACCCGAAGCAGATCGTGCTGCTTGCCTACGAATGGCAGTGGCCATATAACTGGTCGGTAAACGTGATCTCGGACGACCTGCTCGACGAAGGCCGCCGCCGCCGAGAGCAGGCGATGTGCGTGATAAAAGAGTGCCGTGGCATCAACGAGTGGCCGTCATGGGGCGTGCATTCGATGGATGCACCGCGCTGGATCCGCCCTGATGATCCAGCCAATGACACCGATGCTGACGACCTGGAACTGGAGGGCCTCGACTGATGAATTTTGACGACTTGTATCCGAGCCGATTCCTGAAGGCTGGGAATATCCCGAACGGGAAGGCGACCTACACAATCAAAGCTGTGGCGAAGGAGCCACTGGAAACTGACCAGGGCACAGAAGAAAAGGTAGTCATGACGTTCGAGGAAACCGCGATGCAGCTCGTGCTCGCGAAGGTGAATGCGGTTTGCATTCGAGCGATGTTCGGCAGTGATGTGCAGCAATGGATCGGCAGGCGAGTGACGTTGTACACCACGACAGCGATCATGCCGTTCCCGCGTCGCAGGGATGAGCCGTGCATCCGAATTTTTGGCAGCCCAGACATCAAGGAAGAGGTGGTGTGCGAGTGGACGCCGCCGAAACGCCGGAAGCTTGTGCAGAAACTGCAGCCGACTGGGTATTTCCAAGTTGCTGCGCGTGCGATTAAGCAGGCCACGCCAGATCAGTTACCGGCAATGCGCAAACGAGTTGACGATCTGCTAAAAGCCGAGGAGCTTACCGCAGAGGAGCACAAAACGCTGATTGCACAAATCGCCGCTAGGGGTTAAGATCTCAAAGAGCAATTCAACACTCATGTCTGCTATCGAAAAGGTCAGCATTGCTGACGTTCCGCCCCGCACCAGCCGTCGTAGCAAAACGTCACCGCTGCGCGAAGCGATTCTTGAGCTTAAACCCGAAGAAGCGTGCTTTGTGCAGTATCATGATGGGGAGTCCGGCGAGGGCTATAAGCGCTCGACCGTGGCTCAAGTGGTAGGACGGCTGTCCAAGGACAGTTCTGAGTATCGCTATTCTGTCCGTTCTGATGTTTCCAAGAACGGATGTTACATCCTTTGTTCTGTTAAGTCTGATGACTGATTTTGCCGTGAATGGTGCTCTGTTTTCGCAGAGTGCTGAAGACATCAAGAAGCGGATGAGGGATCGCTACGATCCTTCCAAGAATTATCCGCAATACGATGGTGTGATGAACATCCCCGCTGACGTCGCTTATGCGTTGGCGGAGTACATCATGCAGGGCAAGCCGATCGGTGATCGCAATGAGATCCCCCTTGCGATCAGCGGCTGGAAGAAAACATCCAGCAGCGGCAAGCCTTACCTCAGCCTGAGCTTCAAGCCTCACTACAAGTACGAGAAGGCTGAGGATGGTGCTGCGGCATTGGCCGAAGCCACTGGCGGCGATGTAGTCGAAGACGACTTCCCGTTCTGACTTTTACCGGGGCAGCAATGCTGCCCCTTCCTTTGATGGCAATTTTTAATAGCAAAGCGCTAGATCGTGCCGTTCATTCAACTGAATTGCCAGAGCTAAGCAAAGAAGACCTTGCGACGCTGCAAAGCGAATTGATTGAGTGCATTGTAAGCATTCAGACATCCTTAGCTGAGGTCAAAAGTTTTGAGGGCAAGCACAACCTATTGCCTGACGAAGACTGGCAGCACCGCGCTCAAAAGAAGCTTCGGATTTGCAAACAGTTTGCGGCAAAAATCGAGGCGTTTGAAAACGGTACGCCGCCAGCAACGTTCAAGGATGCGTATGCAGCAAGACTGCGTGAAATCCTGCTTGAAGAATTGGGACCAACCTCACTGCAGAGAATTGAACATGAAGCCGCAGAGCTTGCCCGCGCTGACGTGGAACGACGATGACCCTCAGGCGTCGATCGGACCTGGGCAAAGTCGGCCAGTGCCTGGCGCTCAGACTCGGATGTATCGACTGGTGGTGAAGCCTGCTGGCGGGCAGCGCATGAAAGTGCTGCTGCACGCGGAGGATGCAGAGCGGGCGACGCGTTACGCGTCCAACCGCTGGCCTGGCGCTGCGGTGAGCGAGCCGGAGCCCGTTACGTGATTACGGCTTCGTCCTTCATTGCGGATTTCGCGTGTTGCAATTCCCTCTTCTTCCGTGTAGACTGAGCGAGCTTCTTGAGTAGGTGCTTGAGGAGCGCTAGATCCATTGCTTTTGAACTGTGTCCAAACTTGACAGACCACTTGACGTTACCCTAGATGCGGTCAGGAATCTACTGATCGAGGGGTACAACCGTTACGAGCAAGCATTCAGGCAGGGTGACGCCGAGCAGCGTTACTGGGACGGCTACATCCGCGCTTTGCATCACGTCATCGAACTGGAGGACGAGTGATGCGTCATCGTGAACTGATTCGAGGGCTGAATCGCACGACAGGGCCACTACAACGCATTGGCATGTCACTGATGTCTCTGCTGTCGCCGGGGACGGTAATTGTGGCCACCTTTATAGGCTTCAGTGAAGCCATCAAAGACATGGATGACGAACAGCTTGAGGCGGTGTTTAGTGATGAATGATCCCTATTTCCGCGTCGATCTGATTGCTGCCACCCCCAACCCGCAGCAATGTGTGTATGCCGGAATGCACCAGGACTACAGCGAGGACTTCGTAGCCGCTGATCGCGACAACTGGCCGAATGAAACCCGAGCCGGAGAAATCTGCGTGAAACGGCTCCTGGCGGGTGAGCGAGGCCATTACGGCCCGCTCGAACATGCCCAGATCGTGCTCAACGTGGGCTGGTTTCCCCATTCGGTGATGCAGCAGGCCCGCACTCACCGTGTTGGAGTGAGTTTTGACGTGCAATCCGGTCGCTATACCGGCCAGCGTGTGGTGCGGGTTGCACGTGGCGATGTTGACATTGATCTTGAAGAGGTGTTCTACATCAGGTCCGTAGGTGAATACCGAGATCGGCAGGGCAAGAAGTACAGTTACAGCTCGGAGTTTAGAGCAAAAGACATAGAGAGCTGTTATGCCGCAGCTGAAGCGTACGCTGCCAAGTTAGAGCTGGGCTTTTCTGAAGAACACGCTCGGGGCATTCTGCCGTTCGACTTTCGTCAGCATTTTGTTGTCAGCTTCAGCCTGCGGGCCTTGATGCACTTCTTGGACCTTCGCGCCAAGCTCGATGCCCAATGGGAGATCCAGCAGCTGTGCGAACTGATGTGGCCCCACTTCGAGGCATGGACACCCGAGATCGCCAGCTGGTATCGAGATCATCGCTGGGGCAAGGCGAGGTTGGCGCCATGACTGAACCCTCCCGCCGCGAGCGCTACTTGAAAGCGCTTGAGATCGCAGAACGTCATGGCAATCGGTTCATGGCGCAAAACATCCGCGCTGAGCTGCGGAAGCTCGACGCGGAGCCCACCACCACCCCGGAGAGATTCAATGACTGATCATCCCATCGCCCCGCCGCCTGAGCTGCGTAAGCAGTGGCGAGAGCAAGCCCCGCGCTATCGCGATGGTGGCGTTGGCCGCGAGGAATGGCTGATCGACCGCGCCTCCCAATGGGGCTATGAGCAGCGTGGCGAGGTCAACGAAGCCCAGCTGCAGAAGGCCCGTGATGAGGAGCTGGAGGCGACTCTGGCTGAGGTCAGCTTTCTAATCAGCCGAGCCCAGCTGCTGCTCAGACGCCTCGACCCCGACAGCCGCCCGAAGCCGCCGAGCGACAAAGAGCAGGCGTGCAAGCTGCTTGAGTGTTACGGCACCTCGGGAGTAAAGCTGACTGCCGATCAGTGCAACACCATCCTCCGCGCCCTGGAGGCACTTCCCAATGACTGACACCACACGCGATCTGATCCAGCGGCTGGCAGACTTAGCCAGACGCAAGCACTACACCTGCGAGGATTCTTGGTATAGCTGCCCTCAGTCAGAGTGTGGATCTGCCAACGACAATGCCGGAGCAGAGTGCGATTGCGGAGCTGTTGAGCACAACGCCAAGGTAGACGCCATCGCCGCCGAGCTGCGCGGCACCACCACTAACCAAGAGGACTAACTACTATGGAAAGCATTACTGTTCAGCTCACTTACTTCAAGCGAAACGGCAAGTTTTACGATGCAGGCGAATTTCCTGCATCAATACATACGCCCTTGTATCTCATTTGGGAGAGCGTGCGAGATATGCAAGAGCAAGGAAAGTTGCCAGGACTTGTTGATGGTGCAGGCAAGGAGTTCAACATTCTCGTCAATGCACCGGGGCATCCTGATGAGCATCCGCACATCGTCATGACTGCTCACACGAATGAAACAGAAGACCGCATTGCCCAGCTGCAGGAGGCTCGTGATGAGGAGCTGGAGGCGTGCATCGCTTGGTTCGACAAGCACATCCCTGGATATGAGCTAGTGGCTGACTGTCTCCGCGCTGCCCGCCGCCCGAAGCCGAGCTTGAAGAAGCAGGCACTTGCAGTGCTGGAAGAAGCACCAGGCCCTGACTACCCCAGAGCCATGACTGTGCTCAACGCTGATCAACACGCTCTAATCCGCCGCGCACTGGAGGATCTTCCCAATGACTGATCTCAACACCGCCAAAATCAATTCGCTGATGCAGGATGTCCGCTGTCATCGCGTTGACATTGACAATTTGCTCGACAGGGTTGAGAAACTAGAATCTGCCGAAAACTACAGGCAGCAGGATGAAGACGTTGAGTGTGTATATAAATCAAGCATCTTTACTCACACATTGGTAGAGCGGGCTGCGCTAGCAATCAACAAGGCAGGTGGCAATAATATCCACCAAGCCAAGGCCGCGATTCTTGTCGTGGCCGGAGGCTTGCGTGAAGAGTGTGCCACCGAAGCTGCTGAATGGCTTGAGGAGCTGGTCGAGCATGACTGAACTTTCACCCGCACAGAAGGCTCTAGCCGCCTTCAATGAACGCCACGAGCTATGCGGCCCCTTCGATGATGACTGGGTTGAACTGTGCCTAGCTGCTGCCCTGGAGGCTGTTGCGAATCAGGTGGTGCCATACGAGAAAGCGCCCGACCTTATGCGCAGCCCCGATCTTGAGCGACTCGCTCAGCGGCAACACACTCGGACCCAACTCCTCGCCATCGCCGCCGAGCTGCGCGGCACCACCACCACGGAGACACAACAGCAATGACTACGATTGACCACGAATTTGTTTACGCCTTGTGCGGTGACATCATACTGGCAACTTTCGCCTTGGGGCTGGCATTTGCTACCGCTATTTTGCTTTTTAAGCTGTTTAAAACCCTTTGATCACTAATGAATCAAAACCACCCCGGAGACACCATGACTGATCACCCCATCGCCCCATCGCTTGAGTTGGTGCAGCAGTGGACTGACGAGATCTATGGCGGGCCAGGAGTTGTAGCCGCCAGTGATGACATATGTCTAGCCAAATTGGCCGCCCAATGGGGCGCAGATCAGGAGCTGGAGGCGTGCTGTGAGTGGCTGGATCGAGAAGGTTGGTCTGGTGAATCTCGGCAACTCCGCGCCGCCCGAAGCCCAAAGCCGCTGAGCTTGAAGGAGCAGGCGTTGTTAAAGCTAAAGGAACTGCAAGCATTACTGCAGTTTCAAAACGTGGATTCATCTTGCATCCGCCGCGCACTGGAGGCTCTTCCCAATGACTGACCACCCCATCGCCTCACCGCCGCGCCTTGCGGATCCGGCCCTGGCTGCCCTCGGTGGGCGGCTGGATCAGAGCGATTTCCGCATCATCGACAAACACCGACACGAGGCAATCCACAACGCCCTCGTGCGTCTCAAACAACTGGAGGCTTATCAATGAAGGCAACCATCAGTATTGACGGCAGGCTCACAGTTATCGCTGAGTCTGATCTCGAAAGTTATGCCCTGGCACGTTGGCGGAGGGATTACGACCAAGGCACACATGAAAGCATCTTAGAAACTTGCGTCGACGGCATAACGCTGCCCCTGCCGGACAGGTCGTAGCTTTGTTTTCTGCACACGAACTGGAGGATTCCAATGGATGACTTTCTACTCTTCGCAATCACCACCGCCTGCCTGTTCGCTGGCCTTTGGTTGATCTGGGACGGCGCTAATGGGTTCAAAAGATGACCGACGCACTCGCCATCGCCGCCGAGCTGCGCGGCGACACCACCCCCACGGAGACACCATGAGCACTGATTGGAAGGCGCTGTGCGCTGAGCTGGTGCATGGCTGGACGGAGGGCCGCGACATAGTAGGCCCGATGGCCAACGCCCGCACCCTCCTCTCCCAGCCCGAGCCGGAGGGGCCGACGGATGAGGCGCTGGCCAGCTTCACCGCATATTTCTGTCGCAACTATCCAGGGCCGTACACCATCATCCACAAACCCGAATGGCACGCGCCGAAGATATTTCACGCCGCCGCAGATGCCCTCGCCCGCTGGGGCCGCCCTGCTATCGAGCCGGTGCCGGTAAGCGAGAAGCCCTGGGAGCGTGAAGGGTGGTGTGACAGCGATGGTTGGTGTTGGCGCTTTGACGCGGACGGCACAGATCCCTGCTGGTCATTCGACAGGCCAGAGGCTTGGGTTTGCTGGACCCATGTGCCCCCCCACTACGCCCTGCCCACCCCGCAACCATGACCGACTTCAAATTTCAGCCAGGCGATCGCGTCGCAGAACGGCCGAGAGTTAAGCTCAACATCGCCTCAACAGCAGAAAGCCGCGCTGTATTCAATCGGCATAGCAAACAACGCTATGGCACGGTGACCTCTACGACCATTCGAGTCAACTCCAGGGGATCGCGGCGAAAGGTCATCCTGGTGCAGTGGGACGGCTCGCAGCAGCCGTCCGAACACGAGCAAATGCGTCTATGCGCAATCGACGATTTGCCTGAGCTAACGCAATCAACCCTGAACGGCCACGCAGCATGAGCAGTAGATTCGTCGGCAGATTTAGCGATGACCAAATCGCAGAAATACTGCTCAGCAGGGAAAGCGATGCCAAGCTTGCACAGAAATTTGGAGTGTCGCGTGCCAGTATCGGCCAGATCAAAACAGGCAAGATGTATAAAAACGTGCATCCCAAAATTCAACGCAGGCTCGGGCGATCGTGCTTCAAGTGCAAAAACTGGAAAAACAACGCTTGCATGTTTGAATTTCCCGATCCGATAGAAGAAGGACCACAGGCGGCAAACTATTGCAGCTTGTATCAGTTAAGCTGCGAGTAACCGCTAAATGACAATGCACTCCGGCAATACCGGTGCGCAGCTGATGACCTACGGCATCACTGCTTTGTTCAAGCCTTGGTATTTTGATGGTAGGACTGTTTACTGGGGTGAGCTTGAAACCACTAGGTCTGATGCGCAGGAATCTGCGGAAAGGATCAAGCGTTCAGTTCAGTCGCGGCAAGGTGGCTTTGTGAGCAACTGGTGATGTCAAGCTATCGATTCCACGCTGGCCGCCTTGCGATCTTTGATCGAGGCACCAGTTGGTTTGCGACGATCAAGACTCGAACCGAGACGATCGAGCTGAAACTTGCTGCAACTGCGGCCGATGCGGCGATCTTGGAGGCTGAGCAATTGTACGCAGATGCGCGAGCTGTAACAAACCCTAAACCTTACTGCTGGCAATGTGTTCACTGGGAGCCGGTAGCATCAAACTGTGGGCTCGGGTTTCCAGAGGGTAGGCGCAGTGGCGGACGATTCGCAAATCAATGCTCAGCATTCTGGGCCGATTGACATAATGGAGCTTGAGAACGGAGCGTACATCGAAACGCTCTATGACGGTGTTACCGGCGAACCATATTATCGAACATGCTCTAGGGGTGGCGCATTATGCCGATATTCTTCTGATCTATGGCAAGCGCAGATTTATGCGCAGTACTATTGATCTTGGTCAATCCACTCTTGAATTGCATCAGCGCGTTCTTGCGTGAAGAACGGTTGCTTTTCGAACCATTCCCAGACTTCATCAGCACCCTTGGATCCATTGCAGCGCCGACAACAGCTTGCCAAATTGCTGCGAACGGTTAAGCCACCTTTATGTCGCGGGACAATGTGATCAAGCGTATCCGCGTGTTCGCCACAGTAAGCGCACTGCCTGTTCCAGTGCTCAAATATATTCTTCCTGAAAGTGTGCTTACTGGTGCGTTTGGTTACTAGCTCCGTGCCTTCAATTGCGTGCCCAATAAATCCCCCTTCCAACGGGTAGACTTCGATTTCAAAATTGACTATCTCTTCAGTTAACTCTTCAAGCCTTGCTGCAAAATCATCCGCAAAGTCGTCGGGGTCTTGGCCGTTGGAATCGGAACTCAAGAACATGATTTTTGCGATATTGAGATAGCGTTTTTCAACGCGGTACGTTGATTCTTCTTGTTGCGGTGCTCGTCTTGGGCATTTGGTTGGATCGCACATCCAGCTACCATTTATAAGTGTGAGTTGACTTATTGGCAGAGATTCCCTGCACAGAGAACTTCGCCTGCATTGCCTCAGTTCCTCAGCCACCTGAATGTGCGCAAGCTGACACACTCACGGTAGCCGTTGAGACCTTGTGTTAACCCCTACTTGCCGCGACCTTAACGTCTCCGTTGTACCGGCCAGTTTGCGAGTAGTCCCGCAATGGTGATGCGCACATTCTGTGAAATACCATCTGGCCGATTTTCAAGCCAGGGTAGAGCGGTAGGTCATGAAATCTACGTGCATTTTTGAGTTCAAGTGTCAGCTTGCTGCCATGCCAACCTGGATCGCAAAAACCAGCAAGCATGTGCTCGTAGCCTTCGCGTGCGCGGCTTGATTTCAATACGAATTGTGCAGCAATGTACTTGGGCAGGTTGAATGTTTCCAGTGTTTCAGCGAGGCAGAACTCATTTGGCAGCAACCAGTACGGGTGCTCTGCCGTTCGTTCGCTGATGTCAATCTCAACTGTTTCGCGCTGATCGGCAACTTCGACCATCAAATGCGTCCCGAGCCGTACATCAATACTGGCTGGATTGATGAGTACATGCTCGAACGGTTCTACCATTGCGTCCTGTTCGCAATGCTGTTGAATCTGCCAATCGCTGAGGATCAATGTTCAGGTTTCGGTTTGCACCAGAATAGCCTATGCGCCCAGAACCTTGAACGCCCTAGTGGTGTAATCCCGGCGGTCCTGAGCGCCATTAGGAGGCATCCGGCCATTGACTCTGGCGCCTACCTGGTCGATGCTTGCACCCTGCTGGATCAGTTTCTTCATCTTGTTGTCGTGCCACCAGAAGCCGCTGATAGACCACGGGTAGGCCTCGCTGGTGTAGCCCTTGCCCAGGCTCATCACCTTGGGGTCAGGTCTGCCGATGCTGGCTAGGTAATCGCTGAAGCGCTGGTGGTTGTAGCGGCCTGTGCATTGCAGCCAGCCGGTCCCTGCGAACTTGACGCCATCACCAGGATGAACGTTCCCCAGATCCTGCCGGCTCTCATAGTTGCTGCCGTCGTGAATTTCCAGCGGCAGGCGCAACCCTGCAGACTCGTGACCGCACTGACCAAGAAAATGCGCCAGCTCGGTGCGGTTGTCGATCCCGAAGACCTCGCAGCATCGGGCCAAGTCGTTCATCAGGTCATCGGGCAGTGCCTCCGGCTTGCACAGCATGATCTGACCCAACTCGGCCTTTGTCAGCGGCCACTGTGGTGCAGGTGCTGCGACTGCTGACTGCCAGGTTGAATACCAGTCCTGATCACGCGCAAGCAGGCCAGGTGATGCCTCATTGATGGCCGCCTCCAGCTCTTCGATCGCTGCGTCTTGATGGCCCAGTCGCTTGTAGTAGCGAAACAGATCAACCAGCTTCATTGAGAAACTCGCGAATGTGATTGGGAAGATCCGCGTCAGCTGCCTTGGCTTTTGACGTGGCGATACGTGGATCGAACGCTTCAAAGAATTGCTGCATTTGATCGTCGATCTTCCAGCTCTCGCCAGTCAAGCGTTCCAGCTGAAACCGCACTACTGCTTCCAGCTGCGCCGGGGACAGCTCCGCCATCAATCGCGGCATGAACGGATCCAGCAGGTCCAGCGTCCTGGCTACCGCCGAGGGGATGTATCTTTTTCCGACTCGTGCTGCGAGCGGTTCGATCAACGCTTTCGTCAGGATCAGGCCGACGACGAGGCCCAGGAATGCGTTCATTTTTTGGCGGCAGAGCGGGTGGACGTGGATCGACGCGTTGTTGCGCGGCGACGCGTAGCGGTAGGTGCAGGAGTTGAAGGCTTGCTATTCAGGCCGGAGGGGATGAACAGCGCCGAGACTGCCATCCAGCGCTCAAGGCAGGCGTTGGTAGCCGGTCGCGGACTCATGAAATTAGGCACTTCGCATGTGCCGACAAACGCTACGGCGAATAGCATCTGTCCGGCGAGAAGGCCGCCACTGACTCCTGCAGCGCCAACCTTAAATTTGCTAGCCAGTCCCTGCATAGCGACCTAACGAGCGGTCACTTTCATGCTAGCGCCCCCTGTTCTCCAAAACAGCGATGCGACTGCCATGATCGTTAAGCCGAGTATAGACCTCCTTGCGGTCTGACTTCATATCCAAGTGCAACTCCTCAAGCTTTCCAGCTATAGATTTAACTGCTGCAGTAAGTTCAATAACAGCTTCGCGTGATTCCGTGCTACGACGGTTGAATCCGAAAACCGACATGCCGGCGATGCTGATGGAAGCGCCCACGATCGCTGCGTAAATCTCGATCACTGGCGCTCCTGGTGCCTCCCACCGTTGCAGTCTACTAAGGCGCAGTCCGCAGCCTCGCCCGCGAGGTTGTGACGAAATCAGCAGTGCCCGCAATTATGTCAGCGGCGCGAGTGTTGATCCGGGTGTTGGTTAGCAGTATGTCGCACTCGTAGTAAAGCGAGCCGCTGATGCGCGGCGAAGTGACTGAACGGTTTTTGTATAGATAAAAACGCGCTTTCGTATTGCACTGATTCTCCGTGAGCAGCACGAGGCGTAGCAGCGCCAGGCTATCTTGCTCACCATCCACGTTGCTGTGCTCTACCAAGAACTGAAGGTTGCCTGCGCCTTTTACCAACGCCTTGATGTTTTCGCCGAACGTTTCGCCGATCGCTGTTATGTCGAGAGCTGTGGCGTCGATAGCGAGTCCCCATTCCAGGAGATCACATTGCAGCTTCCATTCGCGATTTGCCGCTTCGCAAACTACGTCGAAATCTGCGGGTAGATCAATTGCGGTAGCAAGTAAGACTTCAGGTTCTACCAGCGATAAAGGTTGTAGCGCTACGGCAGCGGTATCAATAGCTGTAAGGTAATCTGCATCATCGCTGTAATAAGCAATGAAGAAGTTGTCAGGCGTGAACGAGAACAGGGAAACCTGGGTGCCGGACTCGGCGTGGGCAGCGTCCTCGGTCGTCCACAGCTTGATGCGGTCGAGCACGTCACGGCTCATGTAGCCATCAATCTGGGTGACGGCGCTGTTGGCCGGATTGGCAGCTGCGACGATGACGCGATCACCAGTCCAAAACGATTGGCTGTTGAGTGTGATGACGTTGCCGCTAAGCCTGGTGTTTGAGAGTGCGACTGCGTTGGGGATTTCTCGACTGAGTTCAAGAATGCCGCCGTTGCCTAAGAGTGCCATTAGAAACTGCCCGTGGGTTTGCCACTGATGGTGAACGAGATCGGGACGCTCACGATGTCTC
>Ga0208162_1001368_pt1 | contig 12765 bp, 17 predicted proteins | sample CB_VirMetaG_4_FD_184539 | JGI IMG/M metagenome (GOLD analysis project Ga0208162, IMG submission 184539) | Freshwater to marine saline gradient viral communities from Chesapeake Bay - CB_1508_1M Viral MetaG (SPAdes) (version 4) | ecosystem: Environmental > Aquatic > Marine > Coastal | place: USA... | reverse complement strand
CCACTATGAGCAGACGCTGTTGGATATTCTTTAATAATTAATTGACCTGTTGTTTTACTTCTTAACTTGGCCATCTTATTATCATATAATTGTTTAGGCATATCGTGCAAATCATCCATTGTAACATCCATTAGATTGGCGTCAATTCTTTCAGCAATTCTTTCTTCAGCCATTTCTAAAGTTATGTATAACACATTTTGACCTTGTGTTAAAAAGTTAGAAGCACAATGACACATAAACAAAGATTTACCAACACCTGTTCCTGCTAAAGCAATATTTAATGTCTTACTTGGAACACCACCTTTTGTAATCTTATTAAAAAAGTTTAAATCAAATGGATATCTTTTTTCTTTTGTGTGGTACCAATCAAATCTACTTTCAGCGTCACCTATGTAATCGTGTCCAATGTGATTGTCAAAAGATACGGCCAATGCCTCACTTAATATACTTGGTATTGCCTCTGGTTGTCTTTGTTTGTCTTTACCATCTAATATCTTAATACCAGATAAGACGGCATTATGTACTGCTCTGTCTTTACAAAATCTTTCTGTAGTGTCTAATAACCATTGTAGATCAGATTTCTCATCTACAAAACCATTAACTAATTCTTTTACTGATTTAACTTCTTCATCATTTAAATCTTTTCTACGGCCAAACTCAATTAAGATTGTTTCTTTTGTAGGTAAGTTTTTGTATGAATTAACAAAGTTATAGATTTCTTCAAACAACAATCTTTCAGTTCTATTTGTAAAGTAATCAGGTTTTACAAAAGGCAAAGCCTTTCTTGTAAAGTCCTCATTAAAGAAGAAGTTCCTTAAAATAGTTGTTTCTATTCTTTCGTTATTTGTCAAAGACAACGGTGCCATCTTTTATTTGTTTCTCCAATTGTTCCATTAATATATCACCAATATAATCTATAAACTCTTTAGAATCTATATCTGCCTTATTTGGATTAGATAGTATATCATAATCAAACTTCATAGGCAACGTTCCGTCTGGATTTTCATCTTTGGCAAATCCAACTTTACCATACTTATAGATAACGTTTTCAAACTTACCTTCAACAATTTTTATACAAGTAAAATCGTCACCTTCTTTTTGAACAAAAACGTATCTTTTTTTATTGTTCGTCTGATCCGTAGCTGAATTTTCTTTTGGCATATTCATCAATCTTGTCTAACACATCCTTTGTAAAATATTTTTCAGGTTCTTCATTGATGTTTTTACCAAATACTTTTGAACCATCAGGCATTTCATATCTTGTAGATACTTTTTTAAATATACCTGCTGCCTCTCCAAGTTCTAATAAGCCATAATACTTATCAAGTCCTTGTTTGTATGTTAGTCTTACATCTATTTGAGCATTTTCTTTTGTTAACCTTGACTTATAATTTTTACAATGTATGATATTACCAACTACTTCGGTACCGTCTTTTTCTTTTCTTTTACCTAGGTAGATGATTGATGAAGCGGCATACTTCAAACCTGAACCACCGCCCATTTCTTTTTGAGGAAACATTGAACCTATAACATCATAAGTATGATTTGTCATTATCATTGGTATGTTTGCTTTACCAAGTTTCAATGTTAAAACTCTAAATGTTGATTTGACTATTTGTGATCTAGTCATATCTCTTGTTTCTTTACCAGCGGCTGTATCTTCCATTTCTTTTGTGGTAGATAACATTCCTAAACTGTCTAGTACGAACATCAAAGGTTTTCTTTTATCCTCTGGTTGTTCCAAATATTTGTCTATAATTTTAATTGATTGATTTCTAAACTCTTGTACTGTGGCAACTGGTACAATTACCATTCTAGTAGAATCAACTCCTCTATTAACTATCATCTCTTTTGAGATGGCACTTTCTGATTCAAAATAGATTACACCAGCGTCTTTGTCTGTATCTAAAAAATGTTTACAGATACCTAAAGCAAAGAAAGTTTTACCTGTAGCGGCCTCACCAGCGATTGCTGTAATTTTATTTCCAGGCATACCACCATAGATACTGCCTGATAACAAAGCGTTAAAAGAATACGAGCCTGTATCTATAAAACTTGTTACGTCAGCACTATCAATGCCTTCACTAACAAGTGTAGCGTATTCATTACCTGTTTCTTTAATTATGTCCTTTAGAAAATTGCTCATATTCCATTATCTCCTTTTCACTATATTTTAATATGTACCACTTGATGTTATTATTATAACAGAAATCTTTAATTTTGTCAAGCTCCTGTGGTTTAAAGTGGTATCGTTCTACAATTTTACCCTTACTATATATCATTATTTCCATTAGCAATATTAAAATTAATTATACACCTTATGTCTTTAGTAGGTTGTTCAGCAGTATGCCAATACAAACCATCAAAGATTACAACCCTACCTTGTTTTGGTGTTATTCTTTTTAGTTCTTTTACGTCTTCAAAATATGGTATGTCTGTAGATGATTTACTTTTGTAATTGTATATCACAGTATCACCGTCACTATCATTTACATAATATAAAAAAACCAAATGTGGTTCTGTTCTATCTAAATGTGGTGTATCAACACCCTCGCCTATGTAATCTTTGTTAAGTGGTAATTGTAAAAATGATCTGGCCTCTAACAATTTTTCTCTATCATATAAAGGTTTTAATTTTAATTTTTTTCTAGTATTTAAAACTATATTGTATATAATGTCGTTTAATTTATCTCTATCAAACATCACTTTAAATCCAGGCCTTCTTTGATGTAGATTATTTTCTAATGAAACGTCTTGTATAAATGACCACTTACAATGGTCAAACATATATTTTTTTATGTAAGATTGTTCTACTTCGTTAACTATATTATCTATTACTAATATCTTCTTCATCATCAAAAACACTTTCCCAACCATCTTTAGCTCTTAAAACAACAGGTCTGCCTTTTGTTTTAGTTACTTTATTTGCTGGTGGCATATAAGCTGAACCTTCATCTTCAAATCTTAATTTTGGATCTTCAGGAATCCAACCTTTTCTCGGCTCTTCGTAATCTTCAGGTTTAACTCTTGTCCATAATAACTCTTTCATTTGTTTTATATCAACCATACCAAACTCGTTATAGACACGACCCTCAAATTCGTCTGCCATAGAAAATACAAGTTCTTTATTAAATTGGACTTTTCTTTGGTAGTCCCAATACTCTTTTAAATCTTTATATGAATCTTTTGTTATCATCTGATAATTTGTATTTGTGCTGTGGGCGACCATATTTCAAGCTCTTTTCTCAAACGATTTTCATTTTTTAAATTATTATAACGGTTGGTTGCTTTATTTTTCCACCATTCTATAATATTATTTAGGTTATGTTTATCGTAATTTTCATCTTTTACTATTTCATTTGTTTTACCATTTACAATATCAATATAGTTCTTTATTCCAAAATTACAAGTATAGTATCTTTTTTTTTCTGTTAATTTTTTAGCATTATTAATAGTTATATTAAACTTATCTAAATCTGTACCGTCTAAACTTCTTTTTACTAAACCTAAAATGGCCGTTGTAAGTTTTAATTTTTTACTAGAGGCGTCATCTTTAACTAATTTGCCTACATTGTTTTCTACAAAGTTAACTAAATCGTGGTAAGGTTTACCGTGTATTAAGGGTATAAAGTCACTATCAGTTAGACCTTTATATCTTAAAAATGGTTTCATACCATCATATTGACTTGATGATTTACTATTACCATATAAAGATGTTGTTTCAAATAAGGCCAAGTTCATATCATATTTACTATTCATCATTTCTCTAACTTCGTGTGAACAACAAACTGCCGCTAATAATTTACCACCCAAATAATTAAAACCAAATGGTTGTACAGGCACAATTACAAAACCCATTATAGAAGTTTTATTAAATGGTTTTAAATCTGGTACTTGACCTAATAGTTCATTACGAGGTTTCATATTAATAACTGGAGATGATAGTCTAATAAAACCAACTATCTTTTGTGTGTTGGTTTCCATAACTACAATTTTTAAGTTCTTGCCAGGCACACTAGACATATTGGTATGTGAAGAAACCATATTTAAAAGTTTATCAAATCTTTCATTAACAATAACTTTAATTTCAAAGTTCATTTCTTCAGGTGACATATCATTATTATTAAATAAGTCTTCTTCAGGACCATCTTCAAATAATGTGCCAGCTGAATTATTTGTTTCTAATTGAGATAACTTTTGATCTCTCATATATTGGTCTATTCTATCAAACTGACTAAAGTAGTCGTTGAATATATTAGCACAATATAAGGCCTGTTCTTTTGTTAAGGTTTTTCTTTGTTCCATTTCCATAATAAAATTAATATAGGTAGATAACATAATATAACATATAATAATGATAATGTCAATGTCATACTTCGTTTCCCCAATAGTCCCAATTATCAAAAGGTTTTTTTCTAGCAAATAGTTCTATGTACGGCCCATCCACGAGCAACTCTATTTGTTTGTGTAAAAGTGGTTTTTCGGAATGTCTACCTCTTTCTGATACCACAAGTTGTTTTACACTTTTAGATTTTCTTTTTGGTTTACCTTTTGTTGCTAATAAACACATTTCAGGATTACTTCTAGTCCAATAACCTAGGCCTGTAAAGAAGCCCATACTTTTTTGATTTGTTTTTGCCCAAGTAAAACCTACAGTTTTATATTTAAACCCCCAAGCTTCTATTACTTCAAAGGCCTTATCTAATAAAGGATCAACAACCCACATTAATAATACTGAATTGTCACTTGATATTTTGTTTATAGGTAAATTACATATATCTTTTAAACTCATTACATTATAATGATTTTCAGGACTTCTATCTTTACCTTTATCAGAAAAAGTTTTAAAAGACCAAGGAGGATCAGCGTATATCACACCATATTGTTTTTTTATATTATTAATATCCATAACTCATCATAATAAACTTGTATATCATATAAACACTCAATAAATGCCACACTCTTATTGTTTGATTTAATGCTAGTATTTGGCCAAATCTAAATGCCCAAAAAATAGTTAAATAAAATATTATTAAATCCATCATCCAAAAAATGCCTCTAAACTAGCTTTCTGTTCGTGTTCCCAACCGATCGCTTGTAATATAAATCTCATAGGGTCTAAAAATGTCTTTTCAAACTGTGTTTCATAATCAATATACTCTTGTAAATTAAATTCGGTTGGTAGTTTAGTAATGTAACTAATAACATCAAACTTAAATGGATTGGCTTCTAATAGTTTTAAAAACTTAATTTTATCACCCTCTTGTATGTAAGGATACTTGTTTTGTAATTTAAATTGTTTTAATTGATGATTATAAATCAAAGCACCTTTAACGTGAATTGGTGTACCTTTGATAAACACATCACTAGCGTGTCTATACTTTCTTAAATTATTACAACTTCTAGGAAAAGATATTTGTTCAGCAGACATTTGAAAAAACTCTTTTTTAAAGTCAGCAATAAAGGTATGTAAATCTGATTGTTCTTTTGACATTATAATCTTAATGGCCTCTTTAATCTTACCTCTACAAACTTGTGGTGTTGATGATTTAACAGCTTCAATACCCATAATCTTTAGTTTAGGTTCTGCTAGTCTAACGCCTTCCTCATCTAATACATTTAACATATATCTCTTTTTAGCCACCCAAATACCTTTGTTAGCAACAACTTCTCGTTTCATTACCATACAATTTTTAAAAGCATTTGTATAATCAGCCAGTTCAGTAAAACACTTTTCTAAAAATGGTTCTATTCTACTATCTACAACTTTATTTAAAAAATTACATATCTGTTCATTATCTTTACCCTCACAAGTTTTTTGTACTAACTTATCAAGTGTAACATAAATTGAATCTGTATCAGACGCCACAATGTAATCTATCTTATCGTGTGTTTTTAATATTCTATTTAAATATTCATTTACCTTTTCTTCAATAAAACGAATAATAAATTGGCCTGCTGTTGTAATGGCACTTGCCTGTCTTACATCATAATATCTAAAGTATTGATTGCCTACAGCACCATAAGCTGAGTTTAAGGCAATCTTTCTTGCCCATTGAATATTGTGACAACGAGATATTTCTTTTACAAGTTCTTTATTTTTAGTTCTTTCGTATTGTTTTTTTGCTTTCAACATACGTTTTTTATAAATGACACGTTCATTGTACATTGATTCCATCATTTCAGGCAAAAAACCTTGATTGTCTGTTTTAAACAAAGCACCATTTGGTGTTATACAAGCACCTTCGGTTTTTAAATGTGTGAGTGGTGTAGATTGATTTAACATCTTGTTTACTGAAACACCAGACGACTTAACTCCTATAATCTTTTCTGGAGAAATATTATACTGTATGATAATATGAGGATATAGAGAGTTAATATCAAACGACACCACCCATTTGTGTTGACCAAGTTGAGGCTCTTTTACATAAGCGCCTTCATACTTTGTTTCCTTCAAGTGTTCTTCTCTTGGAGGTACACAAATATTTTTTTTCATTAAATGGTTTGCTATCAAAGTATCCCATACTCTAACTTGTGAAAATATATCACCATAGTTTACTTTACTTTCATAAGCAACAGTTAATGATAAGTCAATTAGGCCTAGTTTGTCTTCTAAGCCATCAACAATTTCTACGTCTTGTATATTGTAATCAACAAATGATTGAAAGTCTTTTGTATACCATTCTTTAAATGTATCATAAGGCATTTCATCTTTACCACGGCCAAGTTCTAACTCACCGATAAAGTCAAGTTTGTAACTCTCTTGCCTTTGTGGTATAAACCATTTGTATAAATCTAAGTAATCTAAATTAGTAATACCATATAAAGTATATACTGTTTGAGGTCTACCTCTTACAACTATTTCTTCCCTATGAATTAAGTTCCAAGGCGACATCTTATTGGCCACCTTATCACCAGCAATCATCTTAATTCTATTCATCAAGTAAGGTAAATCAAAAAACTTTGTATTCCAACCAGTAATAACATCTGGATAGTTCTTAATCCAAAACTTCATAAACTCAAACAATAGTTGATTTTCGTTTTTACATTTAATGTATGTTAAGTCAGTTCTAGTTGTTTTGTAATCACCAACACCCCAAGTAATAATTTGTTTGTTAGATTGATTTTTAACAGTAATACAAAGTAGTTCTTCAATAGGATTTTCTACATCAGGAAAACCACTTTCACAGGCCGTTTCTATATCAAGTGTTACTATCTTAATGTAATCTTTGTCCCATTGTATATCTTCAGGATGTTCCTTACCAATATATTGATAATGGTATCTTTCTAATCCGTAAATAGGTGAGTTTTGAGTTACAACATCTCGTCTAAATCTACGAGCAGAGTCTATGTCTTTAAATGTGATTGGTTTTAAATACTGGCCTTGTAAGTTTTTATATTCAGTTTCTTGTTGTGTTAAAGCATATAAAGTAGGACCAAAGTCTATTTTTTCTTTATAGTCTTTGCCTCCGTGTATGCCTCTAACAAGGAGTTTACCCTTGTGTTCAATTACTGATTTATAAAAATTCATACTATAAGTCTTTTAATAAAGTTGCTATTAAACCATTATGTTTTTGTGTTAGAGTTATCTGACAGGATAACCTACTTTGTTTTGGTTTATATTCAGGCTCGTATTCTAACAATTCTATTTCAGCCGTTTCTTTAGGAATAGGCTCATAAAATCTTTCATCAATATGTACGTGACAAGTGGCACAAGCACAACTACCACAACAATCTGCTGGTATTTCTGGTATAGCAGTCTTTGAATAATCTCTAGCAGCTTCCATCAAAGTTGTTCCTTCAGGAACGTCAACTGCTATTTTTGATCCATTACGGACAAAATAAACAGTTATCATATTACAACTTCGGTATTTTAGTTTCTGTTATTAAACCTGGCGTTGTTAAAATGCTGCTTGTATTTTGTTGATAAGATTTTAGTATCTCATCTTTTGGATCAACCATAGAAATTACATTTTGAGACTTAACTTCTATGTCATCACTTTTAGAATATGGACTATACAAAGTCATCATTAATTGAACAGGTTTACCTGGCCCTTGTTGATGAGGTATAATCACAAATGCTTTATTGAGTTTTGTTTTTTCATTATCTACATTAGATACTTTAGCGATAATATCTTCGCCTGTAGATAGTCTTAGTATTTTCACGTCTGACATAATATTTCTCCTTATTATTTAATATAACACAAATTGACTTATTTGTCAATGTTGTTTTCTTTGTCAACTGGTCTTAGTCTCTTACTTAATACGAAAGTTCTATTAGGGTTGACACTTACATTCATCTGTCGCATTAAATCTCTATTAATTAATAAATCTGAACCTGATCTCGGTCTTGCGTCTAAACCAACTTCTATATCTTTATAAGTAAATCCATTAAAAGTAATATCCATTAAAACTGTAGGTCTTTTTTCAGACGGCTCTTCACCATCAGCGTTTGCTCTATAAACTTCACTTGTACCGTGTCTTGGTTTAGAAAAGGTTTTACCATTATACTTCCATTTAATTGAAGTTTTACTTTCTTCTAATATTTCATCAGCGTGTAAAGCACAAGCTTTAGTTCCATTACCTGTATCAAACTTAGCTCTAACTTTTCCAATATCATTTAGATCAACTGTTTCTAACCAACCACATTCACTAGCGGCCTGTCTATCCCAATGACTTCTTTTTGAAACCCAATCTATTAAACGATAAACAAGTTTTTCACCTGTAACATCATTTCCTGGTTCTGGTTCTGAATAATAATCTTTGTAAGTATATTCTTTATAGTTAGCACCTGTACCTGGACTACCATTTACTTCTAACACATATGGTTTACCTTTGTAAATGATGTGGTCAACTCCAACAAGATATGCTTTTGAAGCTCTACTTGCTTTTAAAATAATTTCTTTTTCTTCTTCACTTAATTTGTAAGGTTCTGCTGAACCACCTCTATGTATGTTTGACCTAAAATCTTCTTTAGAGTGTATTCTTTTTGTAGAGGCAAATATCTTATTATCTACGACAAATGTTCTTACATCAAAAGGTATGTCCATAAACTCTTGTAATAATACTTCTGCATCGTGGTTCCACAACGCTTGTACTGTAGATACTAAAGATTCATAACTTTCAACTTTAACAACTCCAATACCTTGTGTACCTGTAAGTGTTTTTAATATAACTGGAAACTTACCACCAACTAGTTTATGAGCGTCATCTAAGTTTTTTTCGTTTGATACAAAGGCAGTCTTTGGTGTAGGTATACCAAACTTCTCAAATAATAATGCTGTTGTTAATTTGTTATCACAAGTCAACATAGCTGCTCTTGTATTTAACATAAACGCTGATGAGTTTTGAAATGCTGATAATAATGATAGGCCAGCCTCATCTTCAATAGAGCCTGCTCTTGTAATACAAACAGTATCTTTACCTACAAAGGTATGTTCACTATCTTTACCGTCATAGTTATAAACTGTTAATGTGTTTTTATCTTCGTCTTTTGCTGTGATGATTGCGTGTTTTGTATTAATGACTATACACTTAAAGCCTTTTTTTTCACAGGCTTTTTGTATAAAGGAAATGGTACGTTCTTTTTTAGGGACTTCACCAGCCTTTTGCTTTTTAACATTTGGATTTGATTTCGTAATAATCGCAACCGTAATTGGATTATCTTTACGTTCTATATCTTGTTCTGTTAAAAAATCTTTAAACTTCGGTACTTGCATCTTCGCTATCTTTTACGGCTTCTTTAGTTTCAATTTTCTTTCCAATATTATATTTAGCTGATAGCGTCCATTCTTTTTTTTCTTTAAAAGGTAAAACTTTAATTTGGCTTAATGGTGCTTTGTTTTCAGCTTCTTCTGGTTTTACTATATTAATTAAATTCCAATCTTGTAAAAGAATAGCAATTGTATTTCTTCTTTGAATATCATTTTCCACCAATGTGGCTTTCTTACCATCTAAAGCAAATAATTCTTTAAAATGTGTAATAAAATATTTACCTTGTTTGTGTAAAATGTGACACGATTGATAAAGTGTTTTGTCTTTTCGGGACGCTACACCAATTCTAGTCAAAGTCTCTCTAACTTTTAGGAAGTCGTCTGGTTGTTTGATTGTTACCTCAAGCATACTTGCAGGCGACCATTGTATTTCTTTGTCACTCATCTCTTAATTCTCCCGCCTTTAAATAAGGCCTCTTTTATATTTTCAACTTGTTCGTCTTTTAGTATGTTGAGCGCTTGTTTTGCTTTCTCATTACTATATCCATAATATTCTTTAACATACTCTAAATTTTTCAATTTGGCTTGTGATAACCATTTGCCACCAAATCGCTTCTTTTTTCTAATACTATTTATCAAAAAATGAAACTGTATTTTCTTATCTAAAAAGTGATAACCATTCATTTCATTAGCAGCCGCTATACAGTCATAATGCATTGATAAACACTTATTAATAATGAACGGTGGATACTTCTTTTCCCACGTTAAATCATCTGTGTCTAACAGGTTTTGTTTTGTGAAGTTAATAGCGTTTAAATAATCTTTCAATTCGTACATAATAATTCTGGAGCGGACAACTGGATTTGAACCAGCGACCTAATCGTTGGCAACGATTCGCTCTACCCCTGAGCTATGCCCGCCTAATTTCATTTTCTTTTTTTGTTTCTACCCATATACCATTTACCAGGCTCGTAGTTCCAACGTTTACCGTGGTGGCCTCGTATATCAGCATACCACATTCTTAATTTTACTATTAATTTTCTAAAAAACGTTCTCTTAGCCATTTTATTAATTATTTTTTTCTAAAACAAACAGATACTCTTTTATTTTTTTCTCTCTAGCTTTTTGGGTTCTAGCAGCTTTAAAATTATTATAATCTATTTCTTTTATATTTAATTTGCCATATTTATTCATTGTATTTGTAATTTCAGAATAATTTATATGTCCTTCACTACTGTATGATAATATTATATATTTTGAAGGTGTATTAATCAACAAATCTTCTAAAGAATTAATTGCTGATATTTTTTTATTGTAATTTGACTTATTCCAATTTTTAGGTATACCTGAAACTTTACTTACATCTTTTGGTTCTTCATTTTTTGCTATACTGTTTAACATAAAATAATTTGAACTATATGGATGTTCATTGTAAGGAGGATCATAATAAGCAATATCTAAATCATATTTGTTTAAGTTTTTGATTAATTTATTAGTATCTTGTTGTTCTACTATCACATTACAATCATTATTTAAAAAAATAGGATAATCTAAATTAATTTGTTTTTTAATTCTTTGTAAAGCATTTTGAGCATTACCACCAAACTGACCTAAATTGGTTTCAGAATTTTTGTAAAAACCTTTAAAAACACCAGAAGTGTTATTGTGTACTGAAACTTTGTATAATAGTGATGATAAAGAATAATAATCTTTGTCTTCTATTAAACTTCTAATACAATCTATTATTTTACCATTTTCATTTGTAAAAAATACTCTTTCACTTTGTTTTATATTATTATCATCTTTAGGACAATACATTCTTTCTACAAATCCTATTGAATTACAACTTTTTTTATTTTTATTTAAATAGTCTATTTTTTCTTTAATACTTTTTAACTTTAAACTAGATATATTAGATAAGTAACACTTATTAAGTACATAACAATAATACTCTAAATCATTTACTATCAATGTTTTGCTGTGTGCTTTTAATAATCTACTTACGATTCCAGAACCTGAAAAACCATCAAATGTGTTAACATAATCTTTGTTTAGTTTTTTCTTTATATTATCAATGACACTATCAATTTCTAACAATAATTTTCTTTTATTTCCTAAATATGTTATAATTTGTTCTGTAAAATAATGATTATTTAAATTACTTAACATTTTTATATTTAACCTCTTCAAAATTTGAAACTTTAATTAAATAATTATCAATAACTTTTTTAGCTCCTTCAAACATAATACTGGACATTTCTTTGACACTCCAAGTATTTTCGTTTACATATACTGAGGCGCTTGAAAATCCTTTTTCTTTTTCATAATAAGTATGATTAAAAGGTCTTTTTATGGTTAAGGCTGTTAGTCTATCTAATATTGAAGAACCTTTTTTAAAATCAGTTCCCGAACAAAAAACAAAATATAAACAATATGGTAATTTTAAAGAGCACAATTCATATTCTCTAAAATTCTTATAACATCTTTCTATTGCATTTCCTGAAGCTTGATCCTTACCATCACCTTGTTTTTTATATTCAGCACAAAATAATAAACCTTGATTCAAAGACATAAATTTTTCAGTTTTTAACTCGTAACAAATAAGTCCACCATCGGGTTTGATGTGTGAAGAATATTTTTCTACATAATTAAAATTTTTACCAAAGTAATCTTTTGTTTGACTTGTTATAAAAGATTGATTAATAGCTGGCATATAGTTAAAATCAACATATGATTTTGTACCATATTCTAAATTTAATTTTTTATAACAATCTTCTATTGCTAATTTTAATTGATTTTCACCTTTTTTAGCTTTTTTATTATCTTTAAAGATTTTATTTTGATTTATTTTTTGTGTTTCGCTTAATTTTTTATCATTACTCATTTGAATTTACAACTCGCCATTATTTCTGTTAAACAAGCCACCATATTAATTTCTTGGTCAGCAACAAATGCTGATTTATATTGATAACCAGCCAGTATTAATATTGCTTGAGGTATAGATTTAGAATCTAATGAAGTGTAAAGAACATCATAGATAGTCCTAAAAAGA
>Ga0208162_1001367_pt1 | contig 12765 bp, 9 predicted proteins | sample CB_VirMetaG_4_FD_184539 | JGI IMG/M metagenome (GOLD analysis project Ga0208162, IMG submission 184539) | Freshwater to marine saline gradient viral communities from Chesapeake Bay - CB_1508_1M Viral MetaG (SPAdes) (version 4) | ecosystem: Environmental > Aquatic > Marine > Coastal | place: USA... | reverse complement strand
AGTCTTTCTTTACCTACAGTTAATTCGGTTGAGGTATTGATTGTATCAATAAATGCTCTAAATTTGAATCGTTCAGGATCACCCCAATAAGAATCAGAAGCATATTCTACTGCTTCAATTATTTTATTAAGTTGCTCCATATAATAGGTTTGAATATTACAACTATATTGTAATGTTACAAAATCTGGTACTACAACAGCTTGAGATTGTACTACTGGTCTTCTATTGTTTAACACATTAAAATTAGAATACCCATTTGCACTATTATACCCTTGTTTTAAATTAGCATATAAATGAGGAGAATTAGAATCAACTTTAGCTGTTACACTTCTATCTTTTTCTATAGAATTACGAGATAAATAAATAATAGGTAACATAATTTTACCCCCTTTATCTCTATAATATCCATCCTTTTGATATGATTTCCATCTTTCAGGTGAAGCATATATCACTGGGACTTGGGTTCGTTGGTTGTTTTGGTAAACAAAGGGTTTAATTACATTATTAAAATAATAAAATACTGCTTCATCTAAATCTTGAATACCAATAGAAAAGGATTTTGATCTATCTCCTCTAGATGATATTTTAGTAGATCGATTAAAATCTATATTTGTTGATTTTTGGTTAGCATTAGCTGCTTCATTAGGGTTTGTTAAATTTGCTAATTCATAAGGTTCTTGTTTACCTCTAGAAATTTCTTCTTGTGACTCAGGTCTTGGTTTAAAATTTCTTTTTGATGTAGGAACATTAGGAACAGCAGGATATCTTCCATTAGCATTATTAAACGCTCTTTCGTACGCTTGTGATCTAGTTAAAGGTTTATCTGCCATAATTAAAATCTTTCTTGGTACGGGCTTAAATTATACTTATCCGAAGGAACATAGTGAGTTGAGCAAACAATAGAATGGTTAGCTCCAAACTTTTCTAAGCCTGGATTTAGTGGGTTTGTATTGTTTGGGTAGTCTGGGTTTTTTCCTACAAAATATTGATTACTTACAATACCATCTACTTCATAGTATCCCTCTTGATATAAAATAATATCCCCTACTTCAGCTACATAATTAGCATCTACTAAATCAATTCTTAAAAATGCAAAGGTAATAGGTTGGTTAAATCCAATCCCTTCTCCACCTTCAGGAAATTCTTGATCTCCTCTATTAATTAAACAATTAAAGATAAAGGGACCATCAAAATATTTGTTTCCAGCCGCTTCACCATAGATATTTGTTCTAGTTTCTTCTAGTTTATATTTGTAAAAAGATGCTTGTTGAGTAATGATATTACCCATTAACTCACGATTTAATCCTCTTATTAAGCTCACATCTCTGGAGCTGCCAAACATTGCCATATTATCCTATATAGATTGTGTATGGAACTTGTTTCAGTTCCGTTTGTTTTGCTTCTACTTCTTGTGCTCTTCTTTCTAATAATGCCTTTCGTGAGGTATCATCAAAATACACTCTTAACCTTTCTATTAGTGCTATTTTTTCTGCTGTAGCAGCAGTTAATAAATCGCTTTGATTTAGTTGTACGTCTGCGTTTGGAATAGGAATACTAGCATATTTACCTCTTACATATCCTAACATTTCTTTAGCTAATGCTAAAGTGTATTCAAATATCCATTGTCTACCAACTGAATTGACTTTAGAGTATGTTGGGTTTGCATAAGGAGTATTTGATACGTTAGAAACTTTATTTGGAATGTTACTAATACTGCTTCCTATTCTTTCATCTCTTTTAATATATTCAAAATGTAGATTAGCACTACCCGTTGTTGGAATTGGGAATAATCTAACATTATTGTCTTTTATTTCAAAACTATAGTTTGATCTACGAATTTGTTGGTTTAATTCAATAGCTTGAATTGTTTGTAAATCATAGTTTAAGGGCATCATTAAATAATTAATAGCAGGACTCATACCACCGAATCCAAAACTATCAAATAATGATTGATATCCAAATCCTGTACCTGAATATGGATCAAAATATTTTACGATAGCAGGGGTTGATTGATAAAATACTCTTTTAATTTCAATGCTTCCTGTAATCCCTTCATTCTCAGCCCATTGTTTTAAATCATAATCTTGTACTGAAGCTGTGATTGGGATAGATCCTTTGTGATAGGGAACATTTCCTCCTGTGCCTGCTTCTGCACCATATTGTTCTGTTAGTTTTACAATAGGTTCAAAGCTTGGAGTAATTACAGCATCATTAATGGTTTCATCTGTTGGAGCTCCCTCTAAAGATAATTGGTTATCTCTAATTTTGTAAGCATATAATTCATTACCATAAGTAGTAATTGCTTCCTCAAATGCAGCGTAAAAAGAAATGTCTTGTAATTCTACCTCTACTAAGGGATAACCTAATCTACGAGCACAAAAATTTGATACTTTATCAGCATCAACTTGAAATTCAGCATCAGTATCATAAAACCCAAAAGGGGTTGATCCTGTTGTAAATGAGCTTGATCCAGGCCAGATAGGGATATTTGCCATAATTTTTGTTATAAATATTAAAAAACCTTACTTAAGTAATAATATGTAATTATGGAGCAGAATTTTTATAAGGGTGGGTTGATGGTAAGTTTCCTTGTAGCCCCCATTTCCAAGCTAGATATCCTTCTGCTTGGTATCTATATGTGTAAGCAGCTGGGCCGCTAGAACTTGTACCCCACTCACCATCATATAGTATAAGTTCTCCAAATCTTCCTATTTGTTTTCTATTACCTGTTCTATTAGCCATTATACGTAACTTTTGGTTTTGACTTAGGTTAGTCAAATATGTTGTATACCAATTAGCACCACTACCTGCAGAACCATTTACAAGCATCATTACATAATTAGCACCTTGAATTTTAGTAAATCCTACACTAACTATAATCCATTGATTTTCCATGTTAGCTTGGTTATGAGGTCCTACTACTCCATCACTTCCTACCCCATTTCCTAAATCTACTTCTCCATACCACCTACTTTGATGGTGTGCAGAAATAGCGTAACTATATGTAGAATCTACACTCCACAAAGAATCTTTAGTAGTACCAACTTGTTGAGGGTAAAATACTCCAACAGCAAAATGTAAACCATTACTACTAACTAAAGGATCTGTACTAGAATTTTGAAAAGCAGTACTACCATCAAAATATAGGGTATCTAAACCGTTTTGTGTAGTACCTGCTGTAGGGTTTGAACTTCCATCCACACCTAAACTATCACCATAAGTACCTTGTGAGTTAATTCCTGTTATTGTAGTTCCACTTTTTACATAACTAGTAGTATCACTAGCATCATACCATCCTGCTAGGTTAGGAATACTAGTAGGGGAAAATGGAGTGGGAGTTGATGAACCCCCTCCCCAATAAGCAGTTGGTGTAAGTAAAGCCATATTAAGAGAAGTTTTTTAACCCGGTTGCATACCAAGTACTACCATCAAAAGTAACAAAAGAAAAAACATCTACATCGTTTATACCTGTGGAAGATCCTGAATTAAAACCATCAGGGAATTTAATAGAATTAGGCCAATTGATGGAGCCAGGAGTGATACTATTTTGGGTTACTTTTAGATTAACAGTTTGTCCAGGGACTCCACCTGTAAATATAACTCCATGAACAGAGGAGGGATTTAAAGTAGTTTCAAAGAAATTACCGGTAGAAACAGGTAATACAATAGTCCATCCAGAAATTTGGTAAATAGGATTTCTTGTTTGAACTGAAGTTGTTAAACTACCAGTTACATGTAAATCTCCTTGTACTTCTAAGTTAGAATTACTACCACTAATTACTACATTATTATCAAATGTAGTGGAACTACCACTTGCTACAGAAACCCCTAAAGATTCTAATTGGGCTGAGGAAGATATAATTTCTGCTCCTGATGAATCTATATCATCATATTGAATAGTTCTATTTCTCCAAACACCAGCATCATATTCTAAGTATTGTTTTGTAGCAGGAGCGGTAATATCAACATCTGTAATTTCTCCTAAGTTACTAATAGTTGAAGTTGCACCACCTGAACCTCCTACTGTATTTCTAAATAAACCGGCATTAATAAGGTTGGCTTGAGTACTATCACTTAAATCAGTTGCATCCGCTTGAACTACTAAATACCCAATAAAAGTTAATGATTTTGAAGTAGTGAGTGATTCAGTAAATTGCTCTGTAGCTAATTTGTTTATAGCAGTAGCTAAACTATCATAAGTATCTTGACCATAATACACATAGAATCTTTCACTAGTAGGTCCTACAAATACTCTTTGTACTGTAGTAGTTGAGCCGCTTATGTTAACTAATGTACCAGTTCCATCATCATATTTAGTTGGATCTATTGTATCGTAAAAATTACCTGCATTAATATCACCAACAAAATTACTACCTGATTGATATACTCTTACTACTTTACCAGTTGATTCTAAAGATGGGGTATCATAAACACTAGGATTATTTGGGTTTTTAGAATAAAATCCTCCTAACTTAAATGTGATACCTGTTGCTGTGGTAAATCCTAAAGAAGAACCACTAGCAGATAGATCATATCCTTGTTGTTTTAGGGGACCAAATGCTCTAATAAACTGGTTAGCTTGAGCTGGACCCGCGTATGTAGTTTGCTTTTCTTCTCCAAAAGCATCAATATAATTATTAGTTAAGTGTCCTAAAGTACCTAATGGAATTTTCTCTAGATATTGTTGAGTAGTAAAATCTTCTACTTGTTGTTGTAGATCTCCATTTTCATCTATATAAATGTGAGAGTATTGAGATGAAGTTAAATATGTAGCACTTGAAGTAATTGGACCCCATTTAACTTGTGTAGGTACTACTGCATTAGCTGAACCTGTTTCTGCATTATAATTTACTACTATACCACCTCCAGGTGAAACATAAAGATCAGTACCTGAGAATGTTACAACACCACCATAGATAAGTCCTGATCCTACTCCATATTCAATCCATTCTTGATCCCATAATGTACCTTTATTTCTATAATAGAAATCACATTCATCTTCACTAAAGTTAGAAGCAGAGGTAAATAAATAAGTAGCATTTAAATTGCTAGTTCCTGGGTCTTGTGAGGGAGCTACTACTACTGAACCACTAATATATTGGCTTGATTTAAAATCATTTGAACCTGTTGTTGCAAATGTAGCTGTATCTTTACCATCAAATAACAAAGTATCTAATGATACAGAAGATGTACCATGAAGTGATCCTGTAATCCCTTCAGTAACTGTTAAACTGCCTGTAATGTCAACATTATTTTTAAATGATGATGTGGTATGGATTGTTAAACTATCACCTTCTATTATAGTAGTGCCTTGAAAAACATTACTACCTGTTAAAACTGTATTGCCCTCTACTCTAAACCCTTGGTTATCTATTACAGTTAATGAACCTGACATTATTGTAGATCCAGTAAATGAAGTATCTCCATCAAAAGAGGTTGAGCCAGAGAATGCAACAGATCCACTTGATGTAGAAGAAATAAATCCTAAATCTGTAATTTGTTGTGATCCTGAAATAATTCCACCTGGGAGTTGATTTGATGGGTATGATAAATAAATTCTACCTCCCATATCAGGGTGGGCAGTACATTGATAATATAATGAATCAGGAGCATCAAATTGAACTTCCCATATTAATGTTCCATTAGTTACATCATTATTTGTAACCCCATCATTGTAAGGTGTACCAGTTGATCCATTAGGAGTTGATTGAATTCTAAAGGGATGAGCTCCCATAGTATTTTCAAATCTATATGTTTCTCCTCTGGTTAAATAAATGTCTGGATCATTCGCTGAACCTGATAATCCTGGTCCTGTAAATATATAATCACTTATTCCATTTGCTCCTAATGTCCATTTTAAATCTAATTGTGCAGATGATGATACTGTACCTGTTGGTAAAGAAGATATAATTTGAGCTGAAGATGATACACTTCCCTCAGGTAAAGAAGATATAATTTGAGCTGAAGATGATACACTTCCAGTTGGAAGTGAGGAAATTATTTGTAAAGATGAAGAAACACTTCCAGTTGGTAATGATGAAATTATTTGAGCTGAAGATGATACACTTCCAGTTGGTAATGATGAGATTATTTGAGCTGAAGAGGAAATACTTCCTGTTGGTAAATATTCTGCTACTTCAGATGATGTTATAAATCCTAACCCATGAAGTTGAATTGAGGAAGATATACTACCTGTAGGTAAATAATTTACTACTTCAGATGATGTTATAAATCCTAATTCATGGATTTGAATTGAAGAAGAAACACTACCAGTTGGAATTACTAATGAATCACCAGGTACAGGAATGATTTCACTTCCTGATGTAGTTGTATTTACTACATCCCCTACTACTGTTAAATTATCCCCACTTCCACTTACTACTGATATAGAACCGGTACCAATAAAAATATTACCAATTCTAATACCATTTTCTTCCCCATTCATAGCTGCTATTACATTAGCATCTTTAACAAATTTAAGAGAAGCGGTTGTTAAATATAAATCCCTCCAAGGATGATTAACTGATCCCAAATCCCAAATTCCATTTCCACTACTTAATGCTTCAGGTATTAATGAGCCAGTAAAAAACTGATCTCCTACAAATTGATTTGAACCAGATTTAACTGCAAAAGATGAAGTATAAGCATCTGCTGAACCTGTATCTATAGTAACTTCAAATGTTGTATCATCTCCTTTTGTAAAGGTAATAATATTATTATCAGTTGAAGCTGTTACTAATGAATCTGCTGATGATGCTGAAGCTAAAGTGGTTACTTCAAATGTAGTGCCGTCTCCTTTAGAAAAAGTAATAATATTTCCTTCTGCTGATGCTGATTCAATTAATGATCCTGTTGCACTGGATAGGGTAGAAAAGTTACCATCCATTTCTGCATAAGTAAGTTTACTACCTTTTTTTAGTCTATAAACTATCCCCATTGTGTTCTTTTGATTTGGAAGTTAAGTGTTTTGTTTATAAATATGAAAAAGGGAGTATTAGAATACCCCCTTTTAATTTGATTTTATTTAATAGGAAATTATTATCCCATAAATACCATTAAGTATTTTGAACCAGAAGCTGCTCCTGCTCCACTACCTGATAGCCATAAAGACCCTGTTGTAGAAGGTTCTGTAGTAGATAATCCACTAAAGATTACATCTGAACCTGAAATATGAAATGACCCACTTGAATCAAATGATACTGCTTCAATTGACCCACTTACACTTAAAGCTGAAGTAGCTGTTGTAGCAGTTGTTGCTTGAGTAGCTAACGCAGCTAAATCTGCTGTTTCAGCATGAGAAGCTGAAATAGCATGAGAAGAGGTAACTGATAAATGAGCGTCATCTGCAAACTCTACATGTGAAGCTGATACTGCATAAGAAGCGGTAACTGATAAATGAGCGTCATCTGCAAACTCTACATGTGAAGCTGATACTGCATAAGAAGCGGTAACTGATAAATGAGCGTCATCTGCGAATTCAACATGAGAAGCTGAAATAGCATAAGAAGCACTTGTAGCTGTAGCTGAATCAAAGGCATAGCTTGAATAAGAAGCTGAAACTGCTTTTAAAGCATATGAAGCACTAGCGATGGTATTAGTATAAGAAGTACCATCCCCTAAATGAAAAGTTTGAGTAAGTCCACTAATTGAAGATCCAGTAACTGATGATCCTGTAGCACTAGATAGGGTAGCAAGGTTAGCATCCATTTCGCTATACGAAAGGGCTGATCCTTTTTTTAATCTATAAACTAATCCCATTGGTTTGTTAAATTTTTAAGGTTAATGATTTTGTTGGTCATAAATATATTATCTTCCATTAGAACCACTAAAATTAAATGAGGAATATATTTCTTTTTTTTCTTGATAATAATCTAATAAATCCTCAACAATTGGGTCTCTATGGTTAGTTAATAAAGTAATAGCTTCTAAACTTTTTACTTTTCTAGATGCAGTATATAAAAATTTAAATCCTGAATCACTATGTTTTTTTAAATCGATTTGGTGGGCATCTCCACAAATAATCATTTTAGATCTTACACCTAAACGAGATACAATCATTTCCATTTGTTCATGAGTAACATTTTGTGCTTCATCTACAATTACAATTGAATCTAAAAATGTTCTTCCTCTCATAAATGATACAGGTACTATCTCTATTTGTTCATTTTCAAAATATTTTTGCATTCTTTCTTTACCATATAAAGTATAAAAATTTTGATAAATAGGTTGAACCCACGGATCCATTTTTTCTCTTAAATCTCCTGGTAGAAATCCTATTTCTTCTTTTGATACGGTAGGTCTAGTGATTATAATTTTATCATATTGTCTTCTAAATAACCCATCTAAAGCTACATTACATGCTAATAATGTTTTACCACTACCAGCTGAACCTGCTAAGAGGGTGATTGTATTATTAAGTATAACCTGTTTTGCTTTCTTTTGTTCTTCATTAAGTTGGATTTGAAATTTAATAGGGTTTTTGGGTGCTCGCTTGGGACGATAAACATCATCCGTGTGAGGTTTTGAAGCCATAAAATTATGTATTGAATTAAACAATTGAAGTATATAACAAGTTTTGACATAAAAACGTTGTTTGATTATAAATATTTTTAAATAAAAAAACCCGGCACAAGGCCGGGTTAATTTATAAAAGAAATGTTAAGTCTCTATTATAGAGTATCTAAACCATTTACTTTGATTAATCCATAGAATTCAGGACGTACCATCTTCTTAGCGTAACGAGTCAAGAGACCTTTACGTGGAGTAAATGTATCTGGATCGTATACTAGAGGAGTCATGATTAATGGAATGTATGGAGCAAATACAGCACCTGCTTCTAAGAACTGGCTACCACGGAATCCAACCAAGATTTGGTTTTCTTTCATGTATGGGTTCTTATAAACTTTTTGGCGGCTGTTTAAGGCACCTACTTTTTGTACACCAAATGCATAAGTAGCTTTAGCAGTATCACCATCTGAATCAGCAGCAAATCCTGGGATAGATTCCAAGATAGTACCTACAGCAGGAGAACATACTAAGAAGTTTGCTCCACCACGTAAAGTCTTTTGGTGAATTTTGTTACTTAATTTTTGGATTTTAGTTCCTAAAGTTTGGAACCACTGTCCTTGGCTATTATAGAAACCTAGGTCAGAAATAGTACCATCAGCACTATCATCTACGATTGAACGGTTGTTAACTGCAGACCATACTTCGCTACCAGCAGAAGCACCTTCCATTAACATATCTAAGATCTCAAGATCAATTTCTAATGAAATGTATTCACTTAAGATAGAAGTTAATTCAGCTTCAGCATCTAAAGCGTGGTAAGCGTTAAGATCTTGTGCGAACTCAGGAGTCCATACAGCTTTCAACTTACGAGTTTTAGCAACGATAGCAGATGATTTCATCTGTACGTTAATCTCAGGGATTGAGATAGGAGTGTTTTCGCCATTAGCGCTGTTATTCCCATCTTCGAAATCACCACGAGCATTATCAACTGGTTGGATTTGATAAGTTACAGTATAAACGTCATCAGTACTCTCATCAGCAGCATTGATAATGAAGGTTACTGAAGTACCACTTACAGAAGTAAATTGTGGTAAGTTTTCAGCAGCAGTTAAAGAATCTCCTACAAGAGTAAATCCTCTAGCACCTTCTAAATCAGCATTTTTACCAGCTAAGTCAACTGTTACTGTACTTAAAGTATCACCAGTTGCAGAAGCTGAATAATCTGAATCAAAATTAACATCAGACCAAGTAGCTGTACCTGGAGTGATTGTTTGAGTAGATGATGTGTTGTTAATTGAATATCCAAAACGACCAGCACCATAAAGACCACCTTCGTCAGTGTTCCCGAAAGGAGCAGTTGATGGGTTAGTACCTTCATCACCATATAATGAACCATCAAATCCTGCTTTGTCAGTTCCATATTGGAAATCTAGATAAAATACTAGACCAGAAGGAAGATTCATAGGTTGTACTGATACAAATTCTTGAGCAGCGATCTGTCCAAATACTTTACGTACTAAAGGAAGAGCTACGCCAGCCCATTGCTCACCTACACCAGCTTGAAAAGTACCACCTGTTGCGACACCTCCACCAGTTTGAGAGCTTTCTACTACAAGTTGCTTAGCTTGGTTTTCTAAGATAATACCCATGTTATTTTTAGTACTACCGTTCAAACCTTCTAGCAATCCTGTTTTTTCCCACTTTTCAGATAAACGAGCAGCGTCGCTTTGTACTGAGTGATATGGGTTTGCACTTTCTAATAAAGTTTGTAAACTCATGATTAAAAGTTTAAATAAGGGTTAAATTAATTTTTAATTATTCCAGCTAATTGTTGCATACGAGCAAAAGCAGCGTTTTCAACAATAGGTTGGGTTTTAGCTTCAGTTATTGGAGCAGTAACTTTTGAAGCTTGACCTTTTGGTCTAGCTGTAGTTTCTGCTTTTGATACGACACCTTCATTTAAGGTTTCGAAAATAACTTTAGCTTCTTTTACGGTTGTAGCTTTATCAAAAGCTTTCAACACTTTTACTTTCTTATCTTCTGATAAGTTTTTAGACTTAAAGATTTTGTTAGTATAAAGTAATTTAGCATTGAGTAAATTAACTTCATTGAGTTCAGCTTTAAGCTCCTCAATTTCAGCTAATGCATCTTTAACTTCATCTTCTTGAACTGTAGATTGACCTACTTTTCTAGGAGCTGAATCTAATGAAGCACCATCTTTAAGTTTTTTACTTACTGCATCGTCTTCTTCTAACTCTTCTTTTTCTTCCATCATGGGCTCTACTTCATCTTCTACTTCGATATCCATATCCATTTCTGACTCTTCGCCATCCATTTCCATTTCTTCTCCAGCTTCTAATTCACCAGCTTCCACCATGTCTTTAATTACATCCTCAATGAATCCTTTTAGATCGTCTTCTGACATATCTTCTAGGTCGATTTCTTCATCTTCCATTTCACCTTCAGCTTCTTCATCTTCGCCTTCTTCGTCTTCGTCTTCAGCTACGATTTCTTCTTCTTCAGTTACTTCTTCTGATTCTTCAATCTCTTCAGATTCTTCGATTTCTTCTGCTTCAGTTACTTCCTCTTCTTCTTTAATCTCTTCAGCTTCGTCAATTTCTTCCTTAGCTTCTTCGATTTCTTCAGATTCAGTTACTTCTTCAGATTCTTCGATTTCTTCTTCTTCATTAAGTTCTGCAAGTAATTCGTCTAAATCTAGTTCTTCTTCTACTTCTTCAGATTCAGTTACTTCTTCATTTTCTTCTACTGCTTCTACTTCTTCAGAAATTTCAGTTTCTTCAACGTTTTCGATTTCTTCTGTAACGTCTTCTTCTTTATCCATTTCTTCTAATTTAGCAGCTAACATAGATTTTAAATGAGGAGTAAATGCTTCTTCTAAAGCAGCTTTAGCATTTGCAATAGCAGTTTCTTTAACGGCTTTTGCATCAGCAATTGCTTCTTTGAGCAAATCTCTGTTGTTAGACATAATCGCAAAATTTAAATTTGTGAAATACGGTTATTAGGAACCGTAATAGGGAATAATTTATATATCGATGCCATATAAGAGATGGCATATTACGGTTATACGTATATGAGTATTTTGAAAAATTAACAAACAGGACAAGAACCTTTAGAACAAAGAATTTCTCGTACTATGTTATTTATTTTAGTATAATCGTAGGTAATAGTTTGTTTTCCTTCATTTAATGTTTTCATAAATGAACCTGGGTTGGAAGGGGTGGAAACAAAATCCCAACATAATAGTTCAAAGTCATCTTGTACTTCCATTACATTGCCATTTTGCTCTAATGAACCCATACCACGAGATGAAACACCTACTGTTACACCTGCTTTAATAATTTCTTTTAAAATATTACCTGATGGGGTAGGTAAAATTTCTATTTTACCCATTACGTTATCTCCATCCCACCAATATTCTGAAATTAAATGGGAAACATTTTGTAAATTTATAACTGATGATTCTGGATGGTCTAGTTCACCCATAGCGCGTCTTTCTTTGATAAGTTGAGAATACTTATCCATTTCACGCTCCCATAATTCCTTAGCATAATATCTACCATTACCGTTTTTTACTTCGGCAGTAGCTAAAATACCTTCTACTACTAAATTCCCTGTATCTTTATTAGCACTTTCAGTTAGTTGAACAGGATTAGCTTTGAAAGTATGGGTCTCTATTAATAATGATTTACTCATTTTCTAATTGGACTTCTTCTGTTTCTATATTATCAACGATTTCATCAACGATTTCTTCTCTTTGATATTTTTTGCCACACATTTTTTCATACATTTTTTCCATCTTAGATTTTTTCTTTTCTAAGACTTTAACTTCTTTTTGTAGCTCTTTTAGTTTCTTCTTGTCCATTAATTCGGCCAAATTCTCGTCTTCAGAAACCATATTAATGCGAGTCAATTTGTTTTCAATGACTTCGTCCATTTTACTTAGTTTCGCTTCTAAAGCTACGATCTTTGCCTGCTTATCAATTTCAGCTAATTCAGTATCAAGTGATTCTTTTTTAGCTTTTTTAGCTAGTTTTTTCTTTTCAATTTTTTCTCCAGCTTCTTTACCTTGCTCATATTCTTCAGCTCCATATCCTTCTTCTACTTCACTTGTTACTTCTTTTACAACAGCATTTTGTTGAGCAGCTATAGAGTTAGGATTGCCAGAAGTTACTACTCCACCCATTAAAGATTCTTTTACAATTTCTTTAACTTTGTCTGAGTAGCCACTTTCTTTAT
>Ga0208162_1001366_pt1 | contig 12773 bp, 14 predicted proteins | sample CB_VirMetaG_4_FD_184539 | JGI IMG/M metagenome (GOLD analysis project Ga0208162, IMG submission 184539) | Freshwater to marine saline gradient viral communities from Chesapeake Bay - CB_1508_1M Viral MetaG (SPAdes) (version 4) | ecosystem: Environmental > Aquatic > Marine > Coastal | place: USA... | reverse complement strand
TTATTTAGATAAGGTCGAAATTGGTGAATCCTTTCTCATACACAGCGAACACGGAGATGCTATGTTAGTTCCTTATAGTGAAACGATAGAAGAACTTGATGACCTGATACGAATACACACAGATCATGAAGAAGGTTGTTGATTCAAGGCAACCTATGAGTCTTATAAGTTGCTTCAAGGCAACTTTTATGCGAGTGAGACTTGGTAGTCAGAGGAGTCTTATAAACTCTTTCCGCCAGATTAGCGGCTTTGAGGCGGATCGTAACCGCCCACTCGTATTTGCTATTTCCGAATAGCGAATGCTCGTTTAGCTATCTGGTGAAAGCACCGATCTCATAAATCGGCACAGGTCGGATCGTAACCGACAACGAGCACTAGACACTTGTCAAAGTGTCTCTCTTGACTTTCAACTACCAATACCTTATAATAAAAAGGTCAACAAATAAAACAATGAATCTGACTACTAAATTCAAGAAAGATATTAGCACTCTTCGTGGTGCTGCCAATGGTGATTTTTATCTTGATGTGAAAAATCCTAAACTTTATAAAAAAGTCCGTCGATTTTATGAGAATCAGGGAGTAATTTTTTCTGATGATCCTCTAGATAATTATGATATTCTAATTGATTATCTTTCTCAAGATCTTGAGATTGTTGAAGTATGATTAAAGTTATTTTGGAATGATTTAATAATCAAAAGCAATATTTGACTTCTATGGAATATTTTAAATATTATTGACTAAACTTTTTTATTATCTTATAATAAATATTGTAGTTATCAATTAATTAATTTATGAGTGAATATGTAAAAACAGCACTGGTTCTAGGTGCTGGTGGTTTCATTGGGAGTCACATGGTTAAAAGACTTCGTTCTGAAGGTTATTGGGTTCGTGGTGTGGATATTAAATATCCAGAGTTTTCTCTTTCTGAGGCAAACGAATTCGTTCGTGGAGATCTGAGAGATATGAACTTTGTTGAGAGAGTAATTCAGTTTAAAGGACATCGTGGAAACTTTTACCACTTTGTTGCATCACAATATCTGGATACATTTGATGAAATCTATCAGTTTGCTGCTGATATGGGTGGGGCAGGATTTGTCTTTACTGGTGAAAATGATGCAGACATTATGCATAACTCTGCAACTATTAACCTCAACGTTTTGGAAGCAGTTCATCAGTTTAATAATTTCAAGGGTGTAAATAAAACTAAAATTTTCTACTCTGGATCTGCTTGCATGTATCCAGAACATAATCAACTAGATCCTGATAAACCTGACTGCCGTGAAGAATCAGCATACCCAGCAGCACCAGACTCAGAATACGGATGGGAAAAACTTTTCTCCGAACGACTGTTTTTCGCTTATCATCGTAATTACAGGATCCCTGTTCGGGTTGCTAGGTATCATAATATCTTTGGACCAGAAGGAACTTGGGAAGGGGGTAGAGAAAAAGCACCAGCAGCAATTTGTAGAAAAGTTGCATATCTCCCCGAAACGGGCGGTGCGATAGATGTATGGGGTGATGGTCTTCAAACTCGCTCATTCCTTTATATTAATGAGTGTATTGAAGCAACTCGTAGAATGATGGAATCAAATTTTATTGGACCTGTTAATATTGGTTCTGAAGAAATGGTGTCCATCAATAAACTTGTTGATACTGCCGCTAAAGTCTCTGGTAAGAAAGTTGAAAAGAATCATATTGATGGACCTCTTGGAGTTCGTGGTCGTAATTCTAATAACGATCTGATTCGTGAGAAACTGGGTTGGGATTATTCACAAACTCTTGAAGAAGGCATTCGCAAAACTTACAATTGGATCTCTGAACAAATCTCAAACAAATGAAAAGATATGTAATTGATTTAGATCATACTTTGTGCGATACAAGGAAAAATGAAGATGGTAGTTGGAATTATCTTCAGGCACTTCCTTATCAAGATAGAGTTGCAAAAGTAAATAAATTATCTGAAGATGGGAACTATATTATTATAGAGACTGCTCGCGGATTTTGGACGAAGAGAAATTGGTATTGTGAAACATATGATCAACTTACTAGTTGGGGTCTTAAATTTCATGAATTGAGAACAGGTGTAAAATTTGCTGCAGATTATTATATTGATGATAAAGCAATTAACAGCGAGGAATTTTTCAAATGACTAATGCAGATTATTTAAAACAAGAAAGTGGTGGAAAAACTAAAGTTATTCTTGTAAGTAGAGTACATAAAGAAGCTGCAGATGAGCGGATGATGAAACTCGTTGATGAATATGAATTTATCGAATCAATCCCGACAGAATTTAAAGAATATTTTCCTCGAATTGTTCTTTATGGAATAGAAGGTAATAAGGCATTCTATGAAATGGAGCATTACGATCTTCCCACTCTTCGTAGGTTGATGTTATCAAATGAAATTGAAGAAGATGAAGTTCTTTATTGGTGCGACAAGATTACTGAGTTGTCACGTAATCTTTATCTTCATGAGGTATTACCAATGCCAGATGATTACTTTGAAAAGATGCATTTTCAAAGACTTAACAATCGTTTAGATGAACTTGGTAAAAAGTCTGACTGGTTTAAAGAGTTGATTCAAAAAGAAACAGTTGTTGTTAATGAGAAAGAATACAAAAATATTCCTATCCTGGCAGAGAAATTTAAAAATATTAACTTCTTGAATACAGTTAAACCAGAATTTGTTGGTAGATGGAGTCATTCTGATTTGCATTTTTCGAACGTTTTGATAGATCGCCAGAACGATAAATTTATTATGATTGATCCTCGTGGTTATGATTATTGTGATTATTATTATGATTACGGTAAGTTCTGGCATTCTGTGAATGGAAAGTATGAAATGATTGCTTCTCGTGAATTTGATTTAGATGGTAGCAATTTCCAACTCTGGAACAACCAGATGTACAATTTATGCGAATCGTTGAAGAAATCTATACCAAGTATCTTATTAAAACATTCTCCGGAAAGTCCTGAGGATGTAATGAGAAAAACAGAATGGAACGAAGTTATGCATTTCTCAAGTCTTCTTCCCTTTCTTTTGGATTTTGATGGAGTTGATGCCCGAACAAAAGTTGCATACTATACTAGTGTTATTTTAATTAATGAATTTTGCGAAAAATATGAGATTAATTAATTGGGACGATCAGGATATTGGTGATGATGAGATATACGCAGCACTTGAATCACTAAAAAAAGGAGTTGGTGCCAAAGGTGATAATCTCATTCTTCTAGAAGAAGAGCTAAAGGAAAGATTGGGTTGTAAACATGCAATACTTGTTTCTAATTGCACAACAGCATTGATTACATCTCTGATGGCTTTAAAGCAAATACATCCTAATATTAAAAAAATTGCAGTTCCATCATTTACTTTTATTGCCTCTGCTAATGCTGCAAAATTTGTATTAGATGACGTAGAATTAGTTGATTGTGGACTGGATGATTGGAATGTGAGACCTGAAGATATTCCATCAGATGTCGATGCTGTAATGTTGGTTGATGTTGGTGGTATTCCTTGCGATTATGATAGATTTAAAGACCTAGGAGTTCATGTTATTGCAGACTCTGCCGAAAGTTTGGGATCAACTTATAAGGGAGAACAAATTGGAACTCAGGTAAGTCTTCATTGTTTTAGCTTTCAGCGTTCCAAAATAGTCACTTCAGGTGAGGGTGGACTTATTACTACTAATGATGATAAAATAGCAAGTATCTGTAGAGCAATTGTTAATCATGGATATAGTGAAAATAAAAAATCTTATGAATATATCCACGATAACTTTGGTTTGAATTTTAGAATGTGTGATGTTGAGGCATCTATACTCAGACAGCAACTTAAAAAACTAGACAAATATGTAGTTCGAAGAAATGAAGTATCGAAGAGATATACGCAATTTTTATCTCCACACTATCAGGTACAAGAAATTCCAAACTATTGTACGTCAAATTATTTTTTCTATGGAATACTTGTTGATGAAGAAGTAAGAGATGAATTTGCCGAATATTTGATAGAAAAGGGAATAGTTGTAAAATGTTGGACTGCAATTCATCAACAAAAATTATGGGAGACTTCTGGACTTCCCAATGCAACTTCAATTTCAAATCGAGTTATTCTTCTTCCTATACATAATAAGATAACAGATGATGATGTTGATTACATTATCGAAACTTGCTTACAATTTAATGAAAGATGAAAAAACTTTTTTATAAAATTTTTGATAAATTTACCTTCAATCAGTTACCCCATTTAAATTTCTTCATTGAGATGGAGAAAAAAACAATTGGAGAACTGAAAAACTTTCAATTTGAAAGACTTAAAGAAACTGCTTCTAAGTTTAATATAAGCATCCGTACCTGGGATGACTTTTATAAACTACCTATCACTACAAAATCAGATTTGCCAGATCGACCTAATTTTCCTGATGAGGAAATGCGGCAGCATGAAACTTCTGGATCAACAGGTCAACCTAGAGTAATTTGGGTTCCTCCCTCCACCTGGTATAGGAAGGATGCTATTTTTACCCGTAGTTGGTTGAAAATGGGTAGAAAAGATAAATGGGTCTTTCGTTTGATTTCTGGAGAACCCAAGTATCCATTTTATGATAGTCTTAGAAATGTTAAGGCTATGAATTATAAAACCCTGTCTCAAGATCATGTTGATTGGGTTGTTAAGCATAAACCATATCTTATTCATGGACCAGGCGGATCTATAAGACAACTGTGTGAAATGATTATCGATGCTGGACATGCTGATGTTCTTAAAGATATTAAGATACATTGGTGCAGTGAAAGTTCTTATGGGCATAAAGAAAGACTTTTACCTTTAGTTAAAGAGTTTCATGAGCAATACGGACTTGCAGAACTTCCAACTGTAGGTGCTACCGATGGTATAGGAAATATTCGCGCTGTGATGGAACAGGGAATAGTTGAAATTGTAGATGAAAATGGAAATCCAGTTCCAGAGGGAGAAGAGGGATATATTGTAGTTACTGATTTTAATAATTACCAAACACCTATTTTTAGGTATCGTTGCGGTGATCGTGGCAAAATGAAAATGGTTGAAAGTGGTGGTAGACAATATTATGTTCTTTATGATATAATTGGAAGAGGAGTAGATTATTATAATGGACCTGAGGTTAAAAAGCCGATAGGTTGGTGGATAGTATCGCCAATATCACATACGGTGGGTGATGTAATTGAAAAGTGGAGATGTGAAGTTAATATTCCCAGAAAGACATTGATTCTCCATGTTAAATTTAAAGGTGATGAAAACTTCAATGCATTAAAACCATATGCAGAATGGGTAAAAGAAAACGTTGGATTGAATACTGAATTTATGATTGCCGACGAAGAAAAATATGACATCTATTGGAAAAATAAATTGGTGAGGGTTGTAAAATGAATGTAAGTTTTGTTGGACTTGGGAAGTTGGGACTTCCTTTAGCTTGTTGTTTGGCGCAATCTGGAAATAAAATTCTGGGAGTTGATAAAAATGAATATGTCCTTGACATCTTAAACAAGGGAGAACTTCCTTTTTATGAACCAGGACTAAGTAATATTTTTCTACATGTAAATTTTATTGGATTCACCGATTCTTATCAGAGAGCTATTGATGAAACTGATGCAACAATTATTCTCGTCAATACTCAACTTGGTGATAATGGATATTCTTCCGAATTTGTTGAAGATGTTTTGACCGACCTTTCTTTAAATCTCAAAAAAAGTAATAAAGAAAAGCATACGATTATCCTTTCATCTACAGTTCTTCCTGGAACTATTAAAAAGTTAATCAAACTTGTTGAAAAAATTTCTGGTAGAAAATACGGAGAAGGGTTTGGATTTTCATATGTACCAGATTTTGTCAAGTTGGGAAGTGTGATTTATGACTTTAAAAATCCGGAGTTTTTCCTTGTAGGTGCGAATAATCAAGATGATATTGTTTTAACTCAAAGTATTTGGTACGAATTTCATCAAAATAATCCCCCAAAGAAAGTTCTAACTCTTGAAGAAGCTGAAATTTCTAAAGTAGCTTTGAATGCTTATATTGTTAATAAGATCACCTTTGCAAATTTTCTTGGGCAACTTTGTGAAGGAATTGATAATGTAAATGTTCATAATATTACAAAAACTATAGGTATTGATAAAAGAATTTCTCCCCATTTCTTTGGATATGGAACACCTTATGGTGGAACTTGTTTTCCAAGAGATACTTCTGCTTTTATTAAATTTGCAAAAGATAGAAAAAAAAGAGCAAAAAATTTAATTTTTGCCGAAGAGGTAAATGAAATGGTTTATAAAAGTATTTTGGACAAGGTTAAATGCTATAAAAAAGTTGGAGTTCTTGGAATTTCATTTAAACCAAACTCTCCAGTTACAATTGGATCTCCTTCAGCAAGATTGATTGGTGACTTGATTGATTGCGGATCTGAAGTTAATGGATATGATAGAATTGAAGAGACCTATCAAAATCTTGATGCAGATATCAATCTATTTGAATCTGCTCAAGAATGTATACACAATTCTGATATTGTGGTTATTATGCATCCAGATTGTTATTTTTCAAATTTAGAATATGGCAAAACAAATGTAGTTGATTATTGGGGAGTATTAAAGTGAATTCTATTGTAAATACAGTTTTAAATGATTACCTAGATGAGAATGAAAAGATTGTAGTTCCTAAAGAACTTGATAGGGTGTTGATTGATATTGGAACTTCATACAATGCTCCACACTGTCAGGTATGGACTGAAGAAACAGAGGATGTTTGTGTATTTGCGTTTGAACCTAATCCTTTTAATATTGAGTGTATTAAATCTGGTAAATGGTTAAAATCGTCCTGGCAACATCCGTTGCAATTAAATCCAAAACAACTTGGAAAGAAGGTCTTTCTTGTAGAAACAGCACTTTCTGATTGTGAGCCTAGTTATTTGAATTTCTATTGTGCAGAGGAAGATCCCGGCACATCAAGTCTTTATAAACCAACATATATTAAAGTTGAAAAAAATGTTGAAGTATCTGTGATTAGATTAAAAGATTTTTTTGATTTATTTCCATGGAATCAAATTCCTTTCATTGAACATATTAAAATAGATGCTCAGTCTTCAGATTTTAGTATTGTTAAAGGCATGGGGGATTACTTAAAAAAAGTTTTATATTTAACTGTTGAATGCAATACTATTGATGACAATAACATTCGACAATATGAGAATCCAGATGAAAACCCCAATCAAATGAGAGAATATATTGAATCTTTTGGATTTGAATGTAAAAGGTGGAATGTGAATGGAGTCTTTTATAATAAAAATATGAAAGATCTTTGGGATGAATATGAGTATTACTTTTTGGAGAATGAATAAATGAAAGAAATTACTTCTAACTCTTACAGTTATCAAGATATTTTTGCTCTTCTGTGTTCAGATGAAAAGGGAACTGGTGGAAAATCTCCGGGAACATTTGTAGATATTGGATGTTATGTTTCAAATATAACTTCTAATGTAAAAACTTTATTAGATTGTGGCTGGTCGGGAATTGGATTTGATATTAATCCTGATGTATTGCCTTCATGGGAACAATATGAAAATCAAATTGAGGTTTTTATATTGGACGTTGTTGAAAGTATTGATAAAGTTAATGAGGAAATATCTAAACTTCCCGAAGTCATTGATTACCTCAATGTTGATATTGATGGATATCCATGCCAATATGCCATTGAAAATTTAGATTTAAGAAATAAAACATATAGATGCATTACGATTGAGCATGATGCATATAGATTTGGTGATGTATATAAAAATGCACAACGAAAAGTTTTGGAACCACTTGGGTATGAGATAGTAATAAAAAATGCCGCAGAAGATTTTTATGTTAAACCAGAATTGATTAACGATAATTTTTTAAAAAACTTAAGGAGTGTCCCCAAAGATTATGTTCAATGTGATGCCAACCTCCATGAGATTCGTAAATATTTAAAATTTTAATCATGACAGTTTTTTTACAAACAAATACTGATGGATTTGATAAAGAAGGTATAGGTTCTGTTATTCAATGGAATTTACTTCTTTATGGAATTGCAAAAAAGTTACAAGTAAATTTTTCTTCTCAGCCTTTTATTAATATATCGCATTATCAATATAACAATATATCAAAACAAAAATGGAGCGAAGACTTTACAAAGTTTTTTAATCTTCCATGCCAACAGAATTTTGATATTGAATATATTTTTGATGGAGATTATCAAGATTTGGTCAACTTTATTCATGAAAATAAAGATAATCAAAAAAATATTTGTGTTGAAGTCTCTAAAAACTTTCTAATAAAAGAAGCGTTTTCTTTGGTTGATGAATTTTTTGAAAATGAATATTTAAAAGAGATAAAAGAAAATCTTGTTTATAAAAAGAAGACATACTTCAATGATGGAGACTTTAACGTATGTCTCCACTTAAGGTCTCCAAATTCCTGCGATGTTCCCACATATCCAGAAATGGAAACCTACTTGATTTATAAAAATGCTGATGACATTAAAAATATATTTGACATTTTGAAACAAAGGTTATATGATAAAAAAGTCTGTGTCTATGTGCATTCGCAGGGAGATCAAAGCAGTTTTGTTGATTTATTAAAATTATCAGATAAGAATTTTGATGTTGTTCTAAAGTTAAATGAACATCCAATAGATGACATTTATCATATGTCAAATGCTAATTTGTTGATTATGTCAAAGAGTTCTTATAGTTGGACTTCTCATCTATTAAATTTTAATCAAACAATTGTTAGAGATAATTTTTATCAACCCACTTATCCAAATAGGATATACTTAGGCACGAATTACAAGTTTGATCCATCAGAATTAATACTATGATTTCATACGATAGACTAGGAAGTAATGGAAGACTGGGAAATCAAATGTTTCAGTATGCAGCTCTTCGCGGAATTGCTGCAAATCGTAAATTTGATTGGTGTATTCCAGATAAAAATGTACCTTCATTGACAGATTATTGTGTTCAACTTCCATTTAAAATGCCTAATCTGAAGGAAAATAATATTGGTACGTTAAATTCAAATATAGGTTCTCATCAAAGTCATAGTTTCAATTCTCTTGCAACATCAAACCCACAAGTCAAAAATAGAATTGAAAAGTCATTTGAGTTTGATGAAAAACTTTTTAATGAAGTAGAAGACAATACTAATATTGATGGATTTTTTCAGAGTGAAAAATACTTTAAGCATATTGAAAAAGAAATTCGTGAAGACTTTGAATTCATTGATGATATTCTAAAACCATGTCAAGAATTTATTTCACAATTTAATGATGTTATCTTTCTACACATTCGCAGAGGAGATGCACATGGATTTGAGCACCTATGTAAAAACAAAACTTTTGATGAATACTACGCACCTGCCTTAGAACATTTCAGTGATGATGTATCTGTAATCGTATGTAGTGATGAGATTGACTGGTGTAAAGAACAAAAATTCTTTAAAGATGAAAGGTTTTATCTTTCTGAAAATAATGAAAAATTTGAAAATAAATGTTGGTTATGGTTAGATGGTAATCCAGAATTTAGAAACTCGACTATACCTTATACTGATTTGTGTTTGATGAGTCTATGTAATGGTGGAATTACAGCCACAAGTAGTTTGAGTTGGTGGGGTGCATGGTTGCAAAAAAATAGAACTAATGCTATAATAGTTCCAGAGCCATGGTTTGGTCCAGAACTTATGAAAAGTAACAATACAAAAGATCTTATTCCCGATGATTGGATTCAATTTTCTTGGTAAAATGGGGCAACTGGGAAACCAGATGTTTCAATACGCTTCTATTCTTGGAATTTCTAGAAAGATTAATACTCAGTTCTCCATACCAAAACATGGTGAAGTTGTAAATGATGGTCTTGGAAATAAACTTAGAATAGAACTATTTGACGTATTCAATGTGAATGCGGATAATATAGGATTCGTTTCTGGAGAAGATGTTTTAGAACAAACCTTTGAGTTTGATCAAAAATTTTTTTCTCTTAATAATAAAAAGAATTATAATATCATTGGATATTTTCAATCAGAAAAGTACTTTAAGGAATATGAAAGTGAGGTAAGAAAAAACTTCGATTTTCTTGATTATATTAAGGAAGATTGTAAAGATGCTATCGAACTTGCAAAAGGATCAATTGCTCTTCACATTAGAAGGGGTGATTACTTAATTAATAATAAGAATCATAATAATTTAACTATGGATTATTATGAAGAAGCATTAAAATATTTTGCTGATGATAGACAAGTAATTATTTTTTCCGATGATCCTGAATGGTGTAAGGAGCAACAATTATTTTCTGATGATAGATTTCTGGTATCTGAGACTAATAATTCAAGATATGACCTTTATATAATTAGTAAATGTTCGGATTTTATTATTGCAAACAGCACTTTTAGTTGGTGGGGTGCTTGGTTGGCCAATAAAGGAAAAGTCATTTCTCCCAAAAAATGGTTTGGTCCAGCACTAGAATACAAAAACACCCAAGACTTGTACCCTAAACATTGGATAAAAATATGAAAATTTGTATTATTACAGTTGCTACAGGAAGATATATTCAGTTTGTAGAAAATCTTTTGAATAAGATTGACCAATATTTTCTAGATGGACATGAGATTGATTGTCTCCTTTTTACTGATAATGATCTTGAGGAATGTTCTGATAATGTGAAAGTAAGCAAGATTGTTCATAAACCATGGCCTGAACCTGCCATGAAAAAATATAATTACATTCACTCAGAAAAAGAACATCTAAGTCAGTATGATTACTGTTATCTTTTTGATGCTGATGTTGATCTTGTAGAAACCGTTGGTGATGAAGTTCTTAAGGACTTGGTTGGAGTGCTTCATCCTTGGAAAATTCTTGAGGATAAATCTGTTTATCCATATGAAACAAGAACTGAATCAACTGCTTTTGTTGCAGATGAAAATCGCAGCAAGTATTATGCAGCTGCATTTGTTGGTGGTAAATCAGAGTCTTTTCTGAAGATGGCAGAAGTTATTGCGTCAAGAGTGATGACTGATGAAAAAAAAGGAATTACTGCTGTGTGGCATGATGAAAGTCATTTGAACAAATACTTTAACGAAAATCCTCCAACTGATCTTTCTCCAGCATATATGTTCCCAGAGGAATTGATTGGAAATGATAGGTATCCGTGGAAACCTAAGATTGTTGCTATCAATAAAAATGCATTTGATACATCATTCAATCAAGAAAAGATAGATATTGGTCAATACGGAAATAGTTGAAATGCAGATAAACATTAGAGATATTCCAACATACTATATTAATCTTGATAGTCAAGAAGAAAGAAGACAAACTACAGAATATACTTTAAATAGACTTAACTTTAAATCTGTTACTAGAGTACCTGGAGTTTCTCATGAAGATGGTAAAGTTGGATGTGCTAGGTCTCAGTATAAAGTATTGTCTCAAGTCAAAAATAATCCATTTCTTTTGATGGAAGATGATTGTATTTTTACAGGAGTTAGTAATTTTGAATATGAGGTTCCTGATGATGCAGATGCTTTATACATTGGAAATTCCCAATGGGCAAGATATCTAAATTTTTCTGGTCCTTTTTTGCATTACAAAAGAATAGATGAAAAAATAGTACAAGTATATAATATGCTTGCTGCCCATGCAGTCATTTATTTAAATGATGAATTTAGACAAGTATGTTCTAGAATATCAAAGTATTGTGGATATAAACTTTTAGATCATATGGATAATGGATATGCTGAGATTCAAAAATATTACAATGTCTATGCATTAGATACTCCCATTTTCAAACAGTCGGGTCATAATGGTGGAGTGACATCTTCAAAAATTAGTGAGATTGGAATTGATATTTCTGAAGCAAATGAGTTTTTTGATGACGTTAAATATGATTTAAATAAATTAAATGGTGTTTTAGATTTGAATAATTGCCCAAGCACTTACTATCCATCTAAACTAGTATAAAAATGGACAAAAATAAATCAGTGTATAAACTCAAAAACTTTGGACCCGTATATTATCTCAATCTTGACGGGCAACCAGAAAGAAAAGAATATATGGAAGAGCAATTTAGGTATTGGGAGATAGAAAACTATACTCGCATCTCTGCATATGATGGTCGTGAAGATGATTTGAGTGATATTATCAAAGGTAAATATCCCGATGGAATGTCTTCAGGTGAGATTGGATGCACTACTTCTCATCTAAAGGCAATTAAACACTGGATGGAAACTTCTGATAAACCTTATGCAATTATTATGGAGGATGATTGTAATTTAAGTGTTGCAAAGTACTGGAACTTTACTTGGCAAGATTTTATTGCTCGTGCTCCTTATGCTTGGGATGTAATTCAACTCGCAATTATTTGTACTGGTGATATTCATGTTCCTATTCATAATCGGTTTGTAAATGATTTTTCCACTGCTTGTTATGTGATTACAAGACATCATGCTCAGAAATTAATTAATAATCATATTCGTGGTGATAAGTATAAACTTGATAATGGAGTTAAACCAAGAGCAGTTGCTGATGATTTAATCTATAATTCTGGATGTACTTATGCATCTCCATTGCTCTTATATAAGATTGAGTTGGGGTCAAGTATACACCCAGAGCATGTAGATATTTTTCATAAAAATAGTTATACTGCGATATTAAATTTCTGGGAAACGCAGGGAAGTCAGTTGACAATTGATCAAATCACAGACTATAATCCTTATCTTGGGAGGATAACCGAACCCTCTCAAAAAATT
>Ga0208162_1001365_pt1 | contig 12774 bp, 16 predicted proteins | sample CB_VirMetaG_4_FD_184539 | JGI IMG/M metagenome (GOLD analysis project Ga0208162, IMG submission 184539) | Freshwater to marine saline gradient viral communities from Chesapeake Bay - CB_1508_1M Viral MetaG (SPAdes) (version 4) | ecosystem: Environmental > Aquatic > Marine > Coastal | place: USA... | reverse complement strand
ACTGGTTTTTCACACACTTCAAATTGATATTCTTTTTTCTCGTCTAACAATTGATTGATTTGTGAGTAAGTTGCGATTACCGCTACATCAAATTTTTCTTCATCAAGAGATTTTACTTCTGAATTTACATACACTTTAACTCCTGATGAATATAATTTTTTATGTAAAGACAATGTCAATTGTTCTGGACTGAATAGTTCTTCATTTGCCTGTATGGTTAAATCACAATTTGGCATTGGTTCTCTTTCATAATATTCCAATCCTACTTTTTCTAAGAAGTTTTTATATTCATCTCCACTAACCAATGAACCCTCTGATGCTATGGAATATAAATGTTGTATGTTTCCATTCACTACTGATGATTCATATTTTCTTTTAAATGTTTGTAATCCTCGTTGACACTCTTGTGCAGTTTCAATACTTCGTGGATAATGATAACCTTTGTGTAGTCTGTATTGATTGATAGATGATGCACCTTTCATCAAGTCATCTTCTTTTTCTCTCACGACAACATCATATCCGTTATGTGATAATGCGATTGCGCTTGTCAATCCAAACACACCAGCACCAACTATCAATGCTTTTTTATAAATAACATTTCTAACTTGTTCCAATAGATAAGTGGCATTCATAGTGTTGATTCTGTTTTGTCCCAAGTCTGCTGTATCTTCAAATATAGACTTAAACATATCTCTCATTGGATTTCCTTGATATCCACCCATATCTTTTCTATTGATAATGTGTGCATATTCTTCTCCTCGTGTTGAGTATTGAAATGTTGCTCTTGTTCCGTCTTCCAATAATACTTGGAAGTTTCCATAATCTCCACCATTTATTGATTTTACTTTATAATCTTGTTTATCTTTTAACCAAATATAAAAGTGATGATATGCTAATCTTTCTAAGAAATTAGTTTTGTTGTTATTTGGTTTAGTCCACTCAAAAACATCTGCCTTTCCATTTAATTCATAATCATTTCTCCAATCAAATACATCATCAACATATAATTTTACTTTATTATCATCTGCCAATTCATATAAACTATTCAAACTTTCTGAAGTTAATGTCAATGGTTTTTCACAAAATACATTTTTACCCTGTGATAACCAAAATAATGTTTGTTCGTAATGTAAGTCGTTTGGTGTTGAAATGATAACCCAATCTGCTTCATATGGATTTACGAACTCTACCATATCTGAGATTGCATTCTCAATGATTGAACCCCACTTACCTTTTCCTATGATGTGAACTTTTACCATAAATAATCAAATGTTTTTTTCATCCAATGTGAAACTAATGTGTCTTTTTCGGGAAGTCCATTAAAATGCATTACCCAACCTAATTTAGTGTGTAACATATCCTCACCCAACATTTCTTTTTTTAACATACAAGTCATATTATATTTATAAGGTAATAGTTTAATATCAATGTTCTGTAATCTCAGATTAAAATTTAAAGGTGTTTGGTCTGTGCCGATTCCATACGTTTGTTGAATTGTATTTATTTCAATAATATTTTTAAAATAAAACTCTCTCATATATTTAAAAAATTCTCTATGGTTGTTATTCACAATTTGAAATCCACTATTTCCATATTGTGTGTAGTCAAACCACTCTCCATTAAAAACTCTTTTGGAATAATGTTCCATACCACGAAGTATCCAATCATAACTTCCGTCGTCGTGAACCATACAATACTTGTGTTCTGTTTCATTGAAGAAGTTTGGACAATCTGGATGAACTATGGTGTCGGCATCTACTAATAATATTTGGTCAAAACTTATTTCATTCACATCTAATATATCAAATAAGAAATATCTTTGCCAAATAATATGCATATCATCCATTGATAATATTGGTTCTTCTAATAAAAATAAATCAACATCATTTTTCTTACACCACCTTCTCCAACTCTCAATACCAATTTCGTATTCTGATTTGAGTTGTCCTTCTTTTTTTACATCAATGATAAATACAATATTTTTATTCATAATTTTTACCCACTAAATTCCAAGTTTGTTGCATAACACTTGTTCTTTGTTCTATTGGAAATCCTGTGAAATGCCAAACCCAACTATACTTGATAAAAAATGGTGTCTTGTCATCTCCGTCTTGCCAATTATGACTGAACATTTCTTTTTTATGCATACCAATCATATTCCAAATAGGTGACAATAAATTTATATCATAGTTGTTTTTCTGTAACAAGAAGTTAAATAAAGTTTGTTCCTTACCACCACCCTTATTCCAAGTATCAAGTTTTTCTTTGTTTTGAAAATAAAATTCTCTTAACTTTTCATATATTGACAATGAATTATTATCAAGATATATAACACCAGCATTAATATATTTGTCTATATCAATTTCAAATTCTGGAAAAAATTCCTTACCATAGTTAGATACACTATCATATAACCATCTTAAATTTACATTATCGTGAACACCATATATCCCACTATCAATTTCATTGAGAATATTTGGGGCGTTCCAATGAACCATAGTATCACTATCAACAATCGCTATTTTGTCATACTTCTTACCTACATCACAAATATCAAGTTTATTCCAGATTGGAAAATTGTATTTTTCGTTATGTTCGTTCACAACTACAAAGTCTACATCTTGTTTTTTACACCAAGATTCCCAACTTTTAATACCATATTGAGCATAGTCTGAATTTTTAAATTGAGAAGTATTATGGTTTATTGCAACCATATATACTAATTGTTTACTCACCCGTAACCTCGTGTATATAGTCTTTTATATTTCTTGTTGGTTCATAACCAATCTTTTCTTTTGCCTGTGATATATCACAAAGGGTTTCTCTTGCTTCACCTGGTCTTTCTGGTAGATAAGTGTATCCAGAATTGAACATCTGTACTAATTCATTGATAGAATAGTTATCTCCTCTACCTAATTCTATTTCGTCCCAACAAGTTTCACTTTCTGATGTTAGGATTAATCCGTCCACAATATCATCAATGTGTGTAAAATCTCGTCTTTGTTCTCCGTCACCTGTAATGGTTAATTCTACACCCTCTTGGTATTGTCTTTCAAATATACCGACGACAGTACAATACTTTCCTTCGGTTAGTTGGTGTGGGCCATATACATTATAAAATCTACATATCGATACGTTAACTCCAAAGTGTTGTTTGTATAACAAACACATATCATCTGCCACAACCTTTGAAAAAGTATATGGATTTTTTAATTTACCACTATGAACTGATGATGAACCTGCGAATATCATTCTTGGTTTATTTTCTAATTGTCTTACCCACTCCAAGATATTCATAGTTCCTAAAATTCCCGATTCTAATGTGTTTGCTGGATTTTCAAATGAAGGTTGGATTCTTGCCAATGCTGCCAAATGATACACGATATCTGGTTTTTCCATAAAATAACCAAAGTCCACAACATCTCTAATATCACAATCATAATATGTACAACCCTTTTGTTCGTTTTCCTTTTTACCTGTTGAGTAGTTGTCCAACGATACGACTTTATGTCCGTCTTTTAATAATCGTTTAATTAAATTTGTTCCAACGAATCCTGCTCCACCTGTGACTAATATATTCATTTTATCTCCTATACTTTATAAGTTTCAAATTTTTTACCCTCTAATCTAAGATTTATAAATGGATTTAATGAACAAACATTAACTCCACTATAATTTAGTAATTGTTTTAGAGAAATGGTTTCGTTCTCCATATTACTTAAAAATCCTTTTATTCCGTCCCAATTACTAGCAGACTTCCAATCTTTCTGAACATATTCGTGATAATACATTTGTCCATCTATTTCACCCCCGTCGTGTCCACACAATATAATGTTTTTTGCACCCATATAATAAGCTATATGAATTGCAGTTGTGACGGTTGAACGACTAACAAGTATTTCTTCATCTATGTTAAGTTGTTCAAGTTCATATTGAAAATCTCTATCTTTCGGATTATGTCTAAACATATATGAATTAGGATTATTGACTTTATTCAATCCTTCCGACCTACGACCTTTATAGTATTGACTATAAATCAATGGAATATCTTTTTCTTTCAATTCTTGCACTAATCTTGTGAATCGTGGTTCTTCATTACAATCTTTTACCACCACATAATCACAATCAAAATATCTAAAGATATCATTTACACCGAGAACAATTTTATTTTCAAAAAAACTTCTATCTATATGATTTAATGATGGGCCACCACTTATAACATAAATGTCTTTGTCTTTATAAATATTATGTAATGATTTGAAATCTTTCATTATTTTTCTCTCTTGTATAAAAACTTTGCAAAATCAAAGTCAATCTGGTTATCAATATCAACACCCTCTGTATCACTTATTTCATAAAAATGTGGTGAATTACCAACTATGTTTTTACAATCCAACATAGCATTTCTTTCAATAATAGAAATACTATAAGTTAATTTGTAAATGTTAGGTAAGTCCTGAGTGTTTGGTGAATTCTTTGGGTCATAGTTCAAAGGTTTTCCGTCCAACCACATATGGTGTTTTAAAACATTTACTGTCGTCAAACTATCGTAACCATTATCAATACCATTTATAAATCTATTGACAAAATCATAATATGTTTTTTCTTTAACCAATGGTGCTGTACAAGGACTATAAATTAAATAATCTGTGTCGGTTGTTTCTGCCATATTGTGAAAGAATTCACTATTGGTACATTCATTACTTGCAAAATATGGTTCTCTTTCTTTTTTACTAACACCATATTTGTCTGCAATTTCTAATGCCTTATCTGAATCTGTGTTAACGATAATCTCATCAATAACATTAATTCTTTTTAGTGTTTCAAGTTTTACTTCAAGTAAACTTTTTCCGTCAACAAATGGAATAAAATTTTTATCAATGATTCTTTGTGAACCTTTTCTTATCGGAACAACCGCGGTTATTTTTTTTCTACTCATAACAATCCCTCCAACAATGTCAATGTTCTTTCTTGTGATTCTTCATCACCAAATTCTAATGCCTTGTCATCAATATAATAATCTGCAACAATCTTTGGACTTGGGCCTGAAATCTTTTTAGTAAATGGATTAACTTGATGACTATCAAACTTTAATCCTCGTTCTTCACACCAATCTATTGCTTCTTGTAGTGAAGGTTCTCCTCTACTTGTCCACAAAACTAACTTGTGTCCTTTTTGTTGTAGTTTTTTTAATATTGACATAAATCTTTTTTGTTTTTCAGTTTGTTCACCGATACCTGGAAATTTATATTCTGCCAGACATCCGTCAAAATCAACTGCTAATACGAGTGTTTTCATTATAACTTTCACCTTTATTTATATTACTATCTACTAATGACTTACCTATTAAGTATGCCTCTCTGATGTTATCAATATCAGTATAAAATCTATCGTCTTGATAATCATAATTTTCTTTAATATATTTGTAAACTAAGTTTCTTGCATAAGTTCCAATGGCAACTCCTTGAAATCTTACATTACTCTGAACTGCTAAATCTGCTGTTAAAGAATTAGTCCCACCTGACAACAAAACATTTATTTGTCTTCTTCTTTTGTATTGTAGTTGTTTTTCTTTTTTATTTAGTCTCATATTAAAACTTTTGTTTACCACATCTGCGGTTGCCACCGCTTGTAGTGTGGTGTTGTAATCATTATATCCACCACTCATAGGATATCCGTCCGCTTGTAAAATCATCAATCCTGGTTTGGTCATTTGTAATGCTTTTTCTATTCTGTCTTTCATATTAAAATTACCAATATGTAATCTATCCAAACACATACTATTGTGTCCGTTTGGATTTGATTTGACTACGGTTTCCCACTCTTTCATAATAACATCAGTTTCTGCAACTGCTGCGTGTAATTCTATATTTTCAGCACCCAACTCAATACAAAGTGGTAATAGTTCTTCTAATTCTTTTGCATTATGACTATATGTTATACAATCCATAACTGGACAAACTGAACTACAAGCTCCACAACCAATACATTTTTCCGTAATAACAAATGCATTTTCTACTTTTATTTCTATTGGTTCAATTGCCTCTGTTGGACAAATTGGTGCAACACATAACCCACATTGAACACATAAGTCTTCGTGTATAAATGCCTTTCTAACGTGGTGGTCACCTGGCATTCCAACACTAACCATTATGTATGGTCTGATTCCAATATCAACACCAAGTTTTTCTGATATGTCATATGCTTTATCAATTCCTTCCATTGCTGCTTTTACAACTTCTGGTGTAGTGGAAATGTCCAAACCTTTTGCACCTGCCAATGTATAAATCATCGCAAGTCTACGAACTTCTTCGGTGTCTTCATTACCTGCTCCACATATCATTTTAAAGTATTGATTATTGTGAAATAATTCTTGTAATTGTTCTTGTCTTGTCATAATCTGTCTTGTATTTCTTTTGACCTTCTAAGATATTGTTCTGAAAATTTATTATAATGATTTGATTTTCTTTCCAACCACATAGATTCCCACTCTAGCATATGGGAAATAACATTATTTAAATCTTTTATATTGTTATCATTTAATTCCAATATAACATTTCTTGTTTCTATACAATTAAGATACCCATTATAAAATAACTCTTTGATAAATGATATACTTTGTGTTCCTATTTTACCACCCATATATGTTTTTAGATTTAAACTTTTTGATTTTTCTAAAATGTTTGATACAACTTCACATATTTTATCAGACATAACATCTTGTGCCCCATAACCAAATGATTTAGTTAAGTCGGAACGACCCACCACAATACCACTTAACATTTTACTTGCTGGTGATTCTAAAATATCATTTAAGTTTTTATATGCTTGAATACTTTCGATATTGATAAACTTATCACCTTTATATTCAAATCCATTGATTGATTCAGAAAACTTTTGTAGTGCGAACTTTGACTCAATCATTGGTGCAACTATTCCGTCAACATTTAAATCAATACAACGATTGATGTCCGAAATGGCTTCACAACCACCGATTTTTACACTAAGTTTTAAATCTAATTCTTTACAAATCTTAGACATTTTCCAAAGGTCTAAGTCTAAAACACCTTCGTCTTCAAATGATTGTTTAATTCCTATGACACCTTGGTTTTTTAGTTCAATTAATTTATCATAAAATTGTGTCATATAACTTATTTTGGAATTCTTGTTTTCTAATATCTTTTTCGTGTAGTAAAGTCAATTCTTCGTGTGGTGGTAAATGGGAATAAGTTTTTGCTCCGTCTATTATTTCGTGAACCGGTCTTACCCATTTGATGTGGTCTACATTTCTAAATATTCTGGCCTGATAGTCAGGAAAATTAATCCAACCCTTTTCTGTTTGATTCCAACCCCAATGCTTTAAATGCCAATCTGTAATGTCGTTTACAATGTTTATTCTTGGAACCCATATTAAATCCGTGTCGTTGATTTCTAAAATAGTTGGTAATTGTTCCATTAGTATTGGATTTGGTATTTCGTCTGCATCGATAGAAAATATAAAATCACCTGAACATTTTGACTTTGCGAAGTTCTTTAGTTCTGCGAAATCTTTTTTAAATTCAAACTGATGAACTTGAAAATCATATTTTGACAATACTTTTTCTAATTCTTCTACTTCGGTTTGAATAACACTTTTGGCATTCTTGATAGAAATGTCTTGTATGATTACGACTTCATCTTCTGGTCTAACATACTGAGAAAGATGTGATAATAATCTGTCTAATTCTTTGTGTTCATTATAACAAGTAATACTATAACTAATTTTCATTTTATATCGCCTTTAATGATTTTTCAACTGATTTTCTAAGTTTTTCTTGGAATTCGGGTTCTAAATATGATAACCAAGCTTCTCCACCTGTTTCTTCTATAAACATATCGATAACTTTTTTCAATTGTAAATCTTCTATATCATCTAATTTATCAATCAAAAAAACTCGTCTTCTTCTACACTCTCTTAAAAAGTAAGTTCTAAAAATAGGTGCTTTATCTAAAAATCGTTTAATTTCTCTATAATATCTTTGGATTAATCCTTCGTCAGTTAAAGATTTATCGTTTTGTTTCGGACTGAATACATCTTGTATTGATTCAAGAAGTCTTTTCATTGGAGCTAATCCAACTGATTTTGTATGGTCGTTTGCAAGTTCAAGACCTATGACAAATTGAACATTTCTTCTGGTAGATTGTTTTTTATATACATATCTTGGTGCCAGTATAAGAACAGTTCTTTTACTTGTTTTTTTATCTTTTATACCTCGATATCTAAATTCTACTATATCTCCTGTTTTAACAAGTCCCCAAGTGGTATTTTTCATAAATCTTTAACAATTCCCATTTTTTTACAAGCATCTAAAAATTCATATTGACCATAGGTTTTAGCATTTTCAACATCTAATGTATGTTCGTGACCTTCATATTGTGGGTCTTTTTGTTCTTCTGGTGATAACTTACGAACTTCTGCTAATTTCCAATTCCAATTAGTTTTAGTTCCCTCTGGATAAATCATACCGAACTTACCCATATTTAGAATTGTTGGAAACCAAAAGATTTTTCTATCATAATCAAAAAATTTAATTTCTCTCATTAATTCTGATGAAGAAGCTTCTATCTTTTTCAACGAGTCTGAATCTCTTTTGTATAAAGAATTACTCATAAATCCACAATTAAAACAAATATAAGAACTAAAATTTTCTATATTTATTTTTTCTTCAAAACAATGTTTATCATCTAAACAATGTGGACAAGTTATTTTTGTTTCTGCCATCTTATCCCTTTTTTAATGTTGGTAGTTTAAGTTTTTCTGGTTCTTTTGTTAAGTTTGGTAATTTCAACTCAATCTTTTGTGGTAATGATGATAATTGTTCATCAATGATTTTTTCTAATTTAGTTTTCATTTCTTGGTATGAAAATGTTCCACTATTGATTAGAGATGCTTTCTTACCTTTAATCTTGTATTTATCATAATTATCAAAAACATCTACTAAAATTCTTCCAGCAACACTATAATTTACCGTACTCCACAATGATTCTGGTGTGATATAATCTTTTGGAAATGAATTTGGTGGAACTTTTGTCATAGTGTGTGGTATTTCAACTGCGGTATCTTTGGTTAAGAAATCTGCTTGACCTGTTGATAATGGTGCAATTACCGGTTTTCCACTCAATGATGCTTCTAACAATGGTCTTCCAAATCCCTCTCCGTGAGTAAAACTGATATGAGCTTTTACTTTTGGGTGATTATATAACTGATTCATTTCTTCATCAGTTAAGTCCCCGTGCAATAAATATACATTTGGTAATTCATCACTTTTGATTGATTTCTTTATCATATTTATTTTTTTAAGAATATCGTTTCTATCAATGATAGACAAATGAGCTCCACTTGTTTTTAAAATTAATGCCGGTTTATCTTTCTTTCCTCTGAACATATTGTAAAACACTCTTAACAACATACCGATATCTTTTCTATCTTCACCGATATTTCCTTGTAACCAATGTCCTACAAATAGAAAACAAAAGTCTTCATTGATTTGAGAGAATTGTTTTTGTAATTCCTCTGATATTTCTTTGGTTTCTTTATAAATTTCTGTATCTGCACCCTCAAATAAAACTTCTGTTGGTTTAGTTAATTTTAGTTGACCTGTGACTTGTTTTGTTTTACTATCAAGTTTATCAAACTGAACATCTGTAAATCCTTTACGAGAAAACTCTGATGTAAAGATTGTCATATCCATACGATTACAACCCTCTACCCAAGTTGCCGGTGGGATTGTTGTTTCGATTCCTGCAGTCATACCGATATTCTTTTTACCAATAGTTGCAAATTCGTTTGGAATTACAATATGTAAATGTATGTCTGGTTGTTTTTCAAGATTTGGTGTTCTTAAAATTCTTTTATTAATTTCTTGGTGGATTGGATTATCTTTTTCTAATGCTGTCATTGATGTAGAACCCCAACGAACTGATTGTATTCTGACATCATATTTGTCTGATTCAATTAATGCTCTACAAATATCTCGTGAGTGGTTTCCATATCCACTACGAGTTTGAATTGGTGCCGTTACTAATATCATTGGTTTCATACTTTATATACCTCATATTTCTTTCTTGGTGTCCACTTTTCAAATGCTGTTTCCATATGGTCGATAAATAATTGACACATATGTCTTGCGGACATCATTGCGTCATCACCCGTGACAAACTCGTGTCCTTTGAATCCACACTCTTTTCTTTCTTCTCTTGTCATATTGTAAAAGTGTTCAATAGAGTATGATGCATCAACCCAATCACATCTATCATCAAAAATATATGGTGTTGGAACTGAACCTTGTAATGAACGAACTCTTGGCCATACTGGTTTTACCCACTCTCCGTGAGTTAAGTCTTTATTGTTTTCCCACTTTCTCCAATCGTGTAGTGAGTGAATCTCTGAATAATCTTGATAAGTTAGATATTCTCCATTGAGTTTAAATCCACATTGGTCTTGCATACCACCTGTAACATTTACAATGATTGGTGTTCCACTCATCAATGATTCACAAGTTCCCAATCCAAATCCCTCGTTGGATGCCAAGTTAATCGTTACATCTGCAATATTATATAAATAATTCAAATGCTCTGATGATAATTTTTGTGTTGAAAATATAATGTTCAAGTCTGGACACAACTCCTCAACAACTGCTGGTAAGTCTGTTCCGTTTTGGTCTGTTGGTTGTGTGTGTAGAACAAATGCTGTTTTGTCTCTTTGTTCTTTTGGTAATCTATATGCAAATTCTCTGAATGCCATAATAGTATCTGATGTCATTTTTCTTCTGATGTTACGATTATTATATAACAAACAAAATTCTATATCTTTAGTTTGGAATATTTCAGATTTCATTTTGTTCATTTCTAATCTTTCTTTTTCATCATTGATTGGATAAAAGAACTTTTCATTAATTCCGTGTGGAATATAAGTTGAGTCCCACTCGGTTCTTGGTTTATTTCGACATACATTTTGCACAATATTGTGTGTTTGTTTTGAAATGTTCATAATCAAATCACAACTCTCGTAAAATGGTTCGTTCCACATTGGATAAGGTAAATCGTCCCAAATGTTATAATAAAAGATTGGAATATGTTGTCTGATTTCGTGTTCCATATTGTATAACCAACCCCAAAATCTTGGGTCGGTGTAAATCATAATGGCATCTGGTTTTTCTACATTGATTAATTGTCTTAATAAATCTGGATTTCCATATCCGTCAACTGGATAAATTTTAAGAGATGCATCTTCAACACCGGTTTGTTTTCTAACTTCAGAATCCATATCGATAATTTTACCTTGGTCTGGGTGTTTGATTGCACCACCAACTTGAACCCAATCATACTTGTTAAGAGTTCCCATAACGATTTCTCTTGACATTGTTCCGACACCACTTGACATACGCAAGTCGTCAGACAATAATAAGATTTTTTTCTTTTTACTTTCTGTAACCTTTTTTAATTTTGGTAATTGCATTACAACCTCTTAATATTTTGAACCCGATTCTTCTAAGTTGTCATATTCTAAAATAGTTTTGGCAAATTCTTCGTCGTGGACGAACAAATCAATACTACGATTGACTAACTTTTGAAGTGAGAAGTCATCACGAATAGATTTTTCTCTGAACTTTCTATATAACTCGTCAATGACTTTTACTGATGTTAATTTTTCTTCACTCATAACTTTCATATATATAAATATATACTCTAATCTAAAATAATGTATTTTTTTTGAATTTTTTCACAATGTTCTAATGCTGACTTGGTTCCATTGGTTACGACTCCGTCAGTACAAAATGCTATAACTTTATCAACATATTCAACCAATTCTTTGTTTCGTTTGTGATAATAACCTACATTATAAGGTTTTCCATAATGATGTGGTTCTTTAACACAATACATATTATACGATTCGTGTTCCGGTGGAAACTCTGTGTATTTTAATTCAAATTCTAATGCGACTTGTTTTGCATATTTATCTGCTCCGTCGTCTGCCCCACCACTTACGATTTCCGTATCGGGTTGTTTCAATCTGATATCAAATAGGAATTGTTTTATTTTTCTACGATTTGTATAACTTCTACTACCAATGATTGCTAATTTCATTAGTCGTTTCGTTTTTGTTTTCTGATTGGTTCCGGATTGATTTCATCTTTGTTGATGAATTCGTATGTTTTTCTAAATTCTTGTAAACCTTTGACGATATCTCGTGGATTATTGTATTCAAAATAAAATCTACGATATTGAAAAAATCCCAATGGATTGTTTGGTTTTGTATCTTTTGGAATTATGTCATAAAATATGTAATGATTTTGGTCGTCGGTTAGTTCTGGTATGATTGTGATTTTAGTTCTGAACTCACCTGATGATTTCCAATAAGTGATAAATTGTGATAATGTATTTAAATCAACTGCTTCTGTTTCTCTATCATACCAAAAGTATAATGGAAATGAAACTCCTGACAAATAATCCATTTGTTTCAATTTCATTAATTCTTGGAATACCTCTTGTTCGAAATCGGTTGCAAGAAAGTCCGTTACTTTTAATCTTAAACTTGGTTCTGTCATTATAAGTCCTTACACAATTTACATTTTTTGTGTGGTTCACACTTTTCATATTCATTAGGTATGATTTTACCTTCATCATCATAACACTCGTTGATAAACTCGTCTAACCTTGTGATAAGTTTGTTGATACTCGGTTTACCACTTGCGGGTGAGAAAGTTTGTAATCGTTTTTGTGGATACATCATAT
>Ga0208162_1001363_pt1 | contig 12795 bp, 19 predicted proteins | sample CB_VirMetaG_4_FD_184539 | JGI IMG/M metagenome (GOLD analysis project Ga0208162, IMG submission 184539) | Freshwater to marine saline gradient viral communities from Chesapeake Bay - CB_1508_1M Viral MetaG (SPAdes) (version 4) | ecosystem: Environmental > Aquatic > Marine > Coastal | place: USA... | reverse complement strand
TCTCATCGTATGCGAATTGGACTAGCGTATCCATATCCCAATCATCTACAGATTTCATGCAAGCCTCCGCAATTTCATCGTCTTTGTACTTGCGCTTATTCATGTCTACTCTCCATTATGTCTTGTTACCGTTTCGACCTTTTGGTCTCATCAGGGACAGCCCACACTGTCCGACGGTAGGGGCCGAAGCCCCTATGTCTTAGTTATAGAAGCCTAAGGCACTATAACTTTTCCGGTCTATTTTATTCCCCTCCCTGTTTCGCTTTTCGCACACCACTCGAAATTCCATATAGTGACCAGACGCCCTATTGCTGGATAAAGACCTCCCATGTCTTTTTTCCTTACGCCAAGCTTCCGCTTCCGCTCTTTCTCTAGCGTAAGGAATAGTAGAGGGCCAACCACTTCCAAGACTCCAACCGCCTCTAGGCTTCCACTTATTATTTACTCTAACCCATGAGCGCAATTCGACTACCCACTTTGTTTCAGCATTAGTTTTATTAGCCATGTGACATTCTCCTATGTCGTTTGGTGGAGGGGCCGAAGCCCCTCCGGTTGGTTAAGCTTTCCAGATGCGGTCGAAGTGCCGGCGAGTGTGAGCCTTAACTTCTACTGCCTTGGCTGGATTCTCTACCTTGGCAAGTAACTCTTGAGCCAAGCAAAGCTTTTCAAAATCTTCAAACTCGCGCTTGGCAACTGCCATTGCATCTTTAAGCATTGCATATTTGCCTTGAGCATTCTGGACGTTTGAGATAGGACGTCCGACCTTTTTGTTTAGTGTAGTCATTTTTTTCTCCATTTTTAGCAGGGATTATTCCCTTTAATATCTTAGATATTAAGTGATGATATGGGATAGGTCAATAGATAAAATGAATTAAATGCGGTTGTATTGAAACTATTTTTACAACCTATGGTTCTCGGCCCCATGTTCTGGGGTTACTAGGTCCGGTTGGCAATCAAGATCCAAAATTCTTGGACCCCCCACCCCCTATATTTGGGGGACCACATTGCGCGTAGGCGCGTGGTATAGTTGGGTTGATAAATTCATTCAGATATATTATCGTTCGGGCATGGAGAACACCTCGAACCTAGAAATGCTTCCCGAAGATGTCCTCAAGGAAATCTACCTTCTTGAAGAACATGCCAAGCGTCTTGAGATGCGAGATAAGGCGCAGCAAGAGTTTATGCCTTACGCCCATCATGTCTATGATAATTTCATTGAGGGGACCCATCACAGAGTCATCGCGGAAAAGTTAGAGAAGATTGCCAGAGGCGAGTTGAAAAGACTAATCGTCAATATGCCCCCTCGACATTCTAAATCTGAATTTGCATCCTACTTGATGCCTTCGTGGTTCTTGGGCCGAAATCCAAAGCTAAAGATTATTCAGGCTACCATGAACACTGAACTTGCTGTAAGGTTTGGTCGTAAGGTTCGTGACCTCATTGCTGACCCCAAATATGCAGAGGTATTTCCCGACACTGACCTGAAACCGGATAGCCAAGCGGCAGGTCGTTGGGAGACTAGCGCTGGTGGGGAATACTTCGCGGCAGGGGTGGGAGCGGCGATGACTGGTCGTGGCGCTGACTTATTGATTATTGATGACCCGCACTCGGAACAGGATGCTTTGTCCTCGACTGCTTATGATAATGCCTATGAGTGGTACACTTCGGGTCCCCGGCAGAGACTCCAACCGGGGGGTACCATCATTATTGTGCAGACCCGGTGGTCTAAGAAGGACATTACCGGCAGGTTACTTGCTGCCCAAGCAAAAGATGTTATGGCTGATCAGTGGGAAGTTGTAGAATTTCCTGCTATTTTGCCTTCGGGGGAACCATTGTGGCCTGAGTTCTGGTTAAAGGACGAGCTACTAAAGGTCAAAGCATCGCTGTCCGTGGGCAAATGGAACGCGCAGTGGCAACAAAATCCTACATCTGAAGCAACTGCGATGGTTAAGCGGGAGTGGTGGAGACCGTGGGAAGAAGAGGAAGTACCTGATCTTGACTATGTAATACAGTCATATGATACGGCGTACTCCAAGAAAGAGACTGCTGACTATTCTGCCATTACAACGTGGGGTGTGTTCCGTCCATTTAGGAACAGTGAAGAGCATTTGATATTGTTGGACGCTAAGAAGGGTCGTTGGAATTTCCCTGAGTTAAAAGAGATTGCTCGTGAGGAGTTTGATTACTGGGACCCAGAGCTTATGTTGATTGAGGCGAAGGCGTCTGGTCAGCCATTGGCTGATGAAATGAGGTTACTGAACCTCCCTGTTGCCACCTTTGCCCCCGGTCGTCGGAAGGGTGGCGGCGGTTTAGATAAGACTGCGCGTATGCATTTAGTATCTCCTATTTTTGAATCGGGCAAAGTGTGGTATCCTGAAGGGGAAAAGTTTGCCGACGAAGTTATGGAAGAGGTTGCTTCATTTCCTAATGGCGACCATGATGACTTTTGTGATAGTATGACGATGGCACTGATGCGTTTTCGTCAGGGCGGCTTTGTCAGATTAGATGGCGAAGAGTTTGAGGACGATTATATTCCACGCAAGAGAGAGTATTACTGATGGCACCTAGAGTACCTAAAAGACCTAAGAAAAAAAGCAACGTGCAAAAAGCTTCCGCAGTGGATGCATTTTTATCTATACAGCCTTATTTACAGGATATAATTAATTACGGCGCTGGGGCCACAGCAACAACAGGCGCTGGCGCTTTAGGGTATATGGGCAACAAAGCTCGTAAGATGATGAAAGCTGGGGACAAAGCTTACGAAAAATCCCTTGGCAAGAAAGCAGGCGGCGCTGTTATGAAAGCCCGTGGCGGGACATTCAAAGGAACTTTTTAATGGCAAAGAACCAAAAACTAGGTGCAATGGAACAAGCGATACAGGCTATTGCTGAGTATGAAGCTAGTCCTCTAAAGAAAGAAATACAGGCCCGGCAACAGGCTGGTTTCAAGAAAGCTCTTGAGGATCGCCTTAAAATTAAGGCAGGTAAAGCTAAAGGCGGTGCTCTTATGAAAGCCCGTGGTGGTACGTTCAAGGGAACTTTTTAATGGCTAACGGACTTGAAGGTATTTCTGCTGCCGAGCTTCGGCGCATACAGTCAAAGGCAAGGCGCAACATAAGAGATTTGACAAACCGAGAGTATGGCATCCATAAGATAATGGAAGATAATAAGATTGCCGGCATACCTAATTACGGCAAGGCTGTGACTAAAAACCGTGGCGGCACATTCAAAGGAACTTTCTAATGGCTGATACTGCCAAGGACATGGTTAAGAAAGACTTGAAAGAGTCCAAGCTCAAGGTCCCAGAGATTTCTGAAGAGACTAAGAAGCACCGTGACCAGATGGCTATGCTTGAGTTAAGAGCAGAGCTTGACCCGTATCTACAGAACAATCCTTTAGCAAGGGTTGGTTTTGATATTATAGAACGTGGAGAAGAAGTTGATGGCAGGAGCGGTGGTGAGTTACTAGCCTATATTAGCAGTAGGACACCAAATATTGATCCAAATACAGGACTTGAGTATGATTCCCCAGCTTACAGTATGGCTGGGCTTATGTCTCCTTCTGATACTATGAACCGAGATGACAACATTAGCTCTTTTCAAGAACGTCTTGTACGCACTCCAATGGGAAAAGAACTTGCCACAAACTTATTGTATCAACAGGGGCAAAAGAATAAAACTTTAAAAGAGGGTGTCGAAACATTGCTGCCTACTTCTGAAGGAAGCACAATATTTTTTCAAACGGGGAAAGGTCCCGGCGGTACTTTTCAAGATAGACCAAAAGAAGGTCTCTCAACTTTAATGCACGAGCTTGCACATCTTGGTGTCAGAGCGGTAGAGACAGCAAATCCTGACGTTTCGATAAGTCTGAAAAGAGAAGAAGACGCTATGACTTATTTAGAAAATCGTGCATCAGGGCGGCAGGAATTAAACAAAGACCTCCCGTCCCGTACACCTTCGATTGTGAGCACCTTAGAAAAATATGCACAGGGCGTTCGTAAACAACGTGACATGCCTCCTACAGTTTTAGAAAAACCAGAACCAACAATGATGGAATCAATTTTAGGGATGTTTAAATAATGGCACTACCTCCAACATCAGTAGACATGGCAATGGGCGCAGGTGGTCCAGCAATGCCTGAACAACAAATGACCGAGGTCCAAGTACCTAGCACCGAGGACCAATTACCTCCGAACGTGGTTTTGTTTGATGAGATGGAGGGCATGGAAGTTGAGGTTGAGGCGTATGATCACAATGCGAACTTGGCTGAAGTATTAGATGACTCGATCCTTGGCTCTTTGTCCTCGGACCTGAGTTCTAAGATTGATGATGATAAGTCTTCTCGTGATGATTGGGAGGAGTCTATCTCCAAGGGTCTTACGTTATTGGGGATTAATTATGAGGAGCGCAATGAGCCATTCATGGGTGCTTCTGGTGTAACTCATCCGTTATTGAGTGAGGCTGTTACGCAGTTTCAGGCGCAGGCTTACAAAGAGATGCTGCCACCGGGTGGACCTATCAAGACACAGATTATTGGACAGCAGACCAAGGAAGTAGAAGACCAAGCCCAGCGGGTTAAGGACTTTATGAACTATCAGGTTACTGAGGTTATGGAGGAGTACGACTCTGACACTGACCAGATGTTGTTCTATTTGCCGATTACTGGTTCTACATTTAAGAAAGTTTACATGGACCCAACACGGGGCCGCGCTGTTTCTAAATTCGTACCTGCAGAGGATTTGATTGTTCCTTATTCTGCTACGGACTTGCAGACTGCTAGTAGGTACACGCATGTTGTTCGCATGAGCGAGAACGACGTTCGCAAACTTCAAGTAGCAGGAGTGTATAAAGATGTTGAACTATCTGTATCTGATGACGATGAGTCGGATTCAACAATTAGGGACAAGTCTGATGAGATACAGGGGATTCATCCGGGGTACTCTGATGACATGTATACTATATACGAGACGCACATTGATTTGGATCTTGAGGGATTTGAGGATTTGGACGAGACAGGTGAGGAAACAGGTATCAAGCTTCCCTATATCGTCACTATGGACGAAGCTTCTGGACAGGTTTTATCGGTAGTTCGTAACTGGCGTGAGATGGATCCGCTCCGTCGCAAGCGTCAGTTCTTTACACACTATAAGTTTTTACCGGGCTTTGGCTTCTATGGCTTTGGCTTGTTGCATATGATAGGGGGATTGTCTCGTGCAGCGACTTCTATACTACGCCAGCTTATTGATGCTGGAACTTTGTCTAATCTTCCAGGTGGCTTTAAGGCCCGTGGTGTTCGTATTCGCAATGATGACGAGCCTGTCAATCCTGGTGAGTTCCGCGATCTTGACGCTCCTGGTGGGGATATTCGTAACGCCATTATTCCTCTTCCATACAAAGAGCCATCAGGCACCCTCGCCCAACTTCTGGGAGTTGTTGTTGATTCTGGCAGAAGATTTGCACAGGTGGCAGACTCAAAGGTCGCTGACGTTAATTCAAACGCTCCGGTCGGCACAACAGTGGCTCTCATCGAGCAAGGCTCAAAAGTAATTAGCAGTATCCACAAGCGTCTACACTATGCTCAGAAGTCAGAGTTTAGAATGCTTGCCGAGATATTCTCGAATAATCCTGTACCATATCCTTATGCTATAGGTCCTAATGTTGCCCCAGAAGTAATGGCACAAGACTTTGATGGGCGTGTAGACGTTCTCCCTGTCTCCGACCCATCAATCTTTTCAATGGCACAGCGCATGTCACTGGCGCAGACACAGCTTCAGTTAGCACAGGCCGCGCCACAGTTGCACAATATGTATGAGGCTTACCGCCGGATGTACGATGCGATTGATGTGAAGAATATCGACAGTATCTTACCGCCACCACAGCCACCGGCTCCAATGGACCCCGGCACGGAAAACTCTAAGCTGTTAATGGGTCAGCCCTTGCAGGCATTCCCACAGCAGGACCACATGGCGCATATTCGTGTTCATGCGGCTATGCTACAGCAGCCATCTACTGCCACAAACCCGCAGGCGTTTATGATGTTAAATGCTCACGTTCAAGAGCATGTAGCTATGCATGCCCGTGACTTGGTGCAGGATATGTTTACTAAGGTGATGCAGCAGGCACAGATGGAAAATCCCGGTGAGCCTGTTCCTCAGATTAATCCTGATGCACTTGAAGCCGCTGTTGCCCAGCAGATTGCTGATACAACTGAACAGTTGGCTCCGCTTCTAACGCCTCCACAACAGCCTGACCCACTTGTTGCTATCCGCCAGCAGGAACTGCAGAACGATACGCAAGAGATTCAGCGTAAGGCAATGAACGATGCGATGGATTTCCAGATTGACCAAGCTAAGTTGATGCAGTCTTATCAGATGGCGCAAGAGCGCCAAGCTCTACAGCGTGAAGTTGCTGAAGACCGCAACCTCGTAAATGTTTATCGGATTGACACACAGGCTGAATTGAAACGTGAACAGTAATGCCCATAGAGTTACAATACTGGCTAGTGTTAATGGTGACCTTAAACACTACTGTCAACTTAATACTGTTCTACGGTAGGATAAAGAAAGATAAGTAATGGCTAAAACAGCGGCTACAAAGCTAAATGAGGCAAGTGAGATAACTATTCCTTTGCGGAATCTTATCAGCATGATTGCTTTCACAGCCGTATCAGTTTGGGTGTATTTCGGCCTGACAGAGCGAATATCTTTCTTAGAACACAACCTTGAGTTGACTATGGAAGAGGTCGAGGAAAACGACAATTGGATAGACGATTTTCAGCCGCCTCAGTCTGTTCAGAACACAGTGGCTCAAGTACATCAATTACAGATAAGCATAGCTGAACTACAGCTTCGTCTGGCTGCACTGGAAGGAAAGTGACATGTTACAAGCTCTTATTGGTCCCCTTGCAGGTTTGGCATCATCTTTTGTTGAGGGGCAAGTATCCAAGCAAAAGGCGAAGTCTCATCTTAGACAGACTGAGGCAGAAGCAAAAGCAGAGATAATGAAGACTGCTGCTACCCATGATAGTAAGTGGGAGCTTATCATGGCAGAAGGTACAAAAAATTCTTGGAAAGACGAGCTAGTCACAATTATTATATTGGTGCCTGTGTGTCTTGTCTTCATCCCCGGCATGGAAGATGTGGTTAAGAATGGCTTTGATAGATTGAATGAATTACCAGAGTGGTATCAGAACGTCCTCTATGTTACAATTCTAGCAGCGCTTGGTTTAAAAGGCGTGGATAAGTTTAAGAAAAAGTAATGTGGTGCAAAGAAGATTTAACAACTGAAGAGCAGGCTAAGAAGAACCATGAGCGTAGCAATGGAAAGAATACTAGCTTGGAAGTTACTTCCCCGGATAATGATGATTATGATGTCAATATCCGCTTGGCGGGTAGTGGAGTGGTTTATGACGCTTCCCAACCCAACAATTGAACAGTCTGCGCTAGTTAGTGTAGTAACAGGAGCCATGACCGGCGCGTTTGCTGTATGGCTAGGCCACGAGAAATAGGACGTTTATCATGACAGGTGCAGGCGGCAGACCAAGAATCCAGCAGATGGCGGATGACTTAGGTATTTCATATAAAGAAGCTAAAGCACTTATGGCTCAAAGCCGTAAGGATGTTTCTCCAGCAGTTAAGCGTGTCCTTGAAGGATATGACAGAAAGACTGCAGACCGTATCGCACAAGAGGATACAAAGATGGTTTTAAAACGTAAAGATGGTGGAAGCACTCCGTCTCCTGAGATGCCTGCAGAGGGTTTAGCAAAGGCACGTTTACGGAACAAGATGCGTAAGCAGGGTATGGATGACAATCAGATTGACACGATATTTAAAAACCCTAGTCTCATGGGCAAAGATCATCCTATGAATAAAGAGAACAATAGACTGAAGCGCCGTGGCGATGACGAGAAAGTCATTGAAGCTAAAGACGGCAAGTACATGTCTCACAGTGGCGGCTGTGGATGCATGGAATGCGGCGGCGAAACTGTCCGTGGCATGGGCAGAGCGTATCAGGGTTCAACTCGTCCAGTAAAGATTAGATAGATGAGCTATGAAGACGAAGCATTTGGCGGTTCCCAGAACGTAGGGCAAGTAAGCTACGGAGGTCCGTCAACAGATACCGGCTCTCAAGGAGAGGGTGATAATTCTTATACCGCCGCTATTCGTGACTCTAAGGGAAACATAACCAACCCCTACCCAGATGGTTTCTTCTCTAGAATCTTTGGCGCAGAAAACGTGTCTTATGCTGGCCTACTTGACCAAAATCAAATGGCTGGTATTGAGAACATGCGTTACAACAGATACAGCAACCCTCAAATGGCAGTATCTAAAGGCTTTGGTTCTTTATTCGGCGGCGCTGAAGGTGAGATGACTGTAGCCGGTCCAAGGACCGCGCAGATACAACCCGCTACAACCAGTCAAAGTTTGGCGGGTATTTTAAGTATGGGTCTTGGTATTCCCGGTGTTGGAGCTTTAAGCCGTGCAGCAAGAACAACATACGCCCCTGAAGGTTTTCTTGATAAGGGCTCTGTACCGCCAAGCGCGTTAAGTGCTACCTCAGAGATTGCCACTGGTATTAGCCCAGAGGCTGTTGGAAACATCTATGATCAAGCTAAAGAAGGAATAAGAAGTTTCTTTACGGACAACGATGTTGACACAGTAGTTAACAACATATCCCCCGCTCCCGCTGGCTATGAAGAGGTTGTTGGGGGAGCAGATGGTGTCCCTCTTGTGTTAAACCCCAGTAGCTCTAGACCGGAGATAGGCGACCTTAATAATATTAACCGCCCTGACGATATGGCAGAAATGTCTTATGACGATATTCTCAGAGGCCGAGATTTGATGGCAGATCAGATTACTCCTTTTAGTCCTTCTTCTGTTGACAACATAACAGAAGAAGAAGCAGACTTTTACCGTTCTCTTCTAAGGAGGCAATAACATGAGAATAGAAATCAAGCTTATACCTGACGGCGTTGACCCGGCGAAAGAAATTCAAGACGGCACTCCTATTGATAAGATGGAGGACGCATGTCCTATCGCAACACAGGATGTCGAGACTAACGAAGAGAATACACGATTTGCAATTAAGGACCACCAGTATGGACCTGCTGTAAATCCTGAAGAAAGCTGCGGTGTTTGTGCAGCGTTTAATATTAGTCCTGAGATGCAGCAATGCATGAAGGATGAATCTGGCGAAGTGGGCTATTGTCAGATGCTAAAGTTTATGTGTTCAGCATCTAACTCATGTTCCGACTTCGCTCCTGGTGGGCCGATAGACGGAATGGATGAGTAATGGATATATATGAACTTATAACAAAATATAATAAAGTCTTGCATAATCATATAGAGAACCTTAGTGTTTCTATAACCAGTGGTAGTATTTCTAGTATGGAAGACTACCGCGCAAGAGTCGGTGAAATACAGGGTGTCACCTATGCTCTTGACGAATTGAAGGCCCTGCTCGAAAAGGCTAAGTATATCGATGGCACTGATAGTACCTGAATACGTCCTCGCGCAACGCGCTGCTAAAGAAAAGGCTGAAGAAGCCGCAAAAGAAAAATCCCTTTCAGAACGAGTACCACAACCCACAGGATGGCGAGTTCTTGTCATGCCTTATATGGGTAAGGAAAAGACTGATGGGGGTATATATGTACCCGATGAATCCAGAGAACGCGAATCTCGCGCAACCGTTGTAGCTTATGTGCTCAAGGTAGGCCCTTTGGCGTACCAAGACAATGATAAGTTCGGCGGCGAGGCTTGGTGTAAAGAAGGTGATTGGGTATGTATTGGAAGATACGCCGGCTCTCGATTCTCAATCGAAGGTGGTGAAGTTAGAATCATCAATGATGACGAAGTTATTGCAACAATCGTTGACCCCGACGATATCAAAACGTATGGAGCATAGAGATGTTACCCGACGCAGAAGAAAAAGAAGTTGAAGTTGTAGATGTAGGCACCGACGAGCAGGAAGTTGAGCTTGAAGGTGTTGAAAACATCGTGGAGTCTGAGGAAGCTACAGATGAAGCGGAACCAGTAAAGCAGGAAGACGAGCTTGAAGCCTATTCTAAAGGTGTCCAGCAACGTATCAGTAAGCTTACAAAAAAGTATCGTGATGAAGAAGCACAGAGAGCAGCAGCCGTTGAGTTTGCTGAGTCTGTTAAAAAGCAGAACGATGAACTAAAAGCACGTTTGGAGGCTTTAGACCAGTCTTATGTGGGGGAGTTCGGCACTCGTGTTGATTCTCAGATTGAGGCTGCAAAGCAATCTTATCAAAAAGCTTATGACGAAGGTGACTCTGAGGCTATGTTTGAGGCTCAGAAGAATCTTAGTAAGCTGGCGCTGGACCAAGCTCAACTAGAGCAGGCAAGGCGTACTCAGGAAAAAAGGTCTCAAGTTAGAGAAGAACCTGTTCAAGCTCAACAGCCTGTTCAGCAACCCGCTCCCGCGAAGCCCGACCCAAAAGCAGAAGACTGGGCTTCAAGAAATGAGTGGTTTGGCACAGACCAGACTATGACTTATGCAGCGTTCGGGGTTCATAGGACTTTAATTGAAGAAGAAGGGTTTGACCCGCAGTCCGATGAATACTATAATGAACTTGACAATCGTATGCGTACTGAGTTTCCACAAAAGTTTGGAAGCGCACCTCGCAAAGATACCGGACCCAGAGTCGCCTCTGCTGAGTCCACGGCCTCACGGTCGAAGTCACCAAAGGGGCGCAGAACAGTGAAGCTGACCCCTTCGCAGATTGCAATCGCCAAGCGTCTTAATGTTCCGCTTGAAGAATACGCAAAACATGTAAAGGAATAAGACATGACTGATTCTACAAAAAGAGCCTCACGGGACTCAGAAACTCGTGCAAAGACCACAAGACGCAAGTCTTGGGCACCGCCTTCAAAGTTGGAGGCACCTGAAGCTCCCGCAGGCTTCAAGCATCGTTGGATAAGAACCTCTATTCGGGGGGAAGACGATTCAATGAATGTGACATCAAAACTGCGGGAAGGTTGGGAGCCTGTACGGGCAGATGAATATCCTGAGTTAGCTGGTCAATACCCAACTATTCAGGAAGGCACAAATGCTGGTACAATTGGTGTAGGCGGTTTAATGCTTGCGCGAATCCCAGAAGAGACGGTCCAAGAACGAACTGAATACTACCGGGAGCAGACCCGCACACAAATGGATGCCGTTGATCAGAACCTAATGAGGGAACAACATCCTTCAATGCCTATCCATAACGATAGGAAAAGTCGTGTATCATTCGGGGGTAAAGATTGACCCCTTTAACTTACAAGGAGTAAGCAATGGCAAACTCAAATGTTGCCTTCGGCCTCAAGCCGATTAATACCGCTGGTAGCACTCCTGCTACTCAGGGTACTAATGCATATTTCATTGCTAGTAATGCATCAGCGATCTTTCAGGGTTCTCCGGTTAAATGCGTGAACGGTGGCGAAATCGCTATCGGCTCTGCAACTGGAGACACTGTAGCTTTTGTTGGTGTTTTTGCTGGTTGTGAATATGTTTCATCAGAAACAGGAAAGAAAGTCTTTTCTAATTACTGGCCTGGATCAGGTGCAGACACAAACTTCGATATTATCGGACATGTGTATGACAACCCGATGCAGCGTTTTGTGATTGCAACAGACGCAACTTTCACAGACCAAGCAACTGCTCGTGCAGCAATCTTTGAGAACACAATGCTCAATGGCGGCGCGTCAGGTAGTACAACTACAGGTAACTCTTCTGCAAAGATGGATGTTGCAACACTTGATTCTTCTAATGCCTCTCTTCCTTTGAAGATTGTTGGCATTCAGACAGATGTTGACAACGAAGATTATGCAGCAGCCGGTCTTCCTGTAATTGTGATGATTAACAACCACGCTTTGCTTCAGGCTGATTCTGAAGCAGCGATATCATAGGGAGGCTAACTAATGGCTATTTCTCGCGCACAACTCGCCAAAGAACTAGAGCCTGGTCTTAACGCTCTCTTTGGTATGGAATACAATCGTTACGAAGGCCAGCATGCTGAAATCTTCGACTCCGAGTCATCAGACCGGGCGTTTGAAGAAGAAGTAATGTTGTCAGGCTTTGGTGCCGCTCCTGTTAAACAGGAAGGTACTGGCGTATCATTTGATGATGCACAAGAAGCTTACACTGCTCGTTACAACCACGAGACAGTGGCAATGGCCTTTTCAATCACAGAGGAAGCAATTGAAGATAACTTGTACGATCGTCTAGCATCACGCTACACACGCGCACTTGCTCGTTCAATGGCACACACAAAGCAGGTTAAAGCTGCTTCAATCCTCAACAATGCGTTTACTGCTGGTGCTTCTGCCGGTGGCGACGGTGTAGCACTTTGTGATGCATCACACCCACTGACAAACGGCGGTACGTTTTCTAACGAGCCATCAACTGCAGCAGATTTGAACGAAACTTCTTTGGAAGACGCTCTAATCAACATTGCAGGGTTCACTGATGAACGCGGTCTAGTAATTGCTCTTAAAGGCATGAAGCTAATCGTTCCACGCCAACTTCAGTTCGTAGCAGAACGTCTGCTTGTATCAAACCTACGGGTCGGTACATCTGACAACGATGTGAACGCGCTGAAGAGCATGGGTATGCTTCCTGAAGGTTATGTAGTCAACGACTACCTAACTGACACAGATGCATTCTTCATCAAAACTGATGCGCCAAACGGCTTCAAGCACTTTGAGCGTATGGCCTTGTCAACAAACATGGACCCAGATTTCGATACTGGCAACATGCGGTTCAAGGCTCGTGAGCGTTACAGCTTCGGTTTCT
>Ga0208162_1001361_pt1 | contig 12802 bp, 12 predicted proteins | sample CB_VirMetaG_4_FD_184539 | JGI IMG/M metagenome (GOLD analysis project Ga0208162, IMG submission 184539) | Freshwater to marine saline gradient viral communities from Chesapeake Bay - CB_1508_1M Viral MetaG (SPAdes) (version 4) | ecosystem: Environmental > Aquatic > Marine > Coastal | place: USA... | reverse complement strand
AATCAAATTTTCAAATATACAAAATAAAACATCAATAATATTTTTGGTTGCTTTCTGTGCAGCAGGAGCAAGTACAAAATCTGCTGGGTTTGTTTTTTTCTGTATTCCTAAAAATTTCTTAAATAAGCTAATTAAACACTTTACGATGCCACTACGGATATTATTAATAATTTGTTTTATAATACCACCAATTTGACCAGCGACTTGTCTTATTTGATTCGTTATATTTACAATCTCATTTAATATTGGATCAATAAATTGACCAACTGCACTTTCAAGTCCATCAACAAAAGCAATAAAATCTTGTATAATTTGTGTTAATCTTCCAATAAAATCATCACCGCATTTACTTGGATTTCTCCAAGTCTTTGTAGTTTTCTTTTCAAATGCAGCTTGTGCTGCCGAAGCGTTTGCTTTTTTAATATGTACAGATGGTTCTCCATTTAATGTATTATTTTCAAGATCAATACTACCAGTAGTGCCTTGCTCCACTGGGTTTGTAGTTACTGCTTGTCTTTTTGTTGGTTCAATAATATTTCCGGGATGACCAGTAAATGGTTTAAATTTTGAACTTTGTTCTGTAAATATTTCCTCTTCTGTTATACTATTTTGAACATCTTCACTTCTGTGGAGTAGTCCTATAATGACTGGTTGTTGTCCATCTTCACCATCAAGAAAAAAACCGACACAAGTTTCTCCGCCACGAAGAGTCATTGTAGTTCCGCCACCTCCCTGACCACTTCCTGTAATTGGATCCATCAAAACGTGTGCCCAAGGAAGTTCTTCTTCTTTTAATGTATTATCGAAGGGATGATATCCAATAATACGAACTTTACATCTTTGTGCTGTTTTTCCATCTTGGGATAGTGCAACATTTACATCTTTCCAGTATCTTTCGTGAGCAACTCTGCCTATCCACCAAACAAAGCCGTCTTTTCCTAATATACCAGTTTTTAATAAACTCTCTTCAATCATCGTATATTCTACACTCTAAAGCATTCGGAAATTCATCACAATATAATTGTAAATTTGTCGGTACTCCAGGTTCATCTGGATTGTTTTTTTGATATCTTAGAAGTTGATTAAGATATTCTGTGAGATGTCTTTTTCTTTGACTGCTAGGTAAAGAATCAATCTCTTCACAAATATTATTAATTAGTTCTTGTAATTCCATTTTTATTTAGTGCTATTGGTTAGGACCATATAATCCATAACTATCACGAACTAATTTCAAAGATGTAACCATTTGACCACCAGAAAAGTGATGCCTTAATTCTTTAATTAAATAATTGCCACTTTGTTCGGGATCAACTTCTCCAGTATTTGCTCTTTCCATTTGTAGAAACTGAGCGTATATAATATCACCAGCTTTTAAATTTACATTACAGGGTATGTTCATATTTAGTGCTTGAGTGAATAATAAGTTATATCTTGAAAAAGATTTAGCCATATCTGCATTATCTCTACCAGAAGTTTGAAGTTCTCCAGTAATATCTAAAACTCCGTGATCAGATACTCTTGTTAATATTCTACTAATGGAACTTCCAAATTCTTCAGAAACAACAATACTATCTTGTGCCCCAAGTTTTGTTGAATTTTTTATTTCATCCTTTAGATTATATTTCCATACTGATAATTTATTTGTTATCATATCATAAAAATAAGTTTTATTCACATATATTCCAACTCTTAATGCTTTTAGTAAGTCAATATTTTTTTCATAATTATAATTAAGAATTTTAAAATTATTACTTAAATCATTTGCTTGTATAACACCAATACCATCAAAAGTATATTTGTATATTCCTTCTTTATCAGAACTGGAAGATTGAAGTTGTGTATTTGCAACTAAGCTATCAATACTTCTAAAATTAAATCCATCATAATTTTCATAAAATAAAAATCCAGCAGTTCCTTTTGCCTGTCCAGTTTCATCTTCTCCAGAAGTATTACTAACAGAAGTAATTGTTGATACTGCCTTTGGACCTAACCAAGTTAAAATATGAAAAGGTTTTTTATTATTTCCAATAAAACTATAAGAATTTGATGATGGTTCAATTATACCAATTTTATTCGTTTTTAAAGTATTTTGTAATATGTCTCTTACGTGGATATTAACTTGTGATTTATTATATCTCTTTTCGCATCTTGATGTTTCATTTGTTAGTGCCTCTCTTGAAACTAAGTGTAAAGTAAAACTTTCACTTTTTCTTTGAGCATCCAAACCACTAACTTTAATTACATAAAGTGCTCTTTCACCATCCAACTTAAAGTTACCAGAAGCAGTTTCAATATCTAATGCAACACTTTCACCACCACGAATTGGAAGACCATTAAAAATAGAATATGCATTAATTAATTGCATCGTCATTGTAATGCAAGGAGAAAAAATATCCTCAAAATAATCAATTGATAAAATTGAATTTGTTAAATCTATTTTGTTTGTACCATCCAAAGATTGAATAGTAACTCCATTAAATTTTAATCCTGATACTGATATCGCCATTATGCTGCAGAAAGATTAGTAAGAAGCATTGTTTTCCATAAACTATTTAATATCTCACCTTCATCTGGTGAAATTACAGTAACACCACCAGAACCTCCACCCCCCATTGGAATTGGAACTGGAATGGATTGTGGTTGAATAGCAGATTGTTGCTGCGGAGATAGTATTATCATTGAAGGAGTGACTCCAGTAGGAGCAATTGGAGGTTGGACTTGAGGAGCAGTTTGTGGTGAAGGTTGAACACTTTCTCTCTTTGTTCTTAAATTACGAACATAAGAATTATACATTTTCTGCATTTCTTTTACTTCTGGAGTTGGTTCAGCCTCTACTGATTTTGATCCACGAACATTTTTTCTTTCTTTTTTACCATAAAAAGATTCTCTATTTTCTTTTAATACTTTTTCATATTTTGTTCCTTTAAAGAACTCCTCTGGAGATTGTTGTCTCTCCATAGTATTCACACCGGCCTTAGCAGTTTGTCCTATATTTTTATCGTGTTGTTCTTTTGCTCTTTCTTTAGATAGTGGTGTAGAAATACTTTGCCCAAGACCAGCAGATCTTGGATTTACTGGGGATCCATTTCTATAAACTTCAAAATGTAAGTGTGTATTTTTTCCATCTGGATATAATGTTGCAACTTGCTGTCCGCCATAAACAACATCACCTACTTGAACTAGTGGAGTTGTATGAAAATATCTTGTCTTAAGACCCCCACCGTGATCTATAGTTACATAACCATCATAACCATTTGCAACAGACTCAACAACTTTACCCGTTTTGTAAGCAGAAACAGGAGCAGCCAAATCACCAACACGATGCACTAAATCAATCCCTTCGTGTGTTCTTCCACCTCTTGGGTCTCCATATTCCTGACCCCTTTGTGCTTCTGCTGCTCCACCAGGAAGTGGAAAAAATGTATCGCCAGTAACTGGACCATCATATGCTTCTGTTGATGGTGTTACTGGTGGATATACTGGTTCATCAAATATCATACCTTCATCCTTTCCCTTTTTTTGTTTTCCCTTATCGGAAGTATCAACACCAGTCATACCCAAAGTCACTTTTTCAAATTTGCTTATTACTCTTTCAAATTTTATAACAATATCATTCAAAGTTATTCCACTTTTTTCTGCTCTTTCTTTTTGTATTCTTTCTTGTCTTTTTAATCTTTTTTCAATTTTATCTTTTGGTTTTTCTTCAACTCCAGTCATTTTATCAAGAAGCGAACCACCAGCTATTGAACCACCAATACCACCAATCAATCCACCAATAATTGCTCCAGGAACTGCACCAACTCCACCAAATAAAGCTCCAATTGCAGCACCTGCTGCAGCACCTGCCTTTGCTCCTCCAATACCACCAACAACAGACCCCGCAGTTCCTAAAATTGCTTGCTCTTGAGTTTGGCCTTCTCCAAGTCTCCCACCATACTCAAGTCCAGCAAGAACTAAATTTAATGGTCCAGCAATTCCACGAATTTTTGGTATTCTTCCTTTTGGTTTTAGTGTTCTTAAACTTTTTGCAGTTAGTGGTGTTTTTGGTTTTAGTGTTCTTAAACTTTTTGCAGTTAGTGGTGTTTTTGTTTTTACCTTAGTTTTTGGTTTTAATAATTGTGGTATTTTTGCTTTTGATAACCCCTTCAATCCCAATCCACCCAAAAGACCTCCACCAATACCTTTAATTAAATCTGGTATTATTCCCTTTCGACCACCCGCACCCGTGAAAGTAATTCCATTGTCAGCAAGAAATTTTACCTTTTTCTTTTCTGGTAATTTTATTCTTTTAATATCTTTATTGCTTGTACTTAAAAAATTAATAAATGCATTATAATCTTGCGCTCTCTTTGTTAGTGGGCGTTGTACTTTTACAATATTGTTTGCTGCCGACATTAGTGGCGAAAATAATTTCTTATCCATTATCCATCAACAATATTATAAACCATTCTAGAATATAATGTTAAAAAGTTATTTGGATTTGCTGAAGGTAAAAATGGTGCGGTTGGACCATTTTGTTTTGGTGGTGGTGGTGCAATAATACCAGAACCAGAAGGAACAGATTGAACTTGTGGTGCTTGACCACCAATAGGAACAACAGTTACTTGTGGTTGTGTTTGTTGAGATGGACCAGCAGATGGTGATTGTGGATTGGGTTGATATGGTTGAACTTGTATTGGTTGTGCTTGTTCTGGCGCTGGTGCAACTGTAGGTGTTGGTGTTGCAACACTTCCCTGTACTTTTAATCTTTCATTAAATACATTTTGAATTGTTTGTAATTTCTTTACTGGTTGTCCATGGTAACTCTGACCAGACAAAGTGGGAAATGAAGCCCACTCTGGAGCAAGAGCAGCTGCAATCCTCGGACTAATCCCTTCTTTTTGCAAGAGAGCTTCTAATTCATCTTCATTTCTAACTCGAATTCCTGCCCGATCCAATCTACTTATAGTTAATTTAACGGCAGCTGCATCCTGCCTTTCGGGAGTCATTGCACCACCCATGACATCTCCCCATGTTCTAGGCATGAATTGATAACGACCAAATGCAGCACTAGAATATTTACCACCATGAATTACTTGGTCTGGGTGTTTACTTAAATCTTCGATTCTGCCACCACCGAACTGAGTATGATATCCATGTGTAGTAGTACCTTCAGCAAAAGAAATGGAGTCCAATAGTGCTCTCGTAGCGGCACCTTTAGGACCTTGCGCTCCTGCTCCCATTTCTGGACTAGAACCTGAAGTGTCCCCACCACCAGGACCAGCACCACCAGGTGATTCCCCACCACCAGAGGATGCTGGAGATGATGGAGATGTTGATTTGTCTGGTTTTTTTCCTTTCAGCATACCATCAAGTATTCTATCAAACCTATCCAAAACAGAATTAAATTTATCTAAAACACTTCCTGGTGCTTCTAATGTAGTTTCTGCAGGTTCAATTTCTTCTGTTTGTCCTGGTTGCGATAATCCACTTATTGCTGCTCCTGCTCCAGTAGCAAGTCCAGCACCTGCAATTAATTTTCCAACTTTTCCTCCAGGAAATCTTGGTAGTTTCATTCCACTTGTTTGTCTTCCTCTTTGTGGTATTTGTCCCTGACGACCAGATCTATTATCCTTATTTCCCCCAGGAATAAGACCACCAAGAAGACCAGAAACAAATCCACTTATTTCTGAAAAAATATTATCAAGAATTCCTCCACCACCTCCTGGTTTAATATCAGATAATTGTTTAAATATTTTTTTAATTGCTTTACGAAGAAGTTTAGCAATATCAAATGTTTTAATGAATGTATCTTTTAAATTTTGTATATTTTTTGATATTCTATCTAAATTTTTCTTTGAACCAAAAAAAGCAATAAACGAAGCTGCTTTTTTTAGATTATCAAAAAATCCACCAAAAGGTTTTATTCCTTCTTGTTTTTTTATTACTTTTTTTTGATTTTGGTTTAATGGGAATATATTTTTATAATTACTAATTAAATTTTTAACAGGATTAGTTATTTGGTTTCTTTTTTCTACTACAGTTTCTTTTATATTTGATGTTACATTGTTCTTAATATTTTTATAACTCTTAATAATATTTGTAAAAAGTTTTTTGTTAATATTGGGTCTTGATGTTACATTGTTCTTAATATTTTTATAACTCTTAATAATATTTGTAAAAAGTTTTTTGTTAATATTGGGTCTTGATGTTACATTATCTTTAAAATTATTAAAAATACTTGAACTAAGATTACTAATAATTGATTGTAAATTATTAGGTCTTGGTTTTATATTTCTATTAAAACCAACTATGTTGTTAGCAGAGACTGAAGATCCTAATGGTTTTCCACCAGAAATAAAACCTATTGCTTTTTCTTTTTTTAATTTATTATATACATCTGCTAAAGGATCTCCATACCTATCAATTATCGCATCACTATATTCTTTTGGACTAGTACCATAAGCACGACGAACTACCCCAAAAGAAGGAATTGTTGATTTGAAAGAATTTAATCCAGGTGAGGTAGTTTTAAGCATTTGCTGCTTGTTTTGCTTTTAAGTTTTCTTCTTCAATATATTGATTTAAAAGACCAACGTAAATATCTCTCTCCCAAGGCATCATATCTTCAATCTCAGTCAATGAATATTTATGATGCTGCATCAATGAAAAATTAATTTTGAAATATGACTCAAGATTCATATGAGCCATAGTCAGCCGAAAAAATCAGATAATCCCTCCAAAGTAACTTCAGATTCAACTTCAGTTTTAGGATTCTTAACTTTAAAAGTATGAGAAAGTTTAGGCATAGTGTTAAAAAACTTTTCAACTTCTTGGAACTGATAAGATGTTAGTGTTTCTATCCAATTTGTAAGTTCCTTTTTTGTGCAATCTTTTGCAGACCAGATTTCCTCTTCAGTATAAACAGAATCAATACAAGAAGCAATAACATCAAGAGATTTATCAATTGTTGAGATATTATTAGAACTAAAATCAAAATTATTTTTTATAAATTCATTCAATGAGGGATACTTCATCTTTAAAACAAGATTATTATCTAATTTAATCTCTGATCTATGTTCTGGATCTTTTTGTACTTCAATCTCATCAATGTAAATCTTTACTGGAACCTGTGTTTCTCCATCGTCACTACAAGTAACAATCAAATCAATAGATTCGCCAACTGATTTTCCACGAACATTTAAGAAGATATATTCAATATCAAATGTTGGAAGTTCCTCAACTTTTATACCTCTTGATATTATACAGTCTTTTAATATTTGCTTAATTGCATTTGTAATTTGATTTACATCTTGACTCTCAAGTGCAAGTATAAGTACTTTTTCTTCTTTTACGAGAAATGGACGGTATTTAATTGTCTTTCCTGTGGATGGTAAAATCAACTCATATTGTGGAGTTGCAATTTTTGGTAAAGGCATAATAACTTATCTATTTTTTGATTATTTATGTAAGGTCTCCAAGCTCAGGAGCATTACCACCCTCACCAAAAGTAAGAGATGATCCATAAGGACTAAATTCTGTAACAACTCTAAAGTTTTGATTGGAGGATTGTTGTGGTGGTTGATCTGGATTACTAGGATTTAAAATTCTTTGTGGGAGTTTTGTTCCTTTATGCTTATTGATTGTATATCTTGTATAATTAAAAGTTATTGAAGTTTTAGTAATTGTGCTTCCTTCATAAGAAAGTGGTAGTGCTGTAATATTTGTGGGAAAAGCATCAACAAAATAATAAGTTAAAGTTGTTTGGTCATTAAAGCGGTTTGACCTAGTTGGAACTTTATTTGGATTATCAAGGAAATCTCTCTCAAACTTTGTTATTGCAATATTTTTCTTATACGTATCTGGATATTTAAATCTGTAGTATGCATTTTGTTCTAAAAATCTTCCACCAAAGCTTGTATCATTTCCTGTATATTCTCCATTTGATGCATATAATGGGTCAATATAATTCATCCATTCTTCAAAAAGACGTATCAAATCATATTCCGAATCAACATAAAAAGTTAAAGTAAAATCTGAATATATCCTACGATTGGGAAATCTTTCAATAATTCCTTGACGACTTCCGTATTCTTCACCCATATCAAATGTAGATCCAGGTAAAGTTGCTTCAGCACACATAAAATCATATTGCTCTGCTTTATTTCCAATCAAACCACATCTACTCAAATGACCCCTCAAATCACTAGGGAGACGATCAGAAGAACCTAAAAGAAGCGATACCTTGAATTGACTTGTTTGTGAAAGGTTAGATAGGTAGTTCTTTCTAACATCTTCAATATTTGCATAAAGACTTCCTATCTTATTACTAGACATCTAAATAAGATTATAAGTTTTCTATACTATGTATGCCCCATAAAGACGATAAAAAATATTTACAGGGAAAATATCGCCCCAAATATCCAGAAAAATACAATGGGGATCCTACTAATATTATTTATAGGTCTTCATATGAACTGAAGTTTATGCAGTATTGTGATTTGACCGAAAGTGTAAATAGTTGGAAGTCTGAAGAGTTCTGGATACCATATCGTTCTCCAATTGATAACAAAATCCACAGATACTTTCCTGATTTTTTTGTTAAATATAAAGACAAAAATGGAAACAATAGACATTTGGTAGTAGAAATAAAACCAGAAAAAGATTTAAAAGAACCGCCAACCAATCCACCCAAAAAAACAAAGTCTTGGGTATATTCGGTTAAAATGTGGGCGATTAATCAAGCAAAATGGGAAGCAGCAAAAGAATGGTGTGATGATAGAAATTATGAGTTCCGCATACTCACAGAAAAGAATTTAGGAATACAAAGATGATAGCAGAAAAAATACTTAAGGAAGCAGGAAAAAAATATCGCTCAACATCTTGGTACTCAAATGCTTTGATGAATGAATTGATGAATTATAAAGAGAGAGATTTTAATCAGGCAGATACATATTTTATAACTCCTGGAGATTTAGTATTTTTTATATACTCCGCCAAATATCCACAAAAATATAGATTTTGGGATAGGCAACCATTAACTTATATTATTGAAGTGAATCCAAAAGAAGGAAGATTTTTTGGTTCAAACTTACATTATTTAAATCCACAATATAGAGGAGGAGTTGCCGCATCTTATATAAATAAGGGAGGAGTTATAAATGCACCAAGAAAAACATTACATAGTTATCTTTTTTCTGGTGTAGTTAGTGATTTTTTTAAAGTTCCCGAAAGTGAATGGAGAGGAGTTTCATTACTTCCTACTGAAAAATTTGTTGATAAGAGAGGGCAACCAGTATTCAAAACAAAAGTTTGGGATTATCCAGATAACCAATCGGCACCATAAATGGGATATAAAATTTTAAAAACCGATTACTACACTGAAGATAGTACTACTATACCAGGACAGCAATCGTATGATTTGCAATATAATCCAGATACTGGGGACTATATTCTTACCGGAAAGGGTCCAGGAGGAACAGGAGCAATATTATATCAAAATGGAACTTGGTATATGGATGGGATACTTGATGAAACTTTATTTGAAAATAATGATCCAAATAAACCAACACAAAAAGCTAAAGATTTAGCTTTAGATATGAACAAAGAAGTGTATGCTGCTTATCAAAGACTTGGAGGACAAAATAAAGGAAATAAAATAAATCCAAGCGCACTTCCAGATAATCAAGACCAACCAATGGGAGTGCAAAATAGTTATCCAGGAAGAACTCCACCAGTTAATGTTCCTGGAGTTACAACTCCACCAGGACAAGGAAATATACTTGACACACTTACACCAATAGATATAGACAATCTTAAACTTGATTTTGGTGCAGTTGATGATGTATTGAAAAGATATGGACCTCTACAATATCCATTAGATGCACTTTATGGGAATACTCAAGACTATTTGGAAATATCTATTTTTAAATATAAACCACCATCTCAAGATCAACTATTTAAGTCCAAACCAACAGATATTTTAAGAAATGGATTACAAAGAAATACCCCACTAAAAGAATATATAAACACAATAAAACTTCCAATTCCAAATAATATAAGTGACTCAAATAATGTTTCTTGGGGTGAAGATAATTTTAACAATCTTTCTGCTGCTGCATCTGCTGAAGTACTTCAAAGACCTGGAGCATACGCTGGGACAGCAATAGCAGGAGCAACAGCATCAACAGCAACAGGAGGAAGTGCAGGTCAAGGTGCATCAGCATTAACACAACTAGCACTATTTGGGGCATTAATCGGCGCTGCTGGAGGAAATCCAAATGCAAATGCATTACTTAAAACTGGAATAGTATCAAGAATACTATCAGTAGCTGGTTTTAATGTTTCTCCAGAAACAATTCTTGCAAGAGGTCTTGGTGTTATTCCTAATAGTAATCTTGAATTACTTTTTAATGCCCCAACTCTTCGTGAATTTTCTTTCCAATATCGCTTTAGTCCAAGAAATAGAGATGAAGCAATTTCTGTAAATAGAATTATAAGAACATTTAAGCAAGGAATGGCTGCTAAAAAATTAAATGGATCTGCAGGTGAAGCATCTTATTTTCTAGGAACACCAAATGTCTTTAAACTTCGTTATAGAACCGAAGGTGGAGCACAAATAGAAGGTGTTAATAAAATTAAAGTTTGTGCCTTAACTGGATTCTCTGTAAATTATGCTGCTGATGGAAATTGGTCTGCATATGAAAAAGGACAACCAGTTTCATCAATTGTAAATATGTCGTTTAAAGAACTTGAACCTGTTTATGATACAGATTATCAAGAAAATGTATTGGAAGAAAGAAGAGGAACAGGAACTCAAAGTACTGGAGATTTAGATCCAGTTAGTCCTTTTGATGTAGGTTACTAAAATGGGATACTTTAAAGAACTACCAAATATATCTTACGTTTCTCGTTTTCAAAACTCAAATAGAAACGATGAAAGAATATTAGTAAAAAACTTATTCAAAAGAGCAAAATTAAGAACTGATATAGATCAAGCAATTACTGCATTTGAATATTATCAAATTCAAGATGATATGAGACCAGATTTTCTTGCAGAAAAAATATATGGAAACTCTGAGTATGATTGGGTCATTTTAACCACAAACAATATCACAAATGTAAGAGACCAATGGCCTTTAAGTAATAATGATTTATATTCTTATATGTTAGAAAAATATGGTTCAGATCAAGAAATCTCAGCAGTTCATCATTATGAAACAACTGAAATAAAAGATGAATTTGATAGGATCATATTACCAGAAGGGTTAGAAGTTGATGAAGATTATCAATTTACTTATACAAATTTTGATAATACTGTATCTACGTCAAATCCAGTGAAAGCAATTTCAAATTATGAATATGAAGTTAAAAGAAATGAAGATAAAAGAATTATCAAAATTTTAAAACCAAATTACTTATCAGTGTTTATTACAGATATGAGAAATATTATGAGATATGATAGGTCTTCACAATACATCAATCAAACAACAAAAGAATCATATAATCCATATACAACTGGAGTTTAAAAAACCCTACAGACAAAAAATCCCCCGAAAATTTTTTCGGGGGTAAAAGTAATTAAAAGTTGAATTTCGTTTTAGTCTTGTGCTAATTTTTGAAAATATGAGAGAGCATCATCTTCATCTTCATCATCAACACTTGAAGAAGTAGTAAGTGTAATATCATCATCATTGAATGATTTTACATTCTCTCCACGGCGTTCTGCTTCAAATTGCTGTTCTTCTGCAACTGTTTCTGGATCTTGCATTTTGGGAACACCACGATTACCAAGAACATAATCAAGACGCTTCTTCAATTCTTCATATGATTTGAAGTTTTTCTCGTCAGTAAATTCATTCAAATCATAAAGGTTTTTATAAACCTTTTCAAGTTCATCATCATCGTCAAGAAGTGTAGAGGGATCGGAAAATTCAGATTTATCATAGTTCCAATACCCTTCAACCTTACGAAGTTTCAGTTTGAAGTTAGCACCTTCCCAGAAATCAAATGCATTGATTGGCTTTTCATCATCAAATTCTGGTTGCATTGCAGCCATAATTTTATCAAAGATTTTTTTACCAAACTTATAAAGAAAAACTTTTCCCTCATTTTGTGGATTTGCAGGGTCTTTTACAACGTAAATGTTTGCAAAATAAGAAAGCTTACGCTTACGACTGCGAACAATATCTTGCTTTGACTTATCTCCAGTATTCCAAAGCTCACGATTAGATTCACAAATCGGACATTGACCTTTATTTGTAGTTAGACAATTATCAATCAACCATCCACCTGGACCTTGGAATGCGTGGGACCAAACTTGAGCCCAGGGAAGATCACATCCAGCAGGAGCAGGAAGAAAACGAATAACAGCAGAACCAGTTCCACCTTTATCCATAACTGGTTTCCAAAAACGATCATCATCTTTAGAACCGCTATCATTTAGTTTCTCAACTTGTTTGATAAGTTTCTCTGTAAGAGAACCCATCTTTGATTGCTTTTTTAAATCAGCAAACGACATTTCGTATTCTCCGTATTAGTAGTATTAGTAGTATTGAACGTATTAAGTATAGCAGGTATAAGGTCAGTCGTCAATAGAATTTTCCAAATTACTTATTATACCTTCAAGATGTTTAAAAAATGCATCAAATCCTTCTTCTTTCTTAAACCCAAGCAATTGTGCAGAATCCAAAATGCTTTCTTTCATTTTTACTGCACTTTCATCATCAGAAAGAGAAAGTCTAAAAATAAAAAGTTTTTGTTTTTCTAAAAATCTTTTAAGTAGATTTAAGTGCTCTTTCTTTTCTTCTTTACTAAAATATGG
>Ga0208162_1001358_pt1 | contig 12836 bp, 17 predicted proteins | sample CB_VirMetaG_4_FD_184539 | JGI IMG/M metagenome (GOLD analysis project Ga0208162, IMG submission 184539) | Freshwater to marine saline gradient viral communities from Chesapeake Bay - CB_1508_1M Viral MetaG (SPAdes) (version 4) | ecosystem: Environmental > Aquatic > Marine > Coastal | place: USA... | reverse complement strand
AAAGGACGAAGGTTTCTCACTATTAATAGGATTGGTGTTCTCATTTAACTTACTTGTTGCGACAATAAGACTCATACTATTTATAATTTACCCTTATATTTTATTTTCTATGATAAAATTAAAAAATGCCATATACGGGAAAGAAGAAGGCGAAACCAGCAGTTAAAATGAAAGAGTGCTCTCCAGGAGTGTGCGACAATAGTCAGCATAAAGTTCCAGATAGAGTGGAACGTTATCAGAAGGTAAAACCGAAGGATGTCTTCGGGAAAGATTATGATAAGAAAAAGAAAACTAAGAAATGAGACACTCATATGCCTCACGGACTTTTTTAAACTCCTCAGCGTCTCCCCCTTTATCGGGATGCGTCTCACGAGCTTTCTGTCTAAATGCTAATTTTATTTCCTCTTGCGAAGAGGATCTCTTTAGTCCTAATACTTTATAAGAATTGTAGGAGTCATACCCCTCATACCCTTCATCCTCTTCATAGAAATCTCTGGGACGTCTTTCCTCTTGAAATGGATTACCGAAGAAATTACTATCATCATACCATCGGGTATTATCCCTGAAATTATCATATGAGTAGGGTGTTCCCTGATAATGCTCTGGAAGTTCTCCAGCAGGAAGATGATTCTGATTACCTAACGACCAAGCATTTTCATACAGGTCGCTCAACTTCATTTAGATAAATAAATATAGAAATAAATTTTTAAATAGTTCCGTAAATTAAAATCCTAAACGAGCTTATCTATTTCTGGTTCGGGTTCAGGTTCAGTTTCATAAAAGAGATCCTTAGAGGTCTTTCGCTTGGGAACAAGTCTGGGACTCCTTACCTCTTGGAGGATAGCCTCCTCATCATCTTGTATTTTCTCTTCTTTTTTCATCATCTTGTCTGTTTTCTCTTTCATATCCTTAGCCTCATTAGCTAATGTTTTCAATTCTTCTTCATTAGGGGGACGCCTCTCACACTGAAAGATATAGCATAAATTAACCTTACAATGACACTTGCTCTGCCATACAACGAGTAAAAGAGATCCTACGGCTCCGAGAAATAAAACTACCGCTCCCGCTAACTGATCCACAGACATCGGTTGAACTTCAATCATTTAGTTTATTACAGAACATATATAAAAATAAAATCTGTAGTAGTTTAAAAATGGATAGCATCTGGAAGACCTCCTTGAGCGTAGAGATTAAGGATGGAGAGTATCGTATCACGATTGATGAAATGGAAGATTATGTTATTACAAGAGACCGAAACTTTATTGCTAATCATTGTGGAGAGTCTATTGTCTCTACCTTTATTAAGTCAGAGTGCGGTCGCTATATTAGGCCGGAGCATATAGGAGAAAATTACACGTTAAAGGAGGGAGAGACAGATTTATATGAATTCGTAATAGAACATTTTCAAGAATACATATAAAAATAAAATCTTTAGTAGTTTAAAATGAACAAGGAAGTCTGTGTTTTCGGGAATGGAGGAAGTCTTAAGGGATTTCAATTTAATAAAATTAATCGCGATAAGTATGATATAGTCGGGACAGGGATGGCATTTCGCTACTGGGACTTAATCCACTGGTATCCAGACATTTATGTTAATGTGGATATGGTCGTCTGCCAGAACGAAGAAGTTATTAAGTTCGTAAAAGAAGACAAGTGTAAATATTATATTGTATCAAGAAGTATGTTAGAGAAAGAACCGAATCTTGACAGAGAGAAAGTCTTTCTGTTTGAAGATCTCGTTCAGTTCCCACAATCCACCCTAAGATTCATTAGGAACTGGTGCTCGGGAACATCAGCGGTGGTCGCATCATTAGACAGATACAAGACAATCCATATGTTCGGATTTGATGTAGATTATATAGAGTGTATCCCCGAGTGTGTGGAAGAAGAGGACGGGACTCTTACCATTGAAACGACTCCTAAGACCAATCCTAATTATTTCTTTAATGGGTATCAGGTCGCTGGAGACAAGTATAATAAACCCAATAAAGACAAGATCCATATGAAATCCTGGGAGGAGCTATCCTATATTACAGAATTTATTAATAAAATGTATCCAGAGCACGAGGTCTCCCTGACTAATTATAATTCTAAGGAAAGTATCTCTCAATATTTTACAACGAAACCACTTGAAGATTTTCCTATGGTATAGTATAATGTCTCTATTACTCCACGGCGATTGCTTAGAACTCTTGAAAGAAGTCTCTAATAGGTCAGTAGATTTAATCTTCTGCGACCTTCCTTATGGTCAGACAGCGAACTGGTGGGATGTAAAAATAGATTTAGAAAAACTATGGAAAGAGATCCTTCGGGTGAAAAAGAAGAGAACACCTGTATTCTTTACAACTACAACTAAATTCGGTGTGGAACTGATACAATCAGCCCCGAAAGCGTGTCCTTTTCATTTTGATTTAGTATGGGAGAAAAGTTCTCCATCTGGATTTCTAACAAGCAAGAAGATCCCCCTGAAATCTCACGAAATGATTTATGCTTTTTACAAGGTAAATCCTATGTATGATTTATCATCTCATCAGCCTAAATACAAGGAAGAAGACTATGATGGTGAGACTGATAATGAGTGTAATTATGGTTCAATAAAAACTAAATACAGAAGCAAGGGAGATAACTCAGGCCCGAGATACGACCCTCCTCTGCCTCGCTCTGTTCTAAAAATAGGTTCTACTAAAAAGAATCATTCTACTGAGAAACCAGTGGAACTGATGGAATGGATACTGAAATATTTCTCTAAGGAAGGAGATACAATTTTAGATCCTACGATGGGAAGCGGTTCAATGGGAGTCGCCTGCGGGCATATGGGACGCAATTTCATAGGGATAGAAAAGGATGATACCTTCTACAATACCGCCCTGAATAGGATACAGAATTAATAAAAAGCGACAGACACTAACTTTATTTAAAGGTTAGTTCGTATGATACTTTATATTATGTGGAGTATTGTAAAGGAGCAGTGGTATTATGATAACGTTCATAGTCATAGGATTAATGATTGGAAGAATAAACAGAAAATGAAACTACACGATGGAGATGATTGGATATCGGTCTATCTGTGGTTTATTACAACAGAAGAATGCGAGCATTGTGGAGTCCAGCTCACGATGGGTAGAAATGCTGATAGTAGGTCTTTAGACCACGATCACGAAACAGGATACATTAGGAATGTATTGTGTAGGTCTTGTAATTCTAAGCGAGTCCATCAGGATAAGTTGGATAAGGAATCCTAAACTTTTTTAAATTTTTTATCTTTTATTTTTTTATTGTGTCATAGTATAATTATGGCATTCTGGACGAGCGATGACAAGATCCCAATCTCACAGACTAAAATATCTGTTCCCGCACAGCACGGATTAGAATACTCTCCATCGCAGAAAGCGGAGTTTCAGCTCCCTGCTTCTATCGGCTTCTTTCAGCCGAATCAGTCTTACTTGAATTTAACCTGTAAGATTAAGAAAGACCCAACTAACGCACCAACTCGTCTCCAATTAGACGCTGAGACGGGATTACATATTTTAATCAAGGATATTAGGGTCTATTCTGGCGGATCGGGGAGAATTTTATTGGAGGAATATCAGAACTACAATGTGCTAACTGCTCTCAAGCACGATTATGAAACTAATGATACTCTCAAGGCGAAGAGGGCACTGACGGAGGGTGCGACCGTTCATAGCGATAAGTCGCGAAACGACCACGGACTTGAGAAAAGTCAGCAGAATAACTTAGAAGAGAACCCATACTTTAAACCTCTGGATGGTAGCACATCATACAATACAGCATTTACCGATGATGAATACCAAGAGGTAAAGGGACTCATTCAGCTCAATACAGGGATATTTTCTAATTCTAAGATCTTTCCCATTGCTATGACTGAAGGACTCGTTGTGGAGATTATTTTTGAAGAGGCAAGGAGAGTCTTCCGCACATTAGACCAGACGAATGAATACAGACATCTCCAGTCTAACCCATTCTTTCTGGCGGCAGGAGCGACAACTGATACAACAGATCCCGCTAACCCGAACAATGTCGCAGACGATAAACTACCTGCTGCGGATAATGGCTCGCGATTTACTAAATTCTATATCAGGCGAGACAATTGCCAGGGATGGAGTAAAAATGTTAATAGTTTTCCGTTCGCTGTCGGTGAAGCATTTCAGTTCGTTAATGCTTCCACTGGTGTCGCTTGCCCTTCTGAGCTGAATGGTGTTGTCGGTTCAGCAACAATTAAAACCATAGCGTATATAGGCGGTGAGAAAAACTGCTTGGAAATTGAAATTAATGAAGTCGGTTATCGCCCGAGTCAGCCTCTTACACGGGCACACGTGATGGTCTCCAAGTCTGTTAAAGATTCCTCAGTATATAATCCCTCATACCTTATCAGCAATGCTGAATTTATTCTCCAGCAGGTCACGATGCCTGAGGGTTATACCAGTAAATTATCTGCTATGATGAAGGCGGGTGGTGCTATGAACTATGACTTTTTATCTGCCACTAACTATAAGATCTCCCAGTTAAAGAGTGAAAGAGTCGCTAATTTAAGACTCCCTCTGTCTCAGTCCCGTGCGAAATCAGTCCTGTGTATCCCCACAGATGCTTCTGCTTCGGGGACTAAGGAACTACTCCAGACAGAAACCACCTATATCAGTCATTATGATTTAGAAGCAACTGCCTCTGATAGAGCGTGGAATGCTAATCGCTCTCAGCGGACTGGTATCGTAGGATGTGCTGATGAACTTAGTTCATATCAGCTATTTTACGACGGGAAATTGAATCCCAATCGTAAGGTATCGTGTAGTAAGATCTCCAGTAAGAATTCGGTAGATAGTCAGCCTCTCATTGAGTTGGAGAAGGCATTAACGATGGGAGGAATGAAACCCTTCTCTTTCAAGAAATTTAGGGAGAACTTCTGTATTGGTCGGGCACTGAGTCTCCAATCAGGTGTATATGACACTCGGGGAACTGATTTTAATCTCCAAGTGGAATATCAGGAGAGTGCTGCTCCCAAGGTAGATAAGCTCTGGAACTGCTGGTGCGTCCATTTACGCCGAATTGTTATCAGCGGGTCTGCCATCGCTCTCCAAGTATAAATATGTCAATTTTAGACATACTCTTTTAATAAAAATATAAAATGGAATAAAGTATAAACGACTCTGAACGACCTCTTTTCATTGAGGTCTATTTACTGATACTACATTCCACCTTATATCTGTATCCTCCCATATAAACCACTATATCATATTGTTTAGTCTTTCTGTAAAGTCTTAGCATTTACAATGAACTATATAAAAATAAAATATTAATATTAAATATAATGGATGATAATTCTACCGCTTTCCTCGTCCCCTCAACCACACGAAATACAGACTGGACGTCTATTGAAGACACTCATCTCCACAATACACTCCTCAGGACGTTGGATAAGCATACTCCTTCTGTTCCTATATCTGTGTTCGTCGGATATGACACGGACGACCCCATCTACTCTCAAGAAGAACAGAGACTTAAATTGAATGCTATTTATATGGGATTTACAATCATATGGATTCCGTTTCAGCCTGATCCCGGAAATGTGGTCGCTGTCTGGAATGGATTAATAAAAGTCGCTATGGAGCATAAGTTCCAATGGTTTAAAATTCTGGGAGATGATATAAGATTTCCTAATGATCCTAATTGGCTGAGGGTCTTCCAGAAAGCATTAAAAAAACAGAACTATATAGGGTGGGCGGCGGGATGGTCTAATAATGATAATATCGCCACTCAGTTCCTCATACATAAGACACACTGGCAGATATACGAGTTCGTATTTCCTCCCCTCATTAAGAATTATTTCTGTGATGATTTCCTTAACGAAATATACCCAGCTGAGTATAAATACTGGCGGAAGGACTATCCACTCTTAAACTGCGGGGGAGTGCCCCGATACACTCCTAAAAATGATAGAAAGTTATGTGATATACTTGTCAGGAGGCATAAAGGAGATCTTCCAGAGTATCTCAATATGATAAATAAAGTCAAGAGATAGGTTCTTTTAATAAATAAATAAATGAAAGTGCCAATGCTCTTGTTAATGATTTCACCCGTTTCCTTTTCTTATAGTTCCCTATTTTCCGCTGATAGTTCCACCCGATAGAATAATTACCAGCCTTGCTCTTAGTCTTATGGAGATATATCCAAGAGAATCCTGATTTAGTATGTTTCTTAGTCTTCGGTTTAGATATCATATAGTTAGCATTACATCCTCTACACAATACTTTCCTGAAATATCCGTCAATGTGGCAATGATCCATACACCTCTGGTATTTCATTTCATCAGTAAATTTATTATTACATAATTGACACTCTTCAGTCTCCATCACCTTATCGTATATGCTATCATACGTTTCTCCCTCTCTACATAGGAGACCATACTTTTTCCAGTTTTTCAGTGTCATTGTCCGATGCTTGTTCTTTCCCATTTTTAAATTAATAGATTGTAAATATAATCAAATTTATTAATATAATGCCCGAGAGGAATCCATTCGTGCCAAGACCTATTGATATCGCCAATGATGAAATTAGAGTCTTGAAACGGACTATAATGGAGATGCGTTCTGATATGATTAGAATGAAAAGCGAGCTAAAACCTTTACGGACAGAATATCTAAAAAGGAAAGCAGATGAAGAACAGAAGGATAAAGAGTGTGTAGTGGAGAATAATTCTTGGTGGTTCAGTTAATTAGTTATGTATATAGTATTTACTCTGTGTGTCTAAAGAGTGTCTCCTGAACTCCGCTAATGTTTTCATTGTGGTTTTCAGTTCATCGGGGAGATTTTCATACGCTCTCGTATCAATCATTTTAGCGAGTAAAGTGGGAGAAATACCCTCATATCCTCTTTTCTTATAAAATTCAGTAATTCTCTTAGTGAGAGCATTACGAGTCAGTCCAGTAAATAGTGGTTGGAATTCTGTGAGCCCCTGTCCCTTCTGTTTCAATAGAGAGATTAGATACTTGTCCTTAATAACAATCTCCTGAGTCCCGTAGGTATGAGCTGTCTTGTATTTACTGAGAGACATAAATGGGCGATTAGCATTAGTGGGATGAGACCCCATCACTAAATAGTTTCCTGTCAGTCCCCCACTCTTCTTCATCTTGTTATACTCTCTCTTGTTCCTAATATATATCAGTTCAGCGATCTCAAGCCGAACAGGCATCTGGGTATAAATAGATAATATGATTTTCGTATCAATATCTCCCAGTGGTTCTTTCAGGTAGTTATTAGTCTCTTCCATCAGGGCAGAGAACTGAGGTATCTTTTCTTTATTCTCCTCTTTCAAGTCAGCACGATATTGAACGAGCTCCTTTTCCATACCCGATAATATATCAGAGGTATCCTTAAACAACTGACAATCTGCTCCGTGATAGAAATCATTACAGCGACAGGCGACAAGTAGAGATGTCAGATAACTCCTCTGTGTTGCTGTCCCTATTGTAGCATTCTTTCTCCCTGGGATATTTTTAATAATATTTAAGATCTCTTCAGCAGTCATATCCTCTAACCAGCTCATTTCACCTATCAGTCCTGGCATCTTGCCTGTAATCTGCTTGTGGATTTTAGTGAGATTGTTCTTGTGCTGATAGATAGTCTGACCCGAAGGAGGTCGTTTCAACTCTTTCCTTTCAAATCGCTTTTCATACATATTCTCTAATTCAGTCTGGATACTCATCGCTTATATTAATAATATAGAAATAAACTTTTAAGTATCTCCGCAATAATTATTAACGAACTATTTAAAAATAAATTCTGTTATACTTCTATATATGATAAAGAGAATTGATATTAATGCCTCCGATTGTCTCCCAGATGCCGAATGCGATAAACTCAAGGGAACATTTCTGGATGATAGCTCTTACACAGATGTCATTGATTATGATTGCGATATATACTGCGACGGACAACCGATTCTTAAATTCCGTAAATCTATTTATCCAGAAGATCTCCTTGCCTTGGGATGGGACAAGTGTAAGTATATGGCGAAAGCAAGCAGAGGAAGGGGAGCTGCTGCGGGTCCCGTAGATCCTGAATCAGTGTATTGGAAAAAGAGAGATATCTATTGGAAAGACAAGTGGTCTGCTAAATATATGGTAAAGGATAAGAAAACTGGAGAGATGAAACAGAGTAAAATGAGGGTTAATAATGAAGTCGCGTCACAACCTATCGGGTTTTACGGGATACAGAAGAATCTTGGTGTTAATCTCCCCTGCCGTCTCTCTCATTTCACCCGAACTAACTTCCAGACATTTCAGGAGAGTATTCCATTCTTTCAGCATATTGCTAACAATTACAATCTATTAATGCCAGATAAATATCAGCAACAATTAGAGAGAGCAGTCTTAAACGACTTCCATATAGAAGGGACTCCATTCTCCACAATTACCGCGAACCGAAACTTCAGGACAGCAGTTCATCAGGATAGTGGAGATTTCGGGGGATGGGCTTGTTTATCAGTGTTAGAGGAGAACAAGTATCACGGAGGTCTTTTCGTGATGCCTAAATTTAAGATTGCTATTAATATGCGGCACGGAGACCTCCTTGTAGCTGACGTTCATCAGTATCACGGAAACACCGAGCTCTATGAAACAGATGAGGACAGAGAGTATAATGATAAGTATCCTCAACAGACTTACAAGGATAATCTGGAAGTGGGAGTGCTTGGATTAAATAATAGATTCAGTAGGATCTCATTCGTATGTTATCTGCGGGAGGATATGATAAAATGTTCTCAATTTAATAAGTTCGTTATCTCTCTCAAGGATAGTGAGCGAAGGACTAAGTGGGAAGGAACTGATTTCAAGTTTATTGATGGTATTAATGGAAAAGAAGAACTATCCTATGATTGCGAGAGTTGTAATAGAATGATATCCTATCATAATGTTAGGAACACTCCCCAGCACTTAGGAAAGACTGGTTGCTTTCTCTCTCACCTGAAAGCACTGAAACATATCGTAGATTATAAGTTAGACAAGTGTTTAATTGTAGAGGATGATGCTCTCCAAGTGGGAGAACTACCAAGAGATCTTCCAGATGACGAGATAATTTATTTCGGTGGATTTATCGGTGCTGCTAAAATAAAGGACACAAGGAAACAATCCCCAGAGATAGACCATCAACAGGGTATTAATACTCTTGATACAGATAAATACAAAATGTTCTCTACAGTCGCTTATTATGTTCCTAAGTGGCAGATAGCAAAAGAGGTCGTTCAGAGCCTGATGGAATTAAAAAGGTGGAGAGCCATAGATGTATCATTGCCTAAGGTGTTAAAGCAGACCAGATATCATTACCCAGCGATCTTTATTGAAGAGCCTTATAAGTCTCAAATTCAAAATAGTAAGAATCATTTCGCTACCGAACATTATGGAAGAGTAAAAGTAAAAGTTTAATTTAAAATAAAATCTTTATTAATGTATAAATGGCTGAAATACCGCAATTACCCTTGGCACAAGTGGATCATATACTCAGCGATCAAGACTGCCCTCATATCTCCATCATTATGCCCTGCTATCAGCGAAGAGAGTTCCTTCCACTCATTTTAACAAATATTCTCTGTATGGATTATCCTAAATCAAAAATAGAGTTATGTATTTTACAAGATGGCTCAGACGACCTCTTTCAAGGTGATGAGCTGGAATACTTCCGTCAGCAAACAAAAGTAAGGATCTTATATCAATATGAAAAGGGTATCAGGAGAAGTATTGGAGACAAAAGAAATCGTTTAGTTAAAATGGCGAGTCATAAGGTTATCGCTTCAATGGATAGTGATGACATCTATCTCCCAACTTATTTAAGATATTCAGTATCAGCATTGAAAGAGTATAAGGCGGGAATCACCTCATCCGCATCAATGCTATTTCTGTATCCTAAAAAGGACTATCTCCTGACTGGTATCAGGTGCGGATACAAGCGACAAGGCCACGAGGCCTGCTGTGTCTTTACTAAAAAGCACTGGAAATCTATGGGAGGGTTCGCCTCTAAGGGAGAAAATTGTAATCAAGGAGAGGGAGTCAAAATGATAGAATTCAATGAAAAACAAATGGTAAATTTAGATATTAATAAGTTAATGATCTGTGTGGCACACGATACAAACACAATAAATAAGGATAGATTTATAGAAGCTAAAATCGGTGCTAAGATAAATGACCTCCCTCATATTGATATCCTGAAGGGTATATTTAATCAAAATGAATCGTAAATTTACCTCGCTTAATATAAAGCGGTATCGCTGACTCTTTTAACTTTTTCTTTTTTTTAATCTGGTTCTCAACTCTCTTAGGGATCTTGAGTTCTATGGGATAAGCAAGTTTAGGATCTTTATTAAGACCTTCTATTGCTTTCCTTACACTTGGTATCGCTCCGTATTTAGCGATATGACAGGCATCATTATAGACTTCATCAAAGCTCATATAACTACTCGGCATAAGGAAATAGTTATTGCGACAATATCCTATGATTTTCTTGCTCCTTGACATCACATCATCCTTCTCCTTAATTGTTAAATTTTTATTAGGGTTAGGATTCTCCAGATAACCCATAAGATCTTCTTTAGTCTCACAGAAGAAGTAGTTCATATCAGGATTAATGTTATCAAAGTAGTTCAAACAATCTATTATTTTCATCTGTATCTGAGCCTTGTTATACTCGTTCCTATTAACTATGGGGAGTTCAAACACACTTATGATATCAAACAATTCCTTGCGAGAATGGGACTGATGTATTTTCATTATACTTTACATAATATTTTATTTCTTAAACTCTGAACGCATCTGGACGACCTCTTTTTATTAATTTATATGCTAACACCTAATTGAAGCAAAAGAGGTCTTCCAACCAATTAAGTAAAATTAAGTAAATGTTTTTAAAACCCTTACAGGAATATTTTTTTCTTGGGACTTTTTTCGCGACTTACTTAAAACTGCTTAAAATCCACGGAAGTCTGAACGACCTCTTTTAGATTTAAAGTCTTGTTCGTATTATACATTATTATGAAATTCGTTATCCCGTCCTATCAGCGATCAGAGATCCTTCAGGCTAAGACTCTTGCTTATCTAAAAGTGATGGGAGTAGATATGGGAGATGTATATGTTTTTATTAGAGAGGATGATAAGGAGTATGATATGTATAGTGTTATCCCCGATATCAATTTATTACCAATTGATATTAAGGGCATCGGTGAGACCCACAATTATATTACATCACATTTCAATGAAAATGATTTTATTATTGAAATAGATGATGATTTAGAATATCTGGTAGATAATAATCGGGAGATGCTCCCTTGTTTCTTGACTCTCTGTCAGGAGATGAAATCTAAAATGGAAGAAGAAGGATGCTCTTACGGGGGGACTTACTCTGTGGCAAATCCTATGTTTATGTCAAAGTGTCAGCAATATACCACTGACCTGAGGTATTGTCTTGGATGTCTTCGGTTCAGGTTCATCCGTAAGGAGATTAAGGTGGAGACTAATTTCGCCGAGGATATGGAACACAATATTCTATATTATATCAGGGATGGTAAGATTCTTAAGAATAATTGGGTTGCTCCCGTCACAAAAAATTATGCGGACGGGGGGTGTAATGGAGACGGGAGGAATGTTGATAGCGAGCTAAAGGACAAGCAGTTTTTAGCAGATAAGTATCCTCAATATTGTAGATTGTTCTTTAGGAAAAACGGACATCCTGATTGTAGGATCAGGCATTATAAGTCTAATCCTCCTCCTAAGAACAAGTCTCCCGTTAATATGTCATAGGTGGTCTGGACGACCTCTTTCATAAAAAATTCTACCTACCTGACTATCCTCTCTATGTTTCTATCTGCTGACTATCCTCTCTATGTTTCTATCTCGGCAAGAAGTGCTGCTGCGTAATTCGGGCGACAGGGTTCTACTATTGTTCGCCCATCAACCCATTGCCCTCCTTCATTATCCAAACAGAAGTCCAGGCGAGAGTCTTCGTCCATATCGGCGAGGAGAGGGTGTCCCTGGACTTCTGCGTCAAACACCGATCCGTCGTAGTCGGGTGCTTGGGAGACTACCCCCGAGAACTCTGTAAGCAGTGGAGACAATGTCTTGATGTGTTCTTGTCTCCATACCTCCAGTTCTTGTCTCTGGATTTCCAGTCGGGCCATCTCCACCATCTTCATCAGGTCTCCACAGAGACCGCAGATGTCTCTCTCTACTGGTCTCTTCACTGGCCCGGAAACCCCATCGGTGGGCGTTGGGGTGATGATGTGGAGATTGCTCTGCGGGCGAAGGGTTCGGCGGGTGATTGCCATTGCTCTTGGAGACTCTCTTGTTGTTTAGTTGTGCTGAAAGTCTTCTTAGGAACAATCAAATTTTTAGGAAGTTGTCTGAACGACCTCTTTTCTTTTATCTGTTATGTTCTTGTATGCTAACAATCAAATTTTTTTCATCACTCAAATTTTTTTACATAAAAAATCTACCTGACTATCCTCTCTATGTTTCTATCTACTGACTATCCTCTATGTTTCTATTCTGTAAATTATACAGGTGTCGCCTGAACTACCTGAACTACCTCTCCTACAACTATCGGGATCCCTGACTCTGTCTCATTGACATTGTGGAAAAGGAGGTCGTCCTCGTCCTGTTCTTTCTGTTTCCGTAATTCCTCTCTCCTCGCCTCATCACGCAGCCGTCGGGCTTCCTTCGCCGCAGCTCTTTTTCTCTCCGCCGACAACGGAGAGAATCCTCGCGGCCCTGAGAGCACAGGAGGTCTTTTACTCGGGTCAGGGTGATTTTTCTTGTATTTCGCTGGTGGCTTCGCTGGCA
>Ga0208162_1001357_pt1 | contig 12838 bp, 3 predicted proteins | sample CB_VirMetaG_4_FD_184539 | JGI IMG/M metagenome (GOLD analysis project Ga0208162, IMG submission 184539) | Freshwater to marine saline gradient viral communities from Chesapeake Bay - CB_1508_1M Viral MetaG (SPAdes) (version 4) | ecosystem: Environmental > Aquatic > Marine > Coastal | place: USA... | reverse complement strand
CCCTCCACAACGCTAAATCTTGTTTTATCAGTTCCAATAAATGTGATGTATCGTGATCCGGGGAACTGTTCATGGCTGGTCAAAATACCATACGCACCGTTTACCGTGTGTACCGTACTATCGTTCGGGTCACTTGTTCCGGGGTGAATAAACGTAAATCGTGTATTGGGAGTGTTTCTTCGATTTGTTAGTTGAATCTCACCATTGTTTGCCGTGTGGTTGTATTGATTGATATGAATGTCGGCAAACAAAATACCACCAGCAGTAATTCCGATGGGCGGTGCCGTGCTAAGACTTTCGGGAGCAACAATCGCATCCAAACTTGTTGGTGGGTTGATCGAAGTCAAACTCTGGTTGATATGTCCTTCCGAAGTTGTACCAATCTTACCGATTGTAATAAAGTCTTTCTCGTGAAGAGCTTCACCACTCTGAACAGAATCAATCGAATACCATGTATCATTGGCATGTGGATGATATACCCATCCACCAACAGTAGGTCTACCAATTACATAAAGACCAAAATCACCAAGAAGATCGCTGGCATGATAATCTACATATGTTCCTGTTGTTGTTGACCACTTTTGAGTATTCGACAAAAATAGAATGTATGCGTCTTGAAGATTCTTGACAATATTTTTATTGCCTGTGTAGATCGAGCCAACAGGAGCATCATAGCTAAGACCGTTGAAATTAATTGTTCCGTTCGCAAGTTGAGTAAATGAACCTGATGTATATGATGCGATGTTTGCGATGTATAATGACGAAACATTTGCGACGATTCCATCTGGTTTTGTGGCAATATGAGCAGCCTTGAAAGCTACATTTGAACGATTGGTTTCCTGAAAGTCCAATCCATAAAGATAGTCAAAAGCATTTTGATCTAAATCACTTAATGATCGCCCAGTCCATCTTTCAAACGGATTTGTTCCACTATCGCCTCCGCGAGCATCAATAAAAATAGTTCCGTCTGGACCATAAATTTCTAAGTCGGTTGCTTTGATTCCACCCGTCTTATCAATACTCCAACCCTTTGCGTAACTTGAATTGGCAACAAGACCTTGGATATATTGACCCGTTCCTCTCGGAGCAGGATCACCGGGTGATCTTGTGGTAGGATTATCTAATATCAAAGATGATGTGGACGAAATCATATCCTTGATGTGAAGGTCTTCAATGGTGGCAGCAGCGATAAACGCACCAGTGATTCTTCCCTGTTGGTCAACACGAAGATCAGGATGCATAAATTGGAAGGAGAATCCATCAAGATTCCAGTTATAATCAATTCCGTCACCAAGGAACGCATCATCCCCAGAACCACCATCATTATGAACACTTGCACTTACTTGATATTTTTTTGTGGAAGATGAAATAATCTCTACTTTAAGTCTGGTAATCTCTTTATTACCCGGAGTGAAAGCTCTCCATGCTCCTGTTGTAAACTTACCAAGACCCGTTGCTTCGCGAGAAGCGTCGGAAACAGGAACAATAAATGTATTAGATGATTCAGATTTCCATCTATAATTTCCATTACTATCAACTGAAAAGTATTCAGAATTTGCTTTTTCTCTGTGTGTTAGTGTAATCGCAATACCGGGTGTTCCGTCTGTCCAAGAATCAAACTTATATGACATCGTGCCTTGAACAAATATATTGGCATACAAGGGAGAATCGAAAACAATTTCCCTTTCCCAAATAACATCATCATTATCAAATTCGGCACTATACAAACCAAGCTGACTATCTGAAGAAGGTTCTGCCGAATCGGAGCCAGAAGTCGTTTGAATGTAACCATTGACGACGGACCTTCCACTAGCATCAACATACCAAGAATCCATGTTTGGAGTAAATCCAAGAATCTCGGCTGAGTCTCCCTGAGTAGAAAGAACTGAGGACGGAACAATTAGAGCGGTAGCTGTTATGGCACCGTTGACATGAAGTTTTGTTTCTGGGTTTTCTGTACCGATACCAACACGATTATCTACACCCAAATGCAGAAGAGCATTGTTTCCAAGATTTCTAATGGAGGATACTTTTATCGGTGAGTCAAACTTAGGCATTAATTAAAACGTCCTATGAATTCAAAATCTGTTGCAACATTTCCTTGATCTCCGACATCTGTTCTTTTAGAGTGGAGACTTCAGACCTAATAGTATTTAGTTCGTTTATTTGGCTTTTTGCCTCTTCATGTTGCTTCATTTGCATTTTATATTTTTTGAACGCAATAAGATCCGTAGACACCAATGCTCCCGTATTGGTGTCCTTAACAAAGTTTGGATTTTCTGTTTTTTGATATTTTTCTTCACTCATAAATTAGTATACAGCGACAGCTCTCATATTATTAATCACGGGTGGTTGTGCAGGATTAGTAGCTTGCCCAACAATCTTGATCGCAAACGATCCAAAAGTATCATGTGAGTTATTATCTGAATCAGTATAAGAAATAACAGAATCGGATTCAAATTCATATTCAGCAACAGTATCCCCCAAAGATCCAGAAATAGAAGATACATTAGGATTGAAGAAGTCTTTATCTGGGCTGATTCTCTTCATAAGTCTCCACCTCTTTCCATCAATACCTTCACCATCAGCTCGCGAGCGAACTTTATAATAAACGTATATATCAGATCCAAAAGGTTCTTTGGCAGAAAGGAAAACTTTGATTCCACGCGCTTCCATTCCGGGGGCAAGATCAACTGTCTTGGTGATGTATCTCATCTTACTGTTGCCGCCATTATTTCCTTCTTCAGAAAGAATTTCAAGAACAGCACCAGATCCACTTCCGTTATCCGTGATAACAATCGGATCTGTTCCATCGGTATCTTTGGCAAAATGAAACCCTTTACCAGCAGTTGTAACAGTCAGAGAAGCGACACCGCCTCCACCGGAATCATCCAATTTTGCTATAGTGAGTGTTGCGCTCGATTTGCTTCCACCACCAGAAACCGTAAATGTTTCACCCTCAGTATAACCAGATCCTATAGACTTAATCTTCACATTTTCGGCGGTAAGACCTCCATCATTAATACTGTTTTGATAGAGGTGAGCATAAACTTTCTTTGTATCTACAATGGGAGTAAGATATGTGTTATCTGATGAGAGAGTGTAATCTGCTTGAATAGAAGAAGAACTTGGGTCTAGTGAACCCGTATATGTCATTCTCTCTGGAAGATCACGAACTCTTGCTTCCGAACGCTCGCCAATAAGATTTCCAGTAAACCCAGTCAACTCAGCAAGAGTTCCCGTACTCAACTTTGTGGTTTTCAGTTTTGCTGAAGCAGAAGTTAGGCTGGGATCTGGTGCCAACACAGAATCTACATGAAGATCAATTCTATCATAATTGAATGTTGTAGCTACTTTATTTCCACCCAATGTAAAAGTTCCTGATGTAGCAAACTTACAAACATGTATTCTAAACATCAAGTCCTGATTCTGATTTGCTTCCCACGTTCTTCCATTTGACGACCTGAAGAAAACACCACCATATGCTTGCGGAGATGTTGCTTGTACGTCATAAGCTCCTGATCTATCATAGGTTTCTAGCGTGTCGTTTGAATGAACCGCTCTCTGATTGATGTCAGCAATCCAACAACGATACGCATCACTATTTGACCGAATAACAATCGCATACTCACCGGGAGGTAGATATACAGGTTGATCGAAAGTAGCGGTTGTATAACAATCTGGATCATCAAAGGTTGGATAGTAATTTGTTCTGCTTCGAGATTCAAGTGGATGATCCCAAGGATATAATCCATTTTCTCCGGGTGAATAACCGGGAGCAACATTTACCTGATCTTGTCTAAGTTTGACAACTGCGATTGCTTTGTCGGCATGAGGATGACCATTTACGGTTTCTCTTATTTCAACATAGACAGGAGTATTATCATCAAAGTTTGGCTTGGCAGCAAAACAAAGATCCAGCTTGGGAATAAAAATACCATTTGGATGTTTGTCATTTGCCGTGACCATAAAAGTCTGTGCGATAGGATCAATATAGCCATCACAAAATTCTGCCACAAGAGCTTCTTTACTAATATACAGTTCAGTTCCAAATATGGCATTGATCTCTTTTGGATCTGTTGAGACTGTAGCTCTAGCATTGAACGTAGAGTAGTGTTGAGGAATATCAACAGTCACTTTTGGTGCTTCGATCGAATTTAAATCAGAATGTGTTATCACTGTTGCGCCGGGATCATCTATTGTGGCACCAACGATGTTTCCATTTGAATCAATAATAGGTGTAGCAGAAGCTCCTTGAACATCGCCTCCGTAGAGAATCAACTTTGGCTTGTATCCGCCTCTTGCGGTTTCTGTTGGAGAGATCAAACCAAAAACTTCAGGATCATACAAAACGCTTGATGACCAGTTATCACCAGATCCATGATTTACATGATAGGTTACACCATTCTCATCTGAGTCATTACATCTAACAACTCCCTGAAATGTTCGTTCCCCATAAAGAATCCAGTAAACTGAAGAAGCAGCATATCCATTGTAACCGGACGAATTTTCATTTCCTCGTCTTGGATTCGGAAGAGCAGAAGGATCACCAAAAACATTCGTGGTAATCACGCCGCCGACCGTTTGACCTGCCGTATCTCTACTAATCCATCTACGGAAATTGCTTGACGGAGAAGCTCCGCCTGATCCATAATAATCTCCACCATATCTTCCAACTGGTCCATCAGTTGCGTCCAAGGAAAGTTCATCCCGAAGTACCTGAGCATTTCCAGTTGTTGACCACCACTTTGCTGCGGCATCAGTAGGATAACCATTTTCATCATATCCATTAATTCCAGCAGTCAAAACCCAACTTCCATTCAAACCACCAACCTGTCGTTCAGTAAAAAATGATATTTGATCTGGTCCCATAGAATCAGTCCAGTTGTATTGAAACCCATCTCGACGGCGACCGTCTCGATTTCCTTCATATCCAACACCGGGGGCTCTAAATGATCTGTCGGAAAGGTTTGCTACCTGTTCAGATAACGCCTGTGATCCAGTCAAAGATTCGCCAGCCGCAACAAAATCTAGTTTTGGTCTGTTGCTAAATACCGCACGATAACCATGCTCGCAACAAGGCGAAAGTAAAATACTGTCGGGATCTCCTTGATGCGTTACATCTAAAGTAAGATGCTTCTTTAGACATACGATGTGTTCGCCTAGCGTTGGATGAATTGTTCTTAAAGACATTCTAAAAAATCTCCTAAGTATCCTGATCCGGTGTTTCTGAATCTCTTACCCAAAGGTCAAAATATCCCTTGTAATATTGCTCATATACTTCTGGGTGGTTAGCCGCAATATCAGACCACACTCCAATAAATCTGTCACGATAATGTTGTTGGGTTGCTGTGCTAATTACACCGTATTCGGTATTACCAGAAACCCAAGCTACACTATCGGTTTCTTCGGCAGTCCATGTTCCGTTTGCTCCGGCAAAGTCAAAGGTAACTCCGGTCACAACGGCAAGTTTTCCGTAGTCTCCGGTACCCCCAGTTCGAGCAGGAATATAGCCAAGATCATCTGGATGATCGTGTATCCTCCACCCATTAACCTTTGTACGAATCTCTTTCAAAAGATTCAATCTATCTGGTGTGAGATCAGTTGAAACCACCTCGGTTGATTGACCTGCTGCTTCATAATATCCTGAAGCGTAACTTGTAATCTTCCAAGGCTGGAATCCATAGCGATCTGTGATTTCGACCAGCTTTCTTCCTACAGTAAATCTAGTTCGATCATTGGAAGGAATGCGAAGAATACCAAACTTCTCGCCATAATGATTTGTCTTATTTGGAGCATCACCAATTTGAGATACCGTGTACCGATCGTCATATGGATTGACTGCTTTCATTGAAATCGAATATACACTGGTCGAATCAATGGCAGTAGTCAAAGGCTGTCTCAATGTAATGACTGGAGCAGTTGTATCAGTGAGGGTGATTGAATTAGCTACAGCTTCTTGACCAACACCAGCTCCAGCAACAATCTTAATTCTCACATCTTCAGCATATCCATCAGTTGTGGCTGCTGCCTGATCCTCATACTTACGGAAATTTTGTTTTCGGTATCTGTGTGCATCAGGAGAAAGAACAACGTGAGTAGTATTTGAAGTAGAATTTCGAGCAGAACCACTATAATGACCATTATAATAATGTGTCTGTGTTCCTGTTCCAATCAAACTTACGCTAACACCAGATTTATATCCTGTAATAGTTCTCGAACCAGTTCCTTGCCATCCATATGTTTTTATGTTATTATCATCCCAAGCTGAAGGATAATATCCATCTTTATATGTTGAATAGTCGATAAGACCTGTATCATCATCAGGACAAGGAACAACATATCCAACCATATAACGAGATGTTGGGCTTGATAAAATTGGATCTCTCAAGTATCGAGGTTCGCGAATAGCAAGCAAAATTCCATTTGCTGTAAATCCACCACCAGTCAACTTGACTTTTTCATACTTACCATTCACATCAGGTTGAAATAAGTTAGACCCAGCAGTCCTTGGATTATAATTCATGTATACTTCTGTTGCGCGAGCGAAATGTCCATCCAAATTAGTCCCATCAAAACGAATGCTGGCTGTATGATTTGGTTTCAATCCACCCGCGTTGAGAATTACATCTCGGCTTCTCATGTACGGAATGAGACGAAGATTTCTCGTTGCTCCATCAGTCATACCATGCGACTGAATCGCAGCATCCAACTCTGCCGAAGTCCAATACTTCCTCTTTTCAAATGATGTTGTTCCCAGTTGAATATTTTTACCGAGTATTGTGCTTTGTGTTGGAGTTTCATAATGGGTTCCAACCACTGTAATATCATCGCCTAATGGAACATTTCCAGAAACATCATTCCAGAAATCACCCATTGTCAGTATCGCGTTAACAATCTCATCTGTTGTGGAATTTTCTTCACTAAGCTCAGTAATCACCTCAAATATTGTATTCAATAAGGAGCTATATTCTGGAACCTTTGTCATATCAATCCAATGATCGACTTCTGGAGTAAGTTTTAAATCACCAGAAAAATCTTGAACATTAAATGGATTTACCGTTTCAGAAGATGTTGCGAGAGATTGAACAATCAATGGCTCTTCGGTACAATCCAACATCAAACGTGATCCATCAGCATTGTATTCGTCAGACGTGGCATCATAATACTTATTGAAAAGTGTCACTCCTGTTAGACTAAATGGAGAGAATCCGAGATATTCTCCATATGTATCTCGTAGAACGTGCTGTGGTCGTAGTTCTCCACCAGAAATTTGATTCTTATTATCCAGCCCCTTACTCATAACTGAATCTGAATTGAAATTGTCTACAACAATTCCATTCTTAAATCTTGATAATCCATTTTCATCTGTTATTTCAAGTTCAGCCATTTGCTGCTCAAGAAGATTCAAAGACACATAGTATTCAAGATTCTCTACTCGCTTGGCAAGTCGTCCAATGTCTCGCATTGTATGACGAATTGCTGGATTTTCCTTGATCTGAACATTTGATGGATCAAATGTATAGGGAGGAATATTGATTGTGAATAGAGTCAGAGCTTCCTTGTCTGGTCGATCCTTTGGAGGATACTTTTCAAAGGCAGGAACTCCCTCATCGTTCTTGTATGATCCTTCTGAAGTAACAATAATCTTATCAATTCTTCCCGCAAAGCTATCAGCTATGACTTCAGTATTCATTGGATTTGTATCAGAAGATAGCTTTCCCGCTTTAATTCTGTTTGAGGTTGGAATAAATGGAGTCATTGAATCTGAAATTGTTTCGCTTACACGATCGTTTGTTGAAACATAAGGTCTAGCATCAATCATATTTCTCAACGGATATATTTTTCCAGAAAGACTCTTATACTCTGGAATTTCACTATACTTCAGATCAGCCTCTACAACACTAACCACATTAGCAGAGATGGAAGTACCAGAAGAATTGTATCCCGTAATTGTTTCGTCAACGACAAAGGTTGGATTTGAAGTTCCAACTGGTCCACGAACATCTTGCAATCGAACTTTGGCAAAATAACCTGACGTATTTGAATATTCCAAAACATAACCAGTCACACCACTGTTATTGGCACGAACCTCCATGCCTACAGTAAACGGTGATTGACCAGCAGCATGATCCAAAGTAAGATCAGTAGTATATTGATAAGAATCTACTGAAAAGAATCCGGGTGAACTCAAATCTTCTGTCTGGGTTTGACCCTTTGGATTATCTACTCTTTGAAAGCGATCAAAAATAACAAGAACATTTCCTGTTGGAGCATTTGCGTTTGTTTTCAAAACAAGAGCTGCGTTGTCATAGAACGTATCTCTTTGACCAGTATCAAGAACGAATCTATCCTTAATATCCAACTGCGTATTGGCAATATCACCAGAAGAACCATTTACACCAACATCGGTATGACGAATTTGATGAATGACCTTATGAATTTTGAAAACGTCCGGCTTTCCTAAATCCAATCTTGCGCCAGAAACAGTAGAGTATGTACCAGATTCAAAATGAACATGCCCGTTCGCATAATCAGTCAAAGTGCTTTCAGCCGTTTTTCCTGAGTGTGTTGTGTTTGCTTTTATTAGTTTCTTATACGCAGGACTGGCTTGAGTAGCCTTTGCTGGATATTGAAGAATTAAGTTATGCGAGGAAGAAAAGGTTGTTCCTGTGTGATAAACCGCTAGTTGATGAGTAGCGTCACTATAAACGACAGAAGTTATGGCATTTGTTACCACGTCTCCAGTTGTTTCATTTGTGAGTATGTAGTTTCTTCTTATTTCAGTTTTATCTGTTACAGCTCCAGCCGAAATTAAATATGGATACGCATGAGGTCTTTCAAAATATTTGTATGTTCCAGCAACACCATCACCCACATCGAAATAAATAGGTCCGCTTGTAGCTCCAGCTTTCTTAGAATATTCAGTATAATAAAATTCTGTGTTTCCAGAAAGACCAGAACTCAGAGTTCCGTGTGTAAGCGTAGATTTTACAGCCTTTCTTCCAATATCAAAAAGAAGAGTGTCTTCTCCATCAGGATCATTTCCGTATCGGTTATATCCAGTATCTCCATCAACACGACCACCATAAACTCTATTAGACAACTTATCTTTACTGCCGTCAACTCCAGAGATTGGATCAACATTCCAAGACTGATTCAAAAGAGCAGGATATTGATCTGCTCCTGTAGCACTAATGTTATGGTTGTATACGACAGAACGAGCTTGTGTCATTGGAAGATTGATTGTGTATGTATTACCATATTGCGGAATTGTGTCAAAGTCAGAGTCTACAATCACCAGTCCCGCTCTTGACCAACCAACTCCTTGTTGAGAACTATAATTGGCTGTTGCGTCTGCTTCAGTTCCGATATAATCAATAATCCTCTTCGGTGAAGAACCTTCAAGAACAATTGTTCCGCCGATGTAAGATCCATTCCATGCCGCAGAGCTATATGTATCAAGAACAACAGTTCGAGAAGGACTTAAGTTTCCTGTTGTTCTATACAATCTTCCGCCATCTGTCGCAATAGAAGTTGCGGGGAGAGAAGTATCATAAACAACAATGTGTGTGCTATTCGCAAAGTTTACGGGATAAAAATCAAGGTTTAGTATATCAGAAGAAACGCCAGAAATGGAAACACGATCTTCTGTAGTAATTCCGTGAGTTTTAGTATTAAACTCAAAGTTTCCATATCCAGTAGAGTTAACATACGCACGAGTTAGCGTAATTACGTTGTCTACAGAAACAGCATTCGAGATATTTGAACTCTTGTAGTCACTTAAGTATAAGTCGTATGACGATCCATTTCTTCCGGCAGCAGCGGATTTGTTGGAAGCCTCATCGTCATATAAAAATTGAAATGGTCTTGCGGTTCCAACTAATGTTGATCGCCATTTCCATTCATCGGTCAAAGAGTATCTTTCAACAAGGTCTTTAGGAACAGAGTGAATAGAAACAGCAGCACCTCTTTGACCAAATGCGTCAGAAGAAGTATGAACGCCAGCACCAGAACCTACAACAAAAGTTCCATTCGCATTTTCTGGATTGCTGAGATTATTGGTATCTCCCTCATTATACATGATAAGATAATTATCACCATAATTGTTATTCAGGTTCAAAGTCTCATTGATGGTATCGCGACCTTTTCTTATGTTGAATACGCTTGCAAAATTTTGACCATATCTATATCCGTTAACATAAGAAACACCATCAGACAAATGTGCTGTCATATTTGGATTGTCTTTGGTCGTCTTATTCTTTAGTTGAATATTATACCTTTTTGCGATATAGTTACCACTCTCTTCAAAGGTTCTTCTTGCTATCTTGTCACCGAGAACACTATAGATGGTTTCTCCAGCACTAAGATCAGATAATAGTATAGTGCCATCTTCGACTCTGGCAATCTCAATGAAGTTAGTAACATTTTCTCTTGATAGATTTACACCATCACCAATCTTTGCGAGTGTTAGTGTGATCTTGTATCTATCTGCGCCCGGAGCAGAATAGTTTGAATAATTTGAAGCAGGATCAAGTGTTTTGGGATCATCCGTGATGACTTCTTGTTTGACAAAATAACCAACTCGAATTGTTGGGCTGTTGCTATACTTTGATAATACTACACTTCCGCCGGGAGATTGAACAAACATCCCCTTCCAATAGTATATGCCGGGTGTAACTTTGAGATGTGCCGAGTTACCATAGTAACTCTCAGAGTCCATCGTCTTTACACGATACTTGGATACACCAGACGCCTTATCAGAAAGAACCAAAAGCTCGTTACGGAAAAATCCATCTTTGTTTATGTTTTCGGGTTCGCCCTGATCCCATGTGAAATAAATCGTGTTTGGATCGCCATTTTCAGCAGGAAATACGCTGTCAATCGTTCCTCTACTTGGAGACAACTCTGTGGCAGCAGGTCTTGAAATAGAAAGACCCGGAGTAAAGCTAGTGATTCTAATAGGAGTGCCTTCAAAGGTTGGTTGTACGGCAAGCCATTTTATGCCCGTTCGATCGTATCCAACCTGACCACCAGAAACAAGTGATCCATCCTTGAAGAGATGAGAACTTAGTTTTGAAATTTGGCTTTGAAGCAAAGTCTGAATTTGAGTAAGCTCTCTAGCCTGAACAGCTCTTCCGGGTCTAAACAAAAGACGATAATAGTTGTCATCTGATGTAAAGTCGTCATAATATGGAAATCTGTTAAAGTCGATAGGCATTGATATTCCCTTTAAATCTTTTGATGTTTAGAACTCAAAGACAAACTTGAATTGCTCTTTCTGATCTTTTGTTCTAGTGATCGGTAAGATATTTTCGTGATACACAATCTCTCCTACATATTTAGCAATACTAGAAGACATAACTGAAAATTTTGGTTCATTTTGAGAGTATAATGGATATTCAAAATTAGCTAAACTTGCAGAATCAATGGTGGCAGTATCTCCCAGTCTATTGTATACAATGTCTCCATTTGAAAACTGACCCTGAACATCAACCAATGTGAGGTATCGGTTCAAAGTAGGTCCGTCTACACTATAAACCAAACCACTGGCATTCTCATTACCAGCAACCGAAGAGTTATATACACGCTGATCCGCTAAAAAGTTAATAGTAGAAGACTGCTTGAAGTATAACGTAGTTCTCAAGTCATATGAAGCACGGCTCGCATATTCTCCTGTTTCCGCTTCAACAGGATTTCTAACAATTCCTACTTGCCGATATTCATTTCCGTAGCCAGCAAATATTCCTGTTTGTTGATCTCTCGCAATCAATGTTTGCGGAGCAACAACGACATACTTGGCATTGAGTTCAAAGAATGGATTGTATCCATGACCACCACCAGATGGTGCCAAAATAAACTCTACATTGGCATGAGTTCCATTCGGGTGAGAACCATCAGAAGTTGGACTATAAGTTCCATTGATAACAACATTTGAACTAACACCATTTGAGTAGCCACGACCAACCATAGAAACTTCAATTGACGTAATGTTTCCAGTATCGTTTGTGATTCCAACCGCAAGAAATCCTGCGCCGTTCAGATCATTAGATGGAGCAGTAATCCTTGGTCCGATGATGAACGTATCGCCATTTGCGAGTTCACTAACTGGAGCGTTGAATACGAGATTAGCATGTGTTATCGTTGCTCCATCAGATCCGCGTGTACCATCGCTATCAACTTTATGATCTGTAATGATTCGATAGGTTCCTGCTCCAATGCCACTCGTTACAATAAATGCGGAGTTGTTGTAGTAATCGTTGTATGGTGCCAGTCCAGAATCGGCAATGACTTTTATTTCTCTTGTTGTGGTGCTGGAGCCGACCGTTGTAAATATTGTCGCATTTGAAGCAAGTGTAGAATATGATGTATTAACATATCCAGTTCCACGATAATACTTTCCAATACCATCAGTCTTAGAGGCATCAATCGGAAGATGAATAACAGAACCAAGCCTACTCATCCTAAGAACATCTTGGTTTATTGAAACTGGAATTACATTTGCTGTAGCAAACTTAATGAAGTCTGTTTCACGAATGGTATACATATACTTCCATGCGTATCCATCAGCTTCACGAGTGATTCCAAGATTCTTATGAGTAGGCTTTGATGTCGAAGCATTATAACCATTGTTATCCAAGCACTTATAGACATCACGATCAGTAGATCCGGCAAGAACATAATAGTCATCGCCTAAGTTCGTATTGGCATGATGATACCTTGAGTATACTGTATTGGAAGTCCAGTTGTTTCTTTTGATGGCAGGAGAAACATCAGAAGCATTGACTCGAACCATTCCTGCCATTCCATTCCAGATCGAGTTGTGATATTCTGGCGT
>Ga0208162_1001356_pt1 | contig 12843 bp, 5 predicted proteins | sample CB_VirMetaG_4_FD_184539 | JGI IMG/M metagenome (GOLD analysis project Ga0208162, IMG submission 184539) | Freshwater to marine saline gradient viral communities from Chesapeake Bay - CB_1508_1M Viral MetaG (SPAdes) (version 4) | ecosystem: Environmental > Aquatic > Marine > Coastal | place: USA... | reverse complement strand
AATATATGAGCATTATGACCAAACTCCTGGTCATATCAGAAGTACATTTTATGGTGTTACTTCTAACTCTAGTATAGAATTTATATTTAATGCTAATCCAAGTATAATAAAGAATTTTAAAACTGTTAATTACGAAGGTAGTAACGGCTGGCAAGTTGAATCATTTTTATCAGATGCAGAAGGGTTTGATTTACAAGCAGGTTCACAACAGCAATACAATGACTCTGCTAAACTAGTAAGAAGTTATGAAGAAGGTTTATACAATGAAGGCGGAGTACCTTATAGAGCAGGTTTTAATAGAAAAGAAAATAAATATTTTGCTAATTTAATAAATGATAGCGCAGCTAGACCAGGAGAAGTATTCTTCGGTGATGCTACAACAGGTATTAAAGGTTATTTAGCAACAGTAAAAGTATCGACAGATGCAACTACAGATCCAGGTGGAACTAAAGAGTTGTTTGCTGTCTCAACAGAATTTGTAGTATCATCAAGATAAAATTATAATTATGAGTCAAATATTAGATTTTTTTGCGGATAATCCAGAAGTAGCAGGTTCAATAGCTAAAACTGTACCAGCTATAATGGGTATGCATCAAGCTAATAAAGCTAAAAATGCTATAGAAGGACCAGGTGGTTATCAAGAAAAGCTAGAAAACTTAGAAAGAAACAGACAGGAGTTAGTTAATCCTTACGCTACTGTTAGTAACCCCTATGCTAATTTACAAGTTGCAACTAAAGCTGCTGAAATGCAAGCTGAACAGTCAGATATAGCTTTAGCAAATACATTGGACACGTTAAGACAAACTGGAGCTGGTGGAGCAACTGCTTTAGCACAAGCTGCTTTAAAATCTAAACAAGGTGTATCAGCTACTATACAACAACAGGAAGCTCAAAATCAAAGATTACAAGCTCAAGGGCAAGCACAAGTAGATATGGCTAAAGCTAGAGGAGCTGCTGGGATTATGAGTATGCAAGAAAGAAGAGAAGAAGCTCAACTTGATAGACTACAGGGACAAATAGATTTAGCTCAACAACAAAGAGCAGCTGGATCAGCAGTTGCTGCTTCCGCTGGAGCATCTGCATTAGGTGGTTTAGCAAGTTTAATGAAACCAATAGCAGCTAGTTTTGGAAATAAAAGTGGTGTAGATTCTGGTTTTGACTCTAGTCAGTTATATAATAATTCAGATCAAGCTTACTCTAACTTAATGAGTACGGACTTAAATACGCTGATAGAACAACAAGAAGACTTAGGTGGTAGTGATATTGAGCCTGTTTACGAAGATTTTAATTAAAAATAATTATGGAAGAATTTGATAATTTACCAAGAACAAGAAGACCTAGACAATATACTTATAGAGGTTCATATAGAAGGCCAGGTTCTATTCCAGGTGGTTTTAACCCAGCTGCTGACGTATTGTCTGCTATAGAAGAAGTTGAGGAAAAGTTTGTTAAAAGAAGAAAAGATATAGATTTATTTGAGCAACAAGCCATGCAGAGAAGATTAAATCTTCAAAAAATGGTTGATGATACTAAAACAATGGATGAAAATCCATTTAAAACTCAAATGACTCAAGAGTTTAGCCAAATGGTAGATGATCTATATAAAGCTGATATTGAAAGTTTTGATGGCGATAGAACTAGTTACATGGAAAAAGCTAATAATGCTCAAAAAGTAATAGGAGATTTCCAAAAAGTAGTTGGTTTACTCGATGCTGATGTTAATGAGTATAAAGATAAAAGCCCAGCTGAGCTTAAAAAGCTAGTGTTAAGATCTCAGTTTATGGGTAAAGATGGTATGAAAAGAGAAGATTATTTAGCTTTTTTAAATGATCCATCTAAAATGGGTATGAGAATACAAAATGGTGAATTAATTATTACTAATAACGGTAAAGATTTATTTAACGGTACTAGATATTTAAATTCTAAAAAAGATGGTTATAGCTTGGTAGAATATGGAAATGATTATACTAAAGAAATAGATGCTGCCGCAAAAGATGCTATGCAAGGTGTTGGAGATTTAGCTATCATAAGACAATACGAAAAACTAGCTGACGAAGGTAAAAAGCTTAATACTTTTACGGATGTAGATTATAGAAAAGCAGTTGAAGCTTATAGAGACAACTTAGTCAATAGTGATAAAATAGATGCTTTAGTTAATGAATCTACTTTTCAAAGATATACTACAAATAGAGACGTTTATAATGCTGATAAACATTTTGATGAAACTAAAACAGCTATTATAGATGATTTAGTTAAAAAACAATTTCCAACTGCTTACCGTACTAAAAAAGTAGTTAGCAAACTTGTGACTCCAAAAGATAAAAAAGAAGAAGAAAAAGATTTAACAACTGAAGAGAGATTTGATTTTAGCTTAATAGAAAGTATACAAGATCAAAGTGTAGATGCTTTTAAAAACCAAAAAGAAGCTCCAAGTATGTTAGAAACTAAAGCTAAAGGAGCTTTACTTAGAGATTTTAAAAATAAAGAAATTAAAATAGGTAGAAGTAAGTACCAAGTATACGACTTTGATGTTATGAGAAATGATGACGGTACTCTAAAATTCCAGCCTTTAATAGTTGACATGAGAACTAAAGAAAAAATACCAGCTCCTGTAACTTATAGTGTTGATAAAATTGTAGATTTTGCAAATGATCTAGAACAAGGCGGTGATTTACAATATAATGTTATTCAAGTTTCTACTCCACAAGAAGCAATGGAATTAAACCCAGGTTCAGTTTTTTCTCTTGAAGGTAAAAAATATATGATAACAAAAAAAGGATCAGCTAAACCTATAGATTAATAATATGTCTGAAGAAATATCAATTGAAAATTTATTTAAAGACTCAACTGCTAAAGAAGATTTAGCTATAGATAATGAAATTTCTATAAATGAATTATTTGGCGTTGAAGAACCACCTATAGAATTACAAACTGATAAAGAGTTTATTTTTGAAAATGAGGATATAAATGAGCCTATAGAAGATAAAGAGTCAAGAATAAAAGAATTAAAATCTCAGCTTGAAGTTGAAGACAAAGAGCTATTTGTACCTTTAAATGAATTAAAAAAAGATAGACAAAAAAGATTTGATGACAGGTTTGTTAAAATAAAAGAACTCCAAGAACTTACTAACTCTCCTGAATTACAAGAATTAGAAAATATAGTAAAGTTTGATGAAGAAGAACAAGCTGTTCCTAAATTAAGAAAATTATACTCTGAGTTTGGTTTGAGATTTGAAGAAACTGGACTAGGTGATGCTATGAAAGTTTATACTGATAAAGATAAAGATGGTATAACGATAGATTTAGATACATTTACATATAAAGGTGCAGAAGAAGAAGTTAAAAAACTTAAAGATTATATTAGCAGCAATAAAGCGGATTTTGATAAAACTACTATTAACAAGTTAAAAGATGCTAAAGGTAATCCAACAGCTTTTTTAAATCTTTACAATGAAAACGTAATAAAAGAAGAAAACGAAAAAATTCAAAGTAATTTAAATTATTTTGACAAAGAGTTAGATAAATTAAATGCAGATCAAAAAGATTTTAACGAACAAGTTGTTAAGTTTGAGTATGAAGTAGACAAAGGCTTAATAACTAAAGAGCAAGCTGCCCAAGCTCAAAAAGACTTAATAATAAGACAAAATGAATTAAATAGTAAAAGATCTGGTTTAAAATCTTATTTTGAAAAAGATATACAAGGTTTAGCTTCAGATATAGATTATATACAAGCAGAGCAAACATCGATATTAGCTGATAGAGGAACTTGGGTTGAGTCTTGGTATAATACTCTTTTAGATGTTCCTGATAAGCTAAATAGATTAAACATAGATGTTACTAACGTTATTAAGGACGGTATAGTAGATATAAAAAAATATACAGGTTTAATTGACTCTGATGAAGCAGAAAAGCAAAGAGCTAAAAACGAATTAGAGAAAAATATTAGAAATGAGTTTTCTATTAAAGATGAAATAGGTTCTGATATAACAAATGAATACCAACAAAAATTCCAAGAAACAACTTTTGGAGCTGTTAGTACTTCTATAGTTCAAATGTTAGGTTCTTCTCTAATAGTACCTGGTACTGGGCCTGCTACATTTGGAGCTGTAATGGGAGGACAAGAAGCAGGAAGAGTTTTAGAAGAAATGGATGCACCTGCTTTTGATGATGTGCCTGACTGGCAAAAAGTTGCTTTTGCTAGCTCAGTAGGTGTTGCTGTAGCTAAATTAGAAAAAATTGGAGCTAGCGCTATTATTGGTAAAAATCCTTTAGCTAAGAGAATTGTTTTAAATGTATTAAAAAAGCAAGGTGGTAAAAAAGTAGCAAGTGGTACTATAAAAGATATAATAGAGCAAACTATTGAAAATAAATTTTTAAGAGGAGGTTTTTCTGTAGGTGTAGGAGGAGGAATGGAAGGTGTTACTGAAGTTGCTCAAGAAGTTACTGAAGTTGGTTTTAAAAATGCTTTTAATGAAGTTAAAAATGTTTTTAGAGAAGACGATAAAGAGTTTTTTACAAAAGAACAAACTGAGCTTGATAAAGATAATTTATTACAAGCATTTAAAGTAGGTACATTAGCCGGTGGAGCTTTTGGAACTATGAATGCTTTTGTAGAGGCTTCTAATAGAAAAGTTGTTGATCAATTAAATGAAGAGCAATATAAAAGAGCTAGAGCTTTTTATACAGATCCTCAAAGTTTAAAAAACTACAGCACTAAAATAAGAATAGAATATGCTAAAGGTAATATAACTAAAGATCAATTAAGAAACGAGGAAAGATCTATAAGAGAGCTAGGTGGAATATTTAGAGAAATAAGAAAGTCTACTAGATTAACTACTGAGGGAGAAAAAAGAGTTTTTTCATTAATACAACAGAAAAAAGCTTTACAAAAGCAAATAGATGAAGCTGAAGATAAATCTTTAGTTGCTAAACAAAAAGAGTCAATATCTGAAATAAACTCTCAAATAGAAGATATAATTAAAGATCCTACTTATGACTTTGATAAATCATTTGCTAGACTTAAAGAAGTTACTAAAGTTGAAGCTGAAGAGGCTGGTAAAGAGTTTAAAGTTTTAAATGACACTAATTTTAATGAAGAGTTATCTAATTTAGGTTTAGATGAATCTAATTATAAAGGAAGCACTGGCTATATACATACGGATGGTAATATATACATAAATGAAACTGTAGCTGAAAATTTAAGAGAAATACCAGTTACTTCTCATGAGTTACTACATGGTATATTAAACAAACAACTTTCTAATAAAACTAAAGAACAAAGTGAACAAATAGTAAAAGATTTTAAAAATAAATTAAATAACTCTCAAAGACAGGCAGTTAATCAAAGACTACGGGAAGCTTATGGTAAGTCAGAAAACGATGCTACTAGTCAAGAGTGGTTTACAGCTTTGTCTGATGGTATAGTTAATAATGAAGTTGCTTTTGAAGAAAGTGGTTTTCAGTCTTTAGGTAGGTTATTAACAAATGTGTTTTTAAAACCTTTTGGTTATAAAAACGCTAGCTTTAAAACTGGTAAGCAAGCTTTTAACTTTGTTAGAGATTATGCTAATCAATCAAGAGCAATAGCACAAGGTAAGCAGCAAACTTTTGAGGGTCAAGTAGGTGAAATAATTTCTGAAGGTATTGAAGCTGGTGTTGAAGGAGCTAGAAGTATTCAAGTTGAAGGAGTAGATCCAGACCAAGTACAAACAATGATAAACAAAGTAGCTAATAGAGCAGCTGCTAAGTACTTTAGTGGAATACCAGAAAATATTAGGCAAGAAGCAGGATTAACTAGACGATCATATATTGATAGTGCTAAAAGTGAATTAGCAGGTATAGCTGAAAAGTTCGACGCTTCTAGAGCTGAGTTTGACAGATATATGGCTAATACCGGCATGCAAAGACTTAATTCACTAGCGAGTAGACTAGGTGTTAAATCTGCTGAAGATCAAACTACAAGAATAACAGAAGATACTAAACAAATAGCAGCTGAAGAAGAAACTTCTAGGGATGTTAGAACTGAAAGAGAAATAAGACAAGCAGAAAGAAAAGGTGTTAAAGTTAGAGAAAAACTACCCAAAGTATATGATGTAGATAAAGTGGTTAAATCTATTAGGTCAAAAGCTAAATCATTAAAAGCTAAAAATATAAAACAACTGAAAGGTACAGCTCTTGAAGAAGTATCTACGATGATAGGTAGAGATGAAGAACTAGGTAAATCTATATTTAGAAAAATAAGTAAAAATGCTGATCTTAATAAGCCAGAGATGCTAGCTATACAAAAGTTTATCAACTCAAATATTGACATAGCTAAAGGTTCTTTACTTGAAGGTTATACATCGGAATTTAAAGCTACTGGTGTTGTAAATAAATTATTAGAAAAGTTTTACAATAAACGTAGTGTAAGAGCTAAAACAGGTCCAGGTTTAAAAGTTCAAATTAAAAAACCTAATATATCAGATGTTGAGTTTAAAGAAGCTTTTGGTATAATAGGTAAAGACCAAACTAATTGGAATCAAAAAGTTGTAGCTAGTAAAGGTGGAGTAAGTGATATACTAAAAGGTTTTGTAAGAAACTTTGATCAAGTAATATCTAGTCAAGAAGTTAGGGAACAGCTTATAGAAGATGGTGAGGTTGAGCAAGCGCTTATGACTTTAAAAGATGGTATGCCTTCTGGATTTTTTAGTAAATCTGCTGATAAGTTGTACGCTGCTGAAAACTTAGGTAAAACTTTTGGAAGCCTAAATGAAAATCAAAAAGCAGAGTATTTAGCTAATATACCTCAATTTATAGAATTGTTAACTGCTGGCTATAGTCCTGATGCTGCATTTATGACATCTTTTGGAAATTTTTTAAATAAAAAAGATCAAACACCTACTAACTTAAGAAAAAGTATTATAAAAGACTGGAACACTATAATAGATCAATTTCCTAAAACATTATTTAAATCTAAAAAATACAATAAAACAAAACTAAATGAATATCTACATAAGTCTTTTGCTGAGCAAACAAGTAGAGAAGTAGTAAGAGATATATTAGGTATAAATAAAGAAGGAATAAACTATAGAGACCCTAATCAAATTACTTCTTATGTAAGCTTTATAAAAGAATACTTTGGTTATTTAAGACAAGATTTTGATAATGATTTAGATTTTTTCAAATATGTAATTACTCATTTTGAAAAAACATTTACAGGAGCTGCTAAAATTGGTGGTTTACCAAACCATATATGGACTGTAGATGGTAAATTAATAGAAGGCAAGAAAACAAAAAGAAGTGACAGTATAAGAGCTGGAGTATTTAATAATAGAACAGAATTATATAATGTTTTATTAAAATCTTTTGATACGGCAAATAAATTAAAACCATCGCGTGGAGGTTTTACTTATAATGGTGAAACTATAGATGTAGATATAGCACCTCAATCAGATACTGCTACTAAAAAATATTTAAAAGAATTTTTAAATACTGGTGAACTAAATAACTCTACTTTAAAAACGAGCTACAATGATGCTATTGGAAATCAAAAAGCTATAATAAAACTATTAAAATGGTATAAAAACAATATAAATACTAACGCTAACATAAGCTTAAATGATTTAGGCATGTTTTTTGCTAATTCTACTGGTGGTATGACTGCTATTTTAAGATCAGCTTATTTTATGGATAGCATAGCAATTAGTGATAGTAAAAATCCAAAAGATTACAGATTTGAGCATAATCCACCTGTTAGAGTGATGCAAGTGTATATGGCTCAATTTATAAATGGCACTATAAGTGAAGATCAACTTTTAGATAAATTTAAAGACACGTCAGTAAGCGTTATACCAATGCTTATGGATGATGTTATAAATATAAGATATAAAGACACTATACCTTTAGATTATAATGATAGATTTGATAGATATTATAATTCTACCACTTATGGTAAATTTCCTTTTGAAATGACTGTATATGCTCCTCAGTTCGACAAAGAAGGTAAAATAACATCATTTAAAAAATCAGTTAAAGGTAAAAACTTAAAACAAGCTTACGAAAATGAGCAAGCAGCTATAAAATCTAACAAACAGGAAGCTAGTCTAAGCAAAGTGATAAATACTAAAAACATGACTAATGAGCAAATTATTGGTCAATTTAGTAAAGCAGATGAAGCTTTGAAATTTGCTAGAGATCCTAATACTCCTGTTAAAAAAATTAGAGTATTTGACTTTGATGACACATTAGCTACTACTAAATCAGATGTTTTATTTACAGCTCCTGATGGAACTAAAGGTAAGTTAAACGCTGAAGAGTTTGCTAAACAAGGTAAAGATTTATTAGACGAAGGTTATGTGTTTGATTTTTCTGAATTTAATAAAGTTACCAAAGGTAAACCTGGTCCACTACTAGAAGTAGCCAAGAAAATACAAGCAGCAAGAGGGACAGAAGATGTATTTGTTTTAACAGCTAGAGCACCTGAAGCTCAAGTAGCTATTAAAGAATTTTTAGATGGTGTAGGTTTAAATATACCATTAAAAAATATAACTGGTTTAGGTAATTCAACAGGTGAAGCAAAAGCTAATTGGTTAGTTGATAAAGCAGCAGAAGGATATAATGATTTTTATTTTGCAGATGATGCTTATCAAAATGTTAAAGCAGTTAAAGACGCTATGTCTGTTCTCGATGTTAAATCTAAAGTTCAACAAGCTAAAGGCCAGTTTAGCAAAAATGTTAACGAAGATTTTAATAAAATAATAGAACAAACTACAGGAATAGCATCGGAAAAAAGATATTCAGAAGCTAAAGCAAAAGTAAGAGGAGCCAACAAAGGTAATAAAAAATTCTTTATACCTTATTCAGCTGAAGATTTTATGGGATTAATATATCCATTATTAAGTAAAGGTAAATTAGGTGATAGCCAAATGGCTTGGTTTAAAAAGAATTTACTTGATCCATACGCTAGAGCAAATGAAAATATATCTGCTGATAGACTTCAACTAATGGAAGACTTCAAAGCTCTCAAAAAGGCATTAGAAGTTCCTAAAGATCTTAGAAAAAAGACTGATTCTGGTTTCACTAAAGAACAAGCTGTAAGAGTTTACTTATTTAATAAAGCTGGTTATGATGTTCCTGGTATATCTAAAACTGATTTAAATGAGCTGTTAGAGTTAGTTAATTCTGATGGAGTGTTAAAAGCTTTTGGTGATCAGATATTTAATATAACTAAAGGTGATGGTTATGCTAAGCCAGGTGAAAACTGGTTAGTAGGTACTATTACAACTGATTTAATTGATGTATTAAATACTGTTAAAAGAGCTAAATACTTGGAACAATCTGGTTATACTGCTAATGCTGAATTAATATTTAGTAAAGAAAACTTAAACAAGCTAGAAGCTGCTTACGGTACTAAATATAGAGAAGCCATGGAGAATATACTTGGTAGGATGAAGTCTGGTAAAAACAGATTATTTAGTGGTAATAGACTTAGTAATAGAGTTTTAGATTACATAAATAACTCTACTGGTGCTATAATGTTCTTTAATACTAGATCAGCTGTACTTCAAACTATATCTAGTATAAACTTTTTAAATTGGAGTTTTAATAATCCTATAAAAGCAGGTGCTGCATTTGCTAATCAACCTCAATACTGGAAAGACTTTGTTGAGTTAATAAACTCTGATTATTTAGTTGATAGACGTAATGGGTTGAAACTAAATATAAATGAAAGTGAAATAGCTGATGCTGCTGCAACTAGTAAAAATAAAGCTAAAGCTGCTATAAATTATATATTACAAAAAGGATTTTTACCAACACAATATGCTGATAGTTTTGCTATTGCCTCTGGTGGTGCTACATTTTATCGTAACAGAATAAATGATTTAGTTAAAAACCAAGGTATGTCTGAAGCTGATGCTAAAAAACAAGCTATGCTAGAGTGGAGAGAAACAGCTGAAGTTTCACAACAATCATCTGATCCAAGTAAAATATCTGCTCAGCAAGCTAGTGATTTAGGAAGAGTTATACTAGCTTTTGCTAATACACCAATGCAATATGCTAGAATACAAAAAAGAGCTTTACAAGATTTAGTTAAAGGTAGAGGGGATGCTAAAACGCATGTTAGTAAAATTATATACTATGCTGTAGTTCAAAACTTAATATTCAACGCTTTACAATCTGCTTTATTTGGATTAGGCTTTGGAGATGATGAAGATGATGATAAAAAAGAAAAGATGTATTTAAGAACAGCTAACGGTATGTTAGATTCTCAATTAAGAGGTTTAGGTCTTGCTGGAGCAACAGTTGCTGTTATAAAGAATTTTTTAGCTGATATATATGAAAGATCTGGAAGAGACAGACCTGAATATGTAGATTCTGTATATGAATTATTAAGAGTTTCTCCACCTATAAGTAATAAAATATCTAAAATTAGAGGAGCAGCTTGGGAATTTGATAGCAAAAAACGTAGACAAGAAATATTTGATAAAGGATTTAGTATAGATAATCCAGCATATGAAGCTGGTGCAAAAGTAATATCTGCAACTACAAACTTGCCGCTAGACAGAGTGTATAGCAAAGTAGATAATATTTCTGGAGCAATGGACGAAGATGCTGAAACTTGGCAAACTGTAGCTATGTTAGCTGGTTGGCCAAAATGGACTATAATGCCTAAAGAAAAATCAAGTGAAGAATTACCTAAATTTCCAGGCAGAAAAATTAAAAAGTTTAAAAAATACGATTACAAAAAGAAAACTAAAAAAGGAGAAAGAAGGAAGTTTGGATATTAAATAAGGAACAAAAAATACTGGGCACCATACCCAAAGTTCCTGTAACCAAAAAGGGGAAGTCGTAATGACCTCCCCTTTTATTATTTAACACCATGGGCAAAATCCGCCCGGACATCCGTCACACATAACTTATATTTTAATAGTTATACCTATCGACACTATAAAAGCGCCGCTTGCTACCGCAAGTGTGTTCGCGTTAAAGTTTAACTTTTGGTTATGTAATATCATATTAGCACCTGAAAAAGTCATCATGCCGATACCACCTATTATTGCTAATTTTTTCATTGTTTTATTTTTATTATAAGATAAACATTAGAAAACATTATACTTATTAAAACAATAGCTGCATATATTATAGCATCACCTAAATAAGGTTTAACAGTTAGAGTAAATGCAGATAGAGTTACCATTTTAATAAACAAACTTCCGTACATAATGCCATAGCCGGCTTTTGCAAACCGACTAGTTAACATTATTACCATAAATGTTATTGCAAGAACCAGTATTGCAGCAACAAATCCGTATACAGCTGATTCTATCATGTTATTTCACATGCATTACCAACACAAGCTAGTTCATTAGCTAAGTCAGTTTCATCATCAACTTCTACGATTTTACTAAGATCAACATCTTTCAAATGTGTCATAGCCATATCATATTGCACTTTGCTTATATCTTCAAATGGTGCTTGAGTATAAGTTCCGCCATCATAAGGTAACACAGATAAACCGTTATAATGGTCTCTATTTTTCCACATCCATTCACCAGCTTTATCCCACTCATCTTGCTTTAAACTAACTGTAGCTGAAACATTATGAGTGTTAGATCCTTTTCTATGACCTGGTTTAACCCACTCAGTAGCAACCTTTTTAATTCTTTCAAGTAAATCAAATGGTGATTCATGTCTTAATATAGAATTTTCAGGTGCTTTCTGTGGTATACTAATCACAGCGGTATCATGAGGTCTAAAAAACTCATCTTCAATTAACTCAGGATGATTTTCTGATAAATACTTATACATTGATTCGTTTTTACCAACTCTGATTCTACGCGTATAATAATCATTATGCCATGCATGAATACCAGATGAAGTTCCTAACGCCAGAGATGTCGTCCCAGCAGGCTTCACGGTTGTACATCTTGCAGCTGGATTAATACCAATAGCTTTAGCTGTCTTTGTATTCTCTCTTTTTACTATATTTGCAGCGGCCTTCATATCCAACGGCAGCACAGCGGCACTCGCGATTCCTGTCATTGATACACCGATAAGGGCGTCCTTCTCTGTCGTATCTCTCCATACATCTCTTAAATAATGAAAGTCAGTGTAACCAGCTTGTAATGTACCTATAAAGCTTGCTTTTCTAACTCTATCGTTAAAATCTTCTTGTGATTCAATATCACTAGCATTTACCTCACATAAGTTACAAAACTGAAAAGGTCTTAATGCTATTTCACAACATGGGTTTGTTCCCCAGTCTTTATCATTGTTAAGATAAATACCTGGTTCACCTGATCCTGATAGCTCAACACGTTTCCATAAATCCATAAAAAACTTTTTAGTTACTTTATGTCTCATAAGAACAGCTGAGTTATTAGCTCTACCTCTTTGCGGATCTGTTTCCCACCAATTACCAGATTTAGCTGCAATCATTTCATTGTCTTCAGCAGAAAACAAACTAATAAGTGCTGCTCTACGTATACCACCTGCTAAAACAGCATCGGCAATATGACAAACAATATCATGAGTTTCTAATGTAGAAAGTGGTGTACCATCTTCTTTATTATCTAATATACCTTTTATTTTTAGTATACACTCTTTTAATGGCTGTGGTCCTGGAGCTTTACCACCAGACGTAACTAATTGAGCTCCCTTTGGTCTAATATCAGAATAATCAAACTGTACGCTAGATGATCTCTTATCGCCCATATAAGACTTCATAAGAACCTTTATTGCGTCAGCCCAACCTTCAATACTATCACCAATTAAAAACCTTCTAGTTCTTTTAGCATAAGGCTTGTTGACTGGAGGCATTTGTTTTACGTGGTGCTTTTGTACAGAGTAACCTACACCAGTTCC
>Ga0208162_1001354_pt1 | contig 12846 bp, 9 predicted proteins | sample CB_VirMetaG_4_FD_184539 | JGI IMG/M metagenome (GOLD analysis project Ga0208162, IMG submission 184539) | Freshwater to marine saline gradient viral communities from Chesapeake Bay - CB_1508_1M Viral MetaG (SPAdes) (version 4) | ecosystem: Environmental > Aquatic > Marine > Coastal | place: USA... | reverse complement strand
TAATTATAGCAGGGAGGAGCAGAAACCCTGCTCCTGGTGGACGGTTTCGTAACTGGTCAGCGACGGATCACAGACACAGCAGGCAGACCCTGCTGGAAAACGGTGTCAACGACCGCCTGAACGCTCTTGGCGGTGCTAATGCCCACTTTATCATAGACAGGCACACAGACCAGTCCAAAGGTCTTCTGAGCGCCTCCCAGACGGATCACACGCCCAATGGACTGAGAGATACCGATGTAGTCCATATTACGCATGAACAGGACTGCTTCCAGACCGCTGACGTTGATGCCCTCGGACAGGATGCTGTGGTGCAGAACAACAAACTTCTTGTTAGGATCCTTACCCCAGGTATTCAGAGTGTCAAAGAATACCTCACGATTGACCTTCTGACCATCAATAATGGCACCAGTCTTGGAAGTAATATACATCACCGAATAACCACGCTCTGCCAGTTCTTTACGGAAGTCAGACTCACTCAGCAGTTTGACAATCTGCTTGGTAGAACGAGCACAGATAAGAATCTTATCCAGAGCATTCTCATCAATGGTGTCCAGCAGGTTCTGGGAATCACGGTCAGCAATCATCTGCTTGTCCTGAACCATATCCAGTTGCTTGACAACAACCTTAGGAGGGAGGATATAACCTTCCTGAACCAACTTAGGAGCAGGAACGTTACAGATTACCTGACCATAGACCTCGGGGTCATTCATCCCAGGCTTGGAAACAGTAAGAGAGTGCTTAGGAGTAGCAGTGAAGAAATAGCAGCGGTCAGCAGTAGCAGAGAAGTGCTCCGTAGCAGGGAAGAAGTTACGTTGAACCGAATTGTGCGCTTCATCAAAGTAAATGGTATTGACCTCAACATCTGCCTGTTGCAGACGATGCAGAGAATGATAGGTGGTGAAGATGATTACATTCTCACCAGCAGTTCGTGCAGTGTTGACGAACAGGTTGATCTTACTAGGGTTAGTAGTAGAGAAGTGATGAGTCTCACCACTGTGAACATGGAGAATATGAGTGTTGGTAGTATCAATGTGCTCCAAGAACTCAGAGCAAAGTTGTTCTGACAGCAGAATACGAGGAGCAACAACAACAGCAGTCATACCATTGTCGATATACTGACAGTTGACAATCAGATCGTGGAACATAACGGGAGTTTTACCACCCCCAGTGGGGATAACAATCTGCCCCTTGTCAAATGCCAGCATTGCATCCAGAGCGTCTTGCTGGTGGGGTCGGAGTTGCATCACAGTCCTCATCGCGTATAGGACTATTATAGCACGATGGGGACTCTACCGATGGGCTCTGTGACAGTTCCCTAACTGGTTCCGGTAAGATCTTAGAGTCTCATCTTCAACCGGAACAAAGGTAGTCTACAGGGATTCTGATGAATTGTCAAGTTCTTTTGTAATCTTTTCAAATCTCTCATCCCATGATGCTTTATCTGCTGTCCACTTTTCCAACGGACAAGAATCTAAAACTACTCTTGCTTTAGCTGGAATGTAACATCCACATTCAATACATTTATTTTCCATCTCATCATACTTATCACATCCTCTACACATTGAGATTCTTTCTTTATAGACATCTTCAGTCACGAATAAAACTTCACCTTGATGCTCATGAATGTATTTCATGACTTCCCAAGAGAATCCAGCAAGATTTTTTGCTTGATCAAACAAAGAAGGATACTTTTTTTCTTCAGACATTTTTATATTTTTCAGTTGACTTTATTTAGGGATTTCCTTGATCGGGAAGTGGTTTTTTATCAATAAAGAAACTGAGGGTCATTCTTCCAGTTTCTCGTGTTTCTCCAAAAGTATCGGAAACCGCATGAATATAATCCCCAGGATAACACACTAAACGATTATAGACATTCTCGACATCTACTATTTTATTTTCATCACCATTTAAAATTGATGTTCCTGCTTCTAGTGGAGAATTTGGAGTTAGATATAATATTCCAGCATATAAACAAGAATCTTTATGATACTTATCAAATCCAAAGTTGGGTGTTGAATTTTTTGTATCGTCAAATGTAATGTGAAAATATGAATTCATGTATAACTTTTTATCATTAAAAAATTCTTTTACTGCTTTCATTATTTTCTGTTCACACATGTAAAGAAAAACTTTTTCGAAAGACATCAATTTCTTACTTCTGCAACCTTTCCATCCAGAAGAATTGGTTTTTTTATCCATCTCCTCATGAGTGGTATAATTGACCGATAGTGCTATTTTTCTAAGTTCATCAATTGACTCAAAAAAATCATCATGTATAAGTAGTTTCATAGTTTTTTTACGCTTTGTATGTACCCTTAATTGTAGTTGAATTTATAGTTCCATTTACGACATAACCCGAACCAAAAACTGCTGCTCCTGGTCCACCACCATTTCCTGAGTTGGTTGTATTTGTTCCATTTGCTGCCCATCCGCCTCCAGAACCACCAGGACCACCAGGGAATCCTGGTTGTGCTCCACATCCTCCTCCAGGACCACCTGGGGATCCAGGAGATCCGTTTAAAGATCCACTTTGATTATTATATCCTCTACCAAGTCCACCATTTCCTCCCACTCCACCAGGTCCACCACTGGTCGGATTTGAGTATGAACAACTTCTATATCTCATCCACTGTGAGCATGGTTGGCATCCGCAACTACTCCACCCACACCACTGACAATATGTTTGACAACATCTACCACTCCACTCACCAGTTTGACTCCATCCGCCAGGGCAACCAGGAGCTCCTCCACAACCAGAAGTTGTAGTGCTTCCAGTACACCTTCCACCACTTCCAGGACCTCCCGTATACCCTTTCTCTCCTCCTCCACCACCAGCATATATTTTGGCAGTATCTCTCACAAAAACTGCCAATGCTCGTGAATTTGTGGACGAAATGTATAACCCAGATCCACCACTCTGTCCACTAACTCCTGGGGCTCCACCACCCGTTCCACCACCTCTACCAGCAGCACCGTAAATGTTTCCAAATACATCAATTATTAAATTTGATATATTGTCGGTGGTTAAAGTAGCAGCATATTGTGTAGCGTCATTTGAACCAATGGTTCCATTTACGATAAGACGTTTTAAAATGTTTGATGTTAAATTTCCACTCCAATTCAAATTATCTATGTTTAGGTTTAAATCTGTACCAGTTTGAACTACATTATATGATTTAACCGAATCTCTAAATTGACTTAAAGAAAGGTTTCCATCTGCACTTGAAGATATGCCAGCATTTTCGGCAGAGTTGGGAACAATTGGACTTAAACTATCTGGAAAAGTATCCCTAAACAATTCTGATGCTGCCATCACACCAGAAGAAACTTCTTTGAAATTATTTCTCAAAGCACCAAAAGATATTTCACCAGAACCAGAAAAATAAGGACCAGATATTGATACAGATGTTGGCATTTATCTTTTTTTCTTTATTTATGAATTTGATCTAAAAATTCCTTGTGTGATATTTTTTGATCTTGTTCCTTGATACTTTTGGTAAAATTATATTGCTCAATAGCAAAGTCTACAATCTGTTGCTTATTAAATTTATTATCCAAATATTCTTGAATAGATTCTTTCCTAAACATATTGAGACCATTTGAGACTTGGATGTAACTATCCATAGTCCAGAATGAAAAATCCATGTTATCTCTAAATGATCTAACATCGATGAAATCTTCTCTACACTTCTCTTCAAAATCGGAAACCCAATCCTTTTTATTATTGGTCATATATCTCCAAAATTCAGAATCAGTCCTATTTGTATTGTAATGTAGACATACAAAATTAACTATATCCACATAAAGTTGTTTATTTTTTTCATTTGCCAGTCTCACGTTATATTTTAAATTTTTTAGATTAGAGTTTAGATAGACAAAATCATGAAGTTGTCTTAAGATAATATGAATACCAGTAGACTCTAATGGTTCTACAAAACCGCTCGATAGACCAATTGCGAGGCAATTGCCAATCCAATAGTCCTCGTAGTATCCAGGATTATATTTAATTATTCTATCAGTATTCAATTCTGTATTGAAGTTTTCCACCAACCAATCATTGTATTTACTTCTTGCCTCATCATCTGTGGTAAACTTGGAAGAATACAAATAACCAGTTCCATATCTATTTCCGATAGGAATTTTCCATATCCAACCGTTTTCTGTTGCCTGTGCAACTGTATGTGAAGGAATCTCATCAAAATTATGAGAGACTTGTTGTGGTATTGCTCTGTCTATAGGCAACCATTCTGTTATATCATTCCACTTTGGATTTAAATGCTTAAGAAGAACGGCACTGAACCCAGATGCATCGATATAATAATCGGCAGTGACTTCTCCACTATCTCTGAATGTTATGCTCTGAATATTTTTCCCGTCAGATTTTACTTCTTCGGCAACATCATCGATGAATGCAATCTCATCCTTCATCTTATCTTCAAGGAATCTACAAAAATCCTTGGTGTCTATGTGATAAGCATATCCAAACTGAAAATGTTCATTTGGTAGAGTAGATGATGGTTCATTGAAGAGAATTCCACCATTATAACAATCATTTAGTAAAGAATAAATTGCACTAGACCATTCATTCAAACCAGAATGATGAACATCATTAAAACCATGAAAGAAACTTTTTCCAATAATCCAATCTTTAAAGTCTATACCTAATTTCAGAGTAACATTCAATTCTTTTATTAGTGAATAGGGATCTTCTCCTAGCAAATTGATAAAATGTTGTATAAGTGGTGTTGTACTTTCTCCAACACCAATTGTTTTTCGTGATCCATCATAATAGACTGTTACATCTACTTTAGGTCCAAAAAACTTTTTAATCATTGCTGCTGATATAAGACCAGCAGTTCCAGATCCAAGAACTACAAACTTTTTTACTTCCAAAACGGACCTCCATACCAACCAACTAAAGATTCTCTCTTACCAGATCTTACCTTTCTAACTCGATGTCTGATTGAAGATGGAAAAACAACAGCATCACCAAGTTCTGGTTTAAGTGTAACAACTCTATTTCCCCCATAAAGAAGTTGAAGTTCCCCACCCTCATACTCGTCAGGATCGGACAACAATAAACTTATACTTAATTTTCTACAAATACTATTATTAAATGGTGAAATGGCAGTATCTTGGTGCCAAGAATAGTGAGAATTTTTCTCATCATATACGGTATATTGAACTTTATCTGCCCATTGTGTAAGATCGAAATTGTAAAAATTAACATTCGCAATGTTAATTAGATTGAACATTATTCCAGAAATCCAATTATCCGTTGCTATCCAAGAAACTTTAGATTTTCTAATCTTATCATCACTTTTCATTTCCCCATCAGGATGATAAATGGTAGACTCTTCTAATTGAGAGTCTAACATTTGCGACTTGATAATTTTTACCAAATCCTCATCAATTCCTGTTGGAAGATAGTAAAAGTCACGATCACTTGAAATATCAAAATCCATATTTTATTAATAACTAATACTATTTAATCATGTAAATTTGTCCAACCAATTCCAGTATATCCTTGGAATTTGCCAGTATCCGTGTTGAATATAATTGCTCCAGATATAGTATTAGCGAATCCAACTATTTCTGCATTAGTTACTTTTGGAAGAACCATATAAGCAAAATCTGGATTGCCAACTTTTCCTGCTCCAGATAAGTCAATGGCAGCTTGTGGTTGAGTGCTGCCAATACCTACAGTCGTCTTATCATCAATTGCAATAGTTACATTAGTATCAATACTTGAAATATTTACTCGTGTATCATAAAGATCAAGGAATCCTCTGTGAATTTCTAATCCAGGTCCGCCGTTTATTGGAATTCCAGTTATAGATCCTACACCAATAGCGTCTCTTATTATGGTGGCACCATCTACGAGTAGTGATGCTGCTGTAGAAACATCTGTTGTATTGATACCGACTGTTCCAAACAAAGCGGAATTTTCTCTAACATCTAATGGTACTATTGGTTCAGAATTCCCTACTCCTATAGAAGAACCAGCGGCAACCAATATTCCAGAGAAAGTGCCTGGTGCAGCATTTCCAATTATATCAATATACGTTACGGTTGTTATGCCACTGTTTATTTCCAAGTTACTTTGTATAATACTTGGAATTTGAACAGTACCAAAGAAACCAGAATCTGCTGTTACTGTTCCATTGACATGTAAATTTTGAGTTATTGTGCTACTTCCAACCACATGAAGGTCTGTTGTTGGATCTATAATACCTATTCCCAACCTACCTTCATAAGTAAGTGACATTAATTCGGCATTTGTTTGACCATAGATCCAATCAAATCTTCCTGTATTACCAATTCCTGGGTCACCAGCATGTAAATACATGTTTAGATTTCCAGTATCATAATTTACAATATCAAGAGCTGGAGCAGAACTACCATATCTTATAACTGCAGAACTATTTCCTATCCCTATAGATTGTCCAATACTAATCGTTGCCGCACCATCATCAGATATAACTTCCAATAAAGATCCAGATGGTTTTCTAATTTGAATATCCGAACTTGGTAGTGCTGTTCCAACACCAATTCTTCCAGATTCTAATAATGTAATCGCAGTTCCTGAAGTACCTACATTTAACTCTTGTATAGCAGTAATAATTCCAATAGCATTGACATTTGAAGATCCTATGTCAGCAACATCAATACTAGGAGTTCCTGTAAGATTGGATGCAGTATCTGCATTACCAGTTAAAGGTCCTACAAAAGAAGATGCTGTAAAAGTTCCTGTTGGTTTGTTTATGTCATCTGGCAATTGGTCATTTGGAACAGTGCCAGAAAGATCTGATACATTTAATGTACCACTGAATCCATTCTCGGCAGTTATAATTCCTGTTACTCTCGCATCACCAATCACTCTCAATTGCTCTGGAGGAGTGGAATCTGTACCAATTCCAATTCTAGAAACTGTATGAAGACCCACACCACTATCGGTAGTTATCCATGCGGTATAAGCATATCCAACAAGATTATCTACCAAACCAGAATCTCCGACTTTCAATGAAGATACTGTAAGAACACCAATATAAGCGTCTGTGGCACTTAAAATTCCAATTGTTCCAATGCCAGAATATAATACTCTAGTTGTTACAAGTCCAGTAACTCTAGTATCACCATAAACGTTTAATAGATATTGTTCTGGGATTGAAGTTCCAATCCCCACAAGACCATTGGGATTTACTACAAAATTATCATTATCAACTTGAACACCATTTCTAAAGTTAAATGACTTCCTATAATTTGCCATTATTATAAGCTTTAGAGTTATTTATCTTCAAGTTTTTGCTCAAGTAATTCAACCTTACCCGAAAGTTCCTTGATTGCCTCTACAAGGAGAGGAACAACCTTATGATAATCGACTGCAAGATATCCATTATCTCTTGTTACAACCGCTTCTGGAAGAACTTTCTCAATCTCTTGTGCAATCAGACCAACATCGTGCCCAGACTTGTTAGACTTTTCGTTCCAATCAAATGTATTACCACTGATTGAGAGAACCTTGGAAAGAGGATCATCAATATGAGTAATGTTGTCCTTCAGTCTTTCATCAGAAGACCAGAATGCGGTGATGTCATCGGTTACACTCAGAATACCAGTGATAGTGGTATTTGTCTGAATCGCAACAACTTGACCTGCAGGTGCATTTAGTTGAAGATTTCCAGTGGTTGCTGTGATTTCATTGGCAGATGATTTGAGATGAACTGTTCCGACTTTGATATTAGATGCTACAATTGTCTTACCAACACCAATACCACCATTAACAATCAGAGATCCACTTGTTATACTAGAAGAATCCGTTTCATTTGTTATCTTGACTCTATTGGTGTTTCTCACTTCACCGTTGAAGGTTACAGGACCATCAAATTGTGAAAGAATTAATCCAGAATCACCACCTTCAACAACGATTCTTTCCTTAACAGTAATCTCATCAAAAACTCCACTAAGTCTGGAAGGTTCTCCACCAGTTATTGTTGGTACTGGAGTATCAAAGGTTGTTTCTTCACCAGTCGCAGAAGATTTCTTCTGGTTTCCAATATAGAAGTCACCTCTATTGTTCATTCCAGTATAAACTGCAATACCAGCAGATCTTTCCTGTGCCTGAACCAAGAATTCTTCTTTTTCTGGCAATGATTTTGTCTGTACTTGTGGAAGACCAGTAGAATAGTTTCCAGGACCATAACCAAGATATTCAAATGTATGTCCAGATGCACGAATAATAGAAGGTCTACGGAATTCAATTGATATTGGATTTACTTTTCTAATTAAAGTTCCAGAATCATGTGTTTGAATTCTAGTTCCAAGAGAACCGCGAATAACTCTGAGTTTATCATTAGATGCGCCCTGTAAAGTTGATTCGGAAACTCTCATTATTTCTGAATCAACTTGAATATAAGAACCAAGAGGGAATCTCCTCATTGTTCCTATACCAGAGTTTGGAACTGTTACTTTAAATTGATAATCATCCTTACCTATAGTCTCACCAAGTAAGAGTTCTTCTTTAGCATAAACTGGAACTCCTCTAGATCCAATATTTTCGCCATTAACATTTGATGACTCACCATTTGATGATAAACCATGCTTTAATATGAAACCAGAAGTTACACCAAGGTCTGCTTGAATGGTAAATGTATTAACACCGACTCTATTAGCAATAAGATAATCACCTTGATTATTATTACTAGAATCTACAATTCTAATTCTATTGCCTTTAGCAAGTCCATGACCAGACGCATTGATTGTTGTTAATCCACCAGATGAAGATGAAGTAAATGGTAGTGATGGTCCGACAACGTATGCATAATGATTTGAAGTTATTACTGGATCACCCGTAGTTCTTGCAATTGAAATTTGATTCGTGGCACTAACTGCTGAAATACGATGATAAGTGTCTGAAGTATTTCCCGCACCTGTAAATTGAACTACATTTCCAATAACTGTTGAAATACCAGACGCAGAAATTGTAACCTCTGCTCCAGAGAATCCATCAAGATCCAATACTTCACCATCATTATACCCAGAACCTGGTGATGAGATAGTAACTACACCTACAGATCCACCAGAAACAAAAATGTTTGCGGTTGCACCATCCCAAGTCGATGTTCCATTATTTAAAAGCTTTACATTACTAAAATGTCCATTTGGAAGACCACTACCAGCATTTGAGACACTTGCCTCTACAATTCCTTGGAGACCATGTGCCCTAGTGAATGTAATATCTGGAGTTGTTGTTGTTGCATCAGCAACTGAAGAAATTTCGAGTCCAAATCCAATTTTTTTAGATAATTTGTCGATTGTTTCTTTGGTGATACTCTTTTTAAGGTCATTGGTTACAACCTCACCAAGAGGAGAAACTTTAGCATAAGTTCTAGAAGATTCGGGATTATCATTAACGTTATCTTTATCTAATTGTGGATAAAGATCAACAACGTTTTGACCATACTTGATACTAGTAAATTCTTCAGAAACTGAATTATCAGCGTTTAAAATATAAAGATGATAGATGCCATCTTGTTGCCCATCAACATATTCCTGAATTACTTCATTTCTATAGATGTAAAGATTTGATTTGAGATCTCTTCGTTCAAATCTTGGAAGAGTGTCAGTCCTTATTCCAGTGTTATTTGTAAACGTTCCCGGAGTTTGATTTGATATGTCATATGTGAAGGACATATCACTAAGAATGGATGAAACTTCAAAAGTTCCATTATATCCAGAATTAAATGTTCCAACACCAGTATTAATTAAACTATCAGTTACGTTGCGAATAATAATAGTGTCTCCCTCAGTAAGATTGTGAGGAAGTTCTGTTACTACAGTCGCTGTTGGATTGCTAAAAGAACATGTACTGATAAATCTTGGATTTCTATTATAATCATATTCACTGGTAGTAATTCCAGATAAAGTAAAGTCACTTCCGTCAGTTCCTCTTACACCTGTAGAACTAGATTCTTGAATAACAAATCCATTTTCTGGTGTTTTTGCATTTTGCAATTCTTTAGGAACTACAACTCTCAATTTATAAATCTTTTCATCAAGTCCTCTAGAATCTTCTATTCTTCTGATGTAAGTTGGTTCTGTACCTCCAGTTCCAGAAAGATTTGTGAAGATTTGACTTAAAGAATTTGTAATAATATACCATTGTTGTCCAGATGGCGTATTATCCCATTGAATTGGAGATCCAATGTCCCCAGAGTTTTTATCAGATACTCTACTTTTGATCTTGAGACTAGATCCGCCATTTACTGTAATTGGATCATCATTGTTTGCATCATTTTCAGATGCTGCAAGTTTTACTGTATTTGCATTAGGAACAATTGCATAATAGACGGTATTTGTCTCCAAATTTTCTGGGAGATTTCCATTATCACTGGTAATAATTACCTTTTCACCAGTCGATAATGTATGTGATCCTGCTCCAGAAATGGTAAATGTATTCGATGATGGTACATCAACACTATATTCTTTGATTGAACTTGTATTTCCATCCGACATTAAAATGTCGGCAGAATATTCTACACCACCAATTCTAACAAAAAGTTTGTCTAATGCCTTTGCACCAATTTTATATCCTTGAGTGAGAATTGGTGGTGGAGTATCTTCGGAAGAAAATCCTGTAATATAAAGTCTAGAACTATTATTGATTGTTTGCGTTTTATCAATGTCTATCGACAACCAATCAATTTCTTGTTGATCTCCAGAAATTGCTCTAGGTGGAATAATGTGTGTAATAAATGCCTTATTATCTTTATCGAATGCTTCTCTCTTAAATCCATCAGAAGCTAGTGAAATCTGACCAAAGTTTGAGTTTGAGTTGGTAATAGAAGCATCACCACCGCTTTCGGCGGCAAAATGTTTATTGAATCCAATCGCAAAAACTGAAACAATTTGAATAAAAGCATCATTCGATACTTTGATATGAGTTGTTTCCCACCCACTTCTATAAATCGCATCTGCATCTAAATGATATACTGTTGATGGCGATGAGGAATTTTGAGATAATTTTGTTCCATTCTCCAGAATAATCGGAATATTATCACTATAATTTCTTGATGTTGAATTATATTTTACAAAAGCACGATCGTCCTTCTGAAGTGATACACCAGTGAATTGTGCAACAACCATTGAACGGAAACCAGTTGCCTTGCTTCCATCGGCGTGCATACCATTCATACCCCACACAGAACGTAAGGAGCAGTTAAAGATATATGGAGAAGCGCCAGTTACAGTATCAGTTTCTACAGTAACAAATTCATCACCATCAATTAATACACCTTGGTTTGTACTAATCAGACCATTATTGGTGTCGGATAAATTATAGTAAAATATATTAGGATTATCAGTATCTACCTCAGATACTTTGGTACTTACATTGTAATAACTATCGCCTACTCCACTAATTCTAATAGGAGTTCCTTCGTTAAGACCGTGAGGAATATTTGTTGTTACGGTGACTATGTTAGTTACAACACCACCCTCTCCCGCTTCAATTCTCGTTATCTTAATTGGGTCATCTGCAAAAGCACCAACAATTTCATATTCTGGTCTTTTTGCACTAAATCCATCAGGTTCTCCTGGAAATTTATCATCAATATCTCTACCAGATCCAGTGTTATATGCTCTAGAGAGTTTAGCATAATACATCTGAAGGTCTGTCAATCCATATGAGAGAACTTCATTTACACCATCAGCATACTCAAAACAGGTGAGTTTGTGGTGAGAGAATGTTGGAGAAGATCTGTTTATAGTATCAAAATTATCATTTTTAGTATAAACTAAACCAAATTCATCTCCATCAAAGATAGAGAATTGCCAAAAATAACAAGCACCGGTAATTCTAAAGATTGCAGAATATGGAACCGTTGAATCTGTTGGGTTTGGAATATATTTTGGACGAACTTTAGTTTTTCTTAAATCAAGACCAACAATCGATGTGCCTCTAGGTACAATAACACCACCATTTACACTGTTAAATCTATATAAATGATTTTGTTCTTGTGTCAGATCAAAATTCGAATCTAAAGAAAGTGCAAAATCCGAAGGTATTAATTCTGCAGAACCAGAATTAGGTCTTTTAATTTTTGCAGTTCCACCGTCATCAAATATAGTCCATCCCGGTCTATTATCAACTATATGTTCACCTGGCATGAGAAGAATCGTGGTCTTCTCTACATCATCATTACTAGACCCTTTTACATATGAAAATCTTGCTGCCTCAATCAGTGCTCTCTGAATAGTCTTGAAAGGTCTGGCAAGTGAATTACCAGTGTTCAGGATACTATCAGTGGCATCAATATCTGCGGGACTTACATATAAAATACGACCTTCAGTGTTCTTTAAAAAGTTGTCTAACTTATTCAGAGGCATTGTATTATAACTTTTGGGATATTTCTATCTTTTATTTATCCCATCAAATCCTCCTCGTCATAGTAATAGACTTCATCATCTGGCATATCTTCTGGGTTTTCTAAGTCAACAGGAAATAGACAAGGATGCACTTCCTCATCTATAAGATAGAAAGAACTTCTGTATAAGTCTTCTGGTTCAAAGGATGTTTCTTTATCTGCAAGTGCTACTAATTCTTTGTCTTCCAAGTGTCCATCAGGAAGTTCATCAAAGGTGAATGGAACCTGATTAATGAAATACATCTTCACTATCATACTGTGGTCCAAATACCAACAGTATGCAGTGTCAATCTTATAAGACATAGTGGATGCTTTTGTCTTATTTATTTTATAGGACGAGAGAGACTTGAACTCTCACGGGCACAATGCCCAACAGATTTTAAGTCTGGTGCGTCTACCGATTCCGCCACCGTCCCTAGGT
>Ga0208162_1001353_pt1 | contig 12849 bp, 16 predicted proteins | sample CB_VirMetaG_4_FD_184539 | JGI IMG/M metagenome (GOLD analysis project Ga0208162, IMG submission 184539) | Freshwater to marine saline gradient viral communities from Chesapeake Bay - CB_1508_1M Viral MetaG (SPAdes) (version 4) | ecosystem: Environmental > Aquatic > Marine > Coastal | place: USA... | reverse complement strand
AATTGTTCCATTTAATATAAGTCGCTCTTTTTTTCGGTGGTAGTAAAGCCGTGCTTTGGCTCGGTAGTACTCATTTTTTTCATCTTGGTTAGTAAAAGTATGCCTTATGCCCACTGATGAAGCAATGTCATAATCCTTGTTTTCAACTTTGAACAAGTGTGATTTAGTCCTAATATGCTTGAATTTATCACTAAGAATTTTATTACAATTTTTACAAAAATACATTTTCGTAAAAATCCAATATAAAGAATTATGTATATATATTAATAGATTATATAACGCGGAATGCAAAATAAAACCCCTCAGAATATCCTTGATAATAACCGAAGATGGCGGCAAAAGAATCCAGACAAGTGGCGAGAAAGTCTAAAGAAGTATAATGAGAAGAGAATAGCGAACGGGTATATTAAGCCTATTCATCATTGCGATTGCTGTAATAAGGATGTTAAAAACTGGTCAGACCATATTACAGGTAAGAAACATAAGAAGAATGAGCAGGAACTTTTAGATATGACTCAATTAAATGAGAAGAATCAAAAGGTAGAAGCGATTATGATGCTAGTGAAGAGTATAATTTTTGACGAGGTATGAGAACGTAACCATTACGTATATCTACTAACCATTCATTGTCTTCAACTTTTACAATTTTGAACTGATACATTCGTTTATAATAATAATATATATTATACACGAATAATATACGCAATGTTCATCATCTACCGACTTTTTTGTAATATTTCTGGTAAATCCTACATAGGAGTCACTGAGAAGACTATTGAACATCGTCTTAAACGACACGAAAGAAATTTTAAAACAAAGGGTTGTAAAGACCCACTTATGAGCGAGAAAATAATAATCAATGGTGATTATGGTATTGAGGAACTTGACAGATGTGAAACACGATTAGGAGCAAAGATTTTAGAAAATGGCTTTATGAAGTTATATGATTCAGTGAATAAAAATAAGAATATTATTAGTATTGATAAAAAAATTTATCCTAAGAAAAAAGTATTTTGCAAATCGTGCGGTAAAGACGTCCCAGAAAACCATCTCGCTCGGCACAAACGGGGTATTCGTCATCTTTCTCTATTATGCAGTAATTCTGATTAATCACGTATTTAACCATTTTCTATATAAATTCCAACTCAATTTTTACATCAAGCCCATCAAGATTTAAAACCGTATGGTCTTCTCCCATTATTTGTATTCTGATGTCTGATAGTGCATTTTGAGATGTATTCATATATGAACCCCCGCCGTCATCTTGGTAGTATATATAACCACCATAAGAGACATTATTTACGTTATGAATAGATTTCACCAGTGACCTATGTCCTAAACCGCAGCGGCTAGATGAGACAAGTGAGGGCAGAGCCAAGTAGCAAGTTTCGTTATTGGTTGAAAAATCCAAGGTCGGCGTAATCAGCGGGTGACCGTGGTCTTCCTTAATGTCATCGGGGAAAGTCAAAGTTGATGAAAGTTCTATTTCAGTCGCCACGCAACCTAAAACTTCATTCGCTGGAATTGAAACCCGACCATAAGGAGACGACACGGTATTCGCATTTACAATTTGGATTTTTTCACCGCTGAGTTGGAATGTAAGCCCATAACTTGCACCAGTACCCGCCCTCAAGTTTAGTAGAGAAATTATTTCATCGTTGGAATATCTACCCGAGTTTGAGAAAATCACTTTTTGAATTTGGTCATATCGGTGAGAACTATCAAAGTCGGTGGTTGATGAGAACGTAATAGGTGTTGTAAGTCCTGCAGTAATCCTAAATGCATCCTCGGTAAAATTAAACCCGTTACCATATACAACATCTGTCTTAGTTGGTGAGAAATCCACACCGAAAGGCGTAAAATTCACACTGTTTGGAGGTGAGCCATCTGTTGAAATGCCGTTATAAGCAACATTTGAAATATTAATTTTCGCACCTGTAGTAACTGCCCCGAATCTATCAAAAGCCCGAAGCCTTACGGTTCGTGATGTCAGATTGTTCGCAGGTTGATAAAATGCCTGAATTGAATACACACCCGCGGTATTATATACCTGCCAACGAATCGCATAAGTTATATTACTACCTATTCTCTGGACACTACCAAGGTCTCTATTTAATTCATCTTGTAGTTTTTGCTGATTGTATTCACCTGAAATTTCTTTTTGATATGTTAGAGTATGTGTTATTCCACCCTCTACCTGTGATTCTTCATAAATAAGATGAGATATTTGCGGAAAGGTGTTAGGGTCTGCCGTGTTTTCGTCTCCGTGTGCTGTTAGTTGAAAATCTCTGTCATAAGTTGTTGAACCTGAAGGTGTGCCTATGATGCTATATGGTCCTGCTCCACTTGATGAAAACGTCAATCCAGAAGATGAAAAATTTGAATTCAATAGATTGATGAAGTCAGTAACGTTATAAACCTTTGTAGAAACATAAGCGAAATCACTTGTGATATTACCAATAGCATCGTTATAAGTTAGTTGAAAATATTTGACACCATAATTCGTGTATAGTTCTTCCAAATGAATCTCATAAACGTTATTGTTGTCGCTAAAAGTTGAATAAGAACCAGAAATAAGCGAAGGTAAAGATAAATTGTTTGTGAGTTTTGGTGGAAATTTTGTGAGCGATACGCTCTTATAACTTTTGTTGGTCATAATAATAGCCGACGAACTACCATACTGAGCAGATTCAATATGTAATGAGTTATTTGTAATTTTATTGAGTTCAGTAATTATATCGCTTAGTTTATAAACCTTATTATCGTCAAAGATAACACGATAATATGAACCTTGACCCTCGTCATCAAAAAATTCAACAGTCCTAGCCTCTTCGCTCTGACCTTGAAATGTAAAATTGACTACGGGCACAGCCACAGAATTCACCTTAAATCTTGAAACACCTAAAATATTTGGTTCAACATAGTATGTAAAATCACTAGTGCTTTGACTTTTATCTCGTCTATAACGTGAGTTAATAAAAATTCTATGAACCCCGTTAGAATGCTCCATTTGTATTAATAGTATATTTTTTGATTTTGGTAGAAAATATACTATACACCGCGTTAAAGGAAATACTTGTACCATATGTAATAATTTATGTAGCCACGCTGAGGCTGTCGTTTGCGATAGTGAGAAGGACGTCGTGATGCAGTGCTGTAAGAGCCAACATATCGTAACCATTACCGAGAGCAGCGTCAAGATATTGAGGATTCCACGAAGAGGTCGGGTCGGCATATGGGTCAGTGTCACGAATTGGCTTGAACTTGAGGTTGTGAGTCAAGCCGAGACCTGAGGCACGGGACGAGATTCCGCTGAATGTTCTTGTGGTCTCCTTCAGAACCTTCTCAAGGGATTGACCAAGCAAGAAGCACGATGGCTTTTGCGTCGGCATCATACCGACTTGGCACATACCAGCCCTCTTTGTGGTGAAGTTGGCGACAGCGAGTGACGGCATCAATCCAGCAGATGCGGGACACTCTGGAGTTGGTGTGGTTCGCTTACCTACATATGCGTCATAATCAATAACGCCACCCGCCTTCTGATGCTTGGAGTCAAGATGGGAGAAACTCTTAAGAAGTTCTACGTATGCCTGTGATGCTCCGCGTATGTTCTGTACTGGAAACTGCGTTGAGCCGACCTGAAGACTTGCTTCCTCAAAACGAGAACCAAGCCAGAAATCACTCTTAGGGAAGTAGGGATTCAAGCCTTTTGCTGGTTGGAAAGAAACATAAACGTCACGTAGCGACGAATAACCTTGGAGGTAGTTAAGTGCAACGGACTCGCTGTAGTCAAATGGTGTGGTGATAGTCGCATAAGATTCAATAGCCATAGAAAAGCCCTCAGCAGACGAACACATCATATCCACACGCTTCACAATTGCGTCACTTGCTTGACAAATATCAACAGTAATAGAAGGTGTCACGACGCTGTAGGTAGCATAGGACGACTGAGAAACCTTGTTAGCCTCTGTTCCTGATGCAAAGGAAGTATTGAGCAAATTAACGCGTGTTTCCATAGAACCCTTAGCTCCTCCCTTAGGGATGTTGTGAAGAAACCAATCGCCGTATCGTGCAAGGTCAAACTCAAACGTCATCTCTCCCACATTTCTAAGAGGAAAGAGAACGTCGTCAGTTCGGCAGCAGCCAAAGATGAGGCTGAGTGGAACGCTGTAATCACGGGTGTTCGTACCGTTAAGTCCGTCCTTATTCTTAATATTACCCACTGTTGCAGGAGAAATCAACATATTAGCATCGCTAGAGGTAGAATCCCAAGTGTTAAGGGAAGTAGGCAGCACACAGCCTCCGAGGATGTTAGAACCAACCTGATTCGCAGGACACATATCGTGACTAGAGAATGTAGCAAGGTCACGCGAAATTGGTGCTTTCATATATCCCGTATGAGTTCCTGCACCGATACCAGATGGCATCGTAGAACCTCCACCAAGTGAATCAACCGTGTTATCAGTCGCTTCACCTGCGAGGAGATATACCTTAAGTGGGTCATCGTGAATATCTGTGCTGTATGTTGCAGTAGATGCGAGTGTAGTGGTATAGCCGTTAGAGTTTGAACCACTTGCAGCGTTATAAATCGGAATTCCGCTCTGTCGCACAGAAAGAACACCCATATACGACGGGCGATACTTCCAAGTGCCAACGCCAACATTTAGCGTCGTGTCGTAATACTCACGGCTAACTGAAGCGTAGATGATTGGCTTCAACGCCCTAACCTGATTGATACGCTCCACCTCACGACCAGCACAGGTCACCCTCGCTCCCTCAATAGCAGAAAGAGCCGTAAGGTCTTCGGTCAATTGTAGAGGGCTGTCAGTTGTCAATGAGAAATGAAGACAGGCTGTGGTTAGGTCTGCGTAGTGAGCAGATTGAACACGAATCTGAATGGTTCTGTTGTTCTCACCGAAAACAGATGAAGACGAGGTTCTGAACTTCTCGGTAGAGCGTGTCCTAATAGCCTCACTCATAGAAGGGACTTTTCCAGAAATAAGACCCTTAACATTTGTCGGAGCAAGAACCTCAAATTGTTCAGCCATTTCCTTTATAAAGTAAAAATATAAAAAATTTTCTATGACGGAGTAATGTATTTTGTATAGATACAAACGCCATTAGGATATGGAGGAAGTGAAACATCTACATAGTTATTATTTATTACACGCGTCCTATTCACCATAGGTTCATAAGGTTTCTCGTAACTTTTTAAATCTTCGTGAAAACCAAAGCCATTATTCTTCACTTGATACGGCATTATTCTCTATAGATTTAATATTAGATTTTAGTTCTTTCAGTTCCTTCTTGGCTTTTAAATCCCACTCTGCTATTGCTAATAGTTTTTGGTATCTTATCTTAGAGGTCTCAATGTCATAAGTTTCTTGGTCTATTTTATCCATCTGCTTTAGGGCTGTTATATGTCCTTGGTAATCTATCATTTTATCCAAATGGTCACACGCCATAAGTTTATTCATATGTACGGGGTGTATCTGCGGGTTTTCAAGGTCATAGATTCGCCACTTGTTGAAGTCATCGCCGAGCAAACCAAAAAATGTTTTCATCACTCCTTGATTATAAAAACCAACTGCCTTAATGCATTCATCACGTTGAGACTCAAAATGCTCACGTTGTTCATTACTTAAGTGAGGCTTCCCGCTACGAGTAGTAAGAGGATTATGAAAATCATTCATAACTATGTAAATTACAATGAGATTTTATTATGTAATTATATATTAAAATGACTGATGATGTGGATATTGAAAATAATGAAGTTATAGAAGAAGAAAAGCCAAATATGGTTACGCTTAAGGTGTCAAAAAAATCAAAACGAGAATTCACTGATGAAGAGCGTAAGAAGTCAGCAGAAAATATGAAAAAGGCACGAGAGACGCGTATGAAAAATTTACAAATTAGAAAAGAGTTGGGATTAGGTGCTAAAGACCCGATTCCAGATAAGTTTTTAAACAAAACCAAACCAAGAGCGAAAAAAGTAGTCTATGAAGAAATGCCCGAAGACCAAAAGGTTTTAACTAAAGGTGAAGACGTTGAGGCTCTTAAGTTTGAAGTTGCTCAAAAGAAGTTCGCACCTAAGAAAGGTGATGAAGAGCGTATGAAGAAAATGAAAGATGAACTCAAAGAGATGAAACTACGTGAAATAGTCAGGACAGAATTAGAATCAGCACAGAATCGTAAGCGTATGGTGAAGCAGTGGGAGAAAGATGATAAAAAGGAGGAAGAAGAGGAGAAAAAGAACATTGAACCACAGCGAAAAGTTAGTGAGCCTATTGATATTCCTAAACCAAAAGCAAAGCAGATTATGAAATTCCCAGATGGAACGTATGTAGAATTTTAATAAAAATATATTTTAAAATGCCTATGTTACATCATCCTATACGTGATAAGAATGCAAAGACTCCTAAGCAAGTTATAAATAAACTTATTAGCGAACTGAAGCAGGATAGAAAAAAAACTCTTAGGTAATTATAAATGGCTACTGGATTGATTAGCACACAGCCTCCTAGAGCATTTTCTACACCGAAATATATTAGAAATGCTAAGATTTCTCCAACAGTCAATGAGACGACGCTCGTGCCTACTCAATTGGTTGAAATCCCAGAATACAAAACCGCTGAGGGTGCTAATGCCGTCTCGGTCAAGCCTCAAACGGACTTATACAAAATGCTTGACCCTACTGATGTCCCCGTCATACCCGCTTCCTATTTTAGACAAGGTGACAAATCATTTCAAGCACTTATTAAGGAGGAAGACCTTTTTCACAAATACAATACCCGTCACGACAATATCACACAGCAGGGATTAGATAGGGTGAATCAAATGACACGCGTTATTGAATTTGAGAAACAAGTAGATGATTATTTTTATGCTGGTAGGAGTTCTGCAAAACTACATAATGAAATTCATACATCACTTAATAGACCAAAGAAACCACTAACTCAAGCAGATATAGATAAATTAGAGTCTCGTATTCTTGGACAAGACAATACCATATTCAGTGATTTCGCTGCCCTTCAGTATATCGTTTATAGTGTTCGTCTTCAGGATTTCATAAGACGCAATATGAATCTTAACCCTAACCAAGGTCGCATTACTTCCTATTTTGCTAAAAATCTTCGCTCGGTTCTCATCAATATGTTCAAAAATGCAAATGTTCCATATCCCGATTTCCTTGGTTACGTACCCGTTACGACTCAAATGCCTCAGCCGTATAACGTTGATGTCCCGCATAGAGTCACAACTAGGACGGGTGTTTTTGATAGGGCTACTTCTGCTCTTCAAGCCATCGCAGGTCACCCACATCACGCAATGAATGAGGCTGTTAGTAACGCCGATGAAAACCATAGAAATGCTCTACAAGATGACGCACTTAATAAGCAAGTTGTAGTTAGACGTCCAGATATTGAAACTACTCTTCCTCCTGCTCCTTATCAACCTGCTGATTTCCCTGACACTTATCTTCGTGACAATATGACCCGTGAGGAATATCAAGATATTCAGCGACAATATGATGAGGCTTATGGTGGTCAGACAAGACGGGCGACACCGCAAGAACCTGTTAGAACACCTCAAACAACACCACCAGAGTCAGGAGCGACCGCACCACCTCAGCAGTCAGCGGGTGAAAGTGTCGCAGATTTTCTTAACCGAGTTAGACAAACGCAGCCGCAATACACTCTCGGCGGTTCTGATGTTGTCGCTTCTGGTGAGGCTGAAGCACGAGAGAAATATATGGAGCGTCAAAGAATGTTAGCAGAAGAAGAGCAAAAAAAAAAGCGAGGACGCCCTTAGAAGAAAGTCAGACGACAGAACCCGTAGGGGAAAACCTTGAATGTAAATCTTTTCAGCCTATGAGTCAAGAGATTGAGGGGCTTTATATACGTGACCCTTGTGATGAATATTTTTCACCTGAGAACGTTAGGGCAAGAAGTGAAAATTCTTGGTTTGAAAGATATGTAGATTCTCGTTCAGAACATCATTTCAGCGGATTCTATACGTCGTATAACTTCCTAGGTGCTGGTACTGAGTTTGAAGCCCGTATGATTGGAAGTGACTTTTATGAAATGATTATGACTAGGGCTGGTTTAAAACCTGTTGGAACTAAGCCATATGATAAACCAATAAATGCTATTGATGCTTGTGCTATGCGACACGACGCGGTATTTACTAAACTTGATGTGAATATTTCTGAGGCAGAAGAAGCCGATAAGAAATTTATTGAATGCGTATGGTCATCAAATGTTCAAGCACCAGAAGATTGGTTCGTTAAATATCTCGCTTGGTCTATTATCTCCACTAAGCGAATCGCTGAAAGTGTTGGCATTCTTCCACGTGGTAGTTTCTCACGTGCTGACAATGCTCAAGGTTTAACTGGTGAAGATTTACCACAGCCAACAACTCAGCAATATCGTAACTTCTTTTTGGAGGTTATGAGGATTTATGTAAATGATAAACAGACTCCATTTATTGAACTACTCAAAAGAATCCGAAACGATGAGTTTGGTGGATATGCCACACCTATAAGACTTTTTGCAAAATCTGCGAATCCAATGGGGTCAGCCAAGCAGACTATAGAGTTTGTCATACGTGAATTAGTAAAAAATAAATACGGAAACGTTCCTAAGGAACTTATAGATAAAATCGGCAAAAGCACACTACCAAGTAGAGTAACTGAGAAAAAAGATTTTACACCACTTGACCCGTTCAATGAAAATGTCACTCCTGAGATGTTTAGAGCAACAAAAAGAATAAAACAGATTCTTAAAGTTCCTAAAACCTCAACTGGGCGAACTCTTCCTCTGCTTGATGAGCCACCTATGGAGGCTGCTGCACCTCAAATTAATCCAAATACTGAGCAGGTTGAAAGTAATAAATTTTATATCATTCTTGCTTTCTTCTTTAGGACTTTTGGTGTGCTAGAAAAAATGTTAGAAAATATGGGACTCATTGGAGTATCAGCAGCTGGGATGACAATACGTGATTTAACTCTTGATGTAATATTTAACGCGGGTGCTAATTATGCACGAGGAGATTTAAGCAGATTTTTCCCTGAATCGTACCGACCACTTGTAAGGTATATAGCAGGTTCTTTTGTCAGTCGTGCATTAGTAAAATCTATAACTCAAAGAACTCTTAAAAGAAGTCTTACGACTTTGCTAGGTCTAAGCGATTTTCGTGACCTATATCGTCTTAAACAGCGAAATATTGATATTGTAGGTAAAATTGTCGCTAAGTCTTTTGTTAGTATTATTTCTAAATTTGTTGATGCTATGCCGTATGTCTTTGATGCTATAAAAAGTAAAGCATTTAGTTATAACAATTTTCTTCAAGATGCAGATATTAACAGAATTGAAGATGAAATAGCGGATTTTCTTGAGAAAATTAGTGAGGATTATGCTGATGAAGAAGTTCTTTCAGGTGATGTAGAATTTAACCCCGATACGTTGGGATTCATAAAAGACACTACACAGTTTAATATTGCTACTCTTCAGTATCTAAAACTTGCAGCGATTGCAGATAATAACCGTGAAAAATTGATTAACTTTGTAAGATTCGTAATAAGTCTTCAAAATATAACAATCATAAGAACTACTGCATCTCCTTATTTGGCTAAAGCATTTAAGGAAACATTACGAGATAATGAAGATGTATGGGCGGTTATTGATGACCTTAAATATCTCTCTTGGAATCAAGCAAAGGAATTTTTCAGAACAAAGATGATAAGAACGCCTGAGGGTGTTAAAAGTCTTTATGACTATATTAGAAACTTTAATGATAATGGTGCTAGAGGGTTACGCGTTATTACTGATAAAATTGGAATCTCAACTAATCCATTCAGAGCAACTGGCGAAGCAGGTTATCCGTTTAAGGACTTGATGGAATACCTATTTTCTAACTGAATTATAATAATGCCATTTTTTGAACCTGATACACCTTCTACGTCTGGTGTTCAAATTGATGATAATACGGCGTCTGCTTCAACGACATTTAGCGGACAGAAAATAGAAGCAGAATTAGCACTTCTTGTTACTGCTGCTGATGCTCCTCAACTACCCGAGACTACTGAACAGCACCGAGTAGTTTTAACGACTGCTGATGAAAAAGTTTTTGAGGAAGGGTTGAGAATTTATCGTGAGAGTAACAATACTATTAACATTGGAGACCACGAGGAGAACAACCGTAGCACACGGGAGGAGTCTATATGTATCGGGCTTTCATCTGGCTGTCTTGGAAACGCTACGCATCAGAAGACTCTTGTAGGCTATCAAGCAGCGAGAGGGACTGCAGGAGATGAAATCGTTTGTCTTGGCGTTCGTTCTTTCCAAGGTTCAACGGGGCAACGTGTAACATCACTTGGTCACTATGCGATGAGTCAATGTAACAATGGTGACGATAGTGTAGCGGTGGGTAATTATGCTGGACAATTCACAAGCAACCTTGAGGACTCGGTTGTTATAGGTTCGTCGGCAGGTCGTGGCTTGACTGGGACAGGTCTCCAGCGGTGCGTTGCATTGGGAGTCTCGGCTTTCAGAAATGCTTCCAATTCGTATGACTCGTTTGCTCTCGGAGAAAATTCGTGTTTTGGTGCATCACTAGGTAGAAGTATCGGACTTGGAAGGTCGGCACTTTCTGGAGCAAGTGGGACGGATAATATCGCCTTTGGCGTGAATGCTCTTGGTGATAGTTTTGGTCAGCCTTCATCATTTACGGGTAATAACAAATTTGTCGTGGGTAGTAATACAAATGCAGCCGAACCGAAACCGTATATTTTAGACTGTGATATGGGTGCGACTGACTCAGTTAGAATTATTAGGCTAAATGCTGATAGTATTCACCTTGGTAGTGCTATGCCTAGTGCATATGATGGCTCTAATCCACTTCAGGTTTGGCTCAGTGACAATACTTTACGACTTGGTCCATATTCAGCATCAGGACCGACGGAAACTCACGGACATTTTACGAAGAATAGTAATACGAATTTTTATAACGACGGGATAATAAATATCCGTTGGGATGGATTAGATGAGATTCATATAAGACAGGATGGTTTAACGGGTATAACGGATGTGTATGCCTATGCTCACGTAGGCACGAATGCCGTCAGTTTCCCGAGTTCAAACCCGATGTTATTGACAACTATTGAGAATGATTTTACCCAAAGGTCTTCGGCCCACTTCGTGGATTTCTCCATAAGAAGCGATAGTGATAGTTCTTTTCCATTCTATAAAATTCATTATGAGGTTTCATCAAGCACAGGGACGGACTTGGTTTATTGGAATATCAAAAAATATGTCTGAAATATAAGATGGTGAAGTATCTGGATGCTGATATTTACCAAATAGCCAAAAATATCATATATGCTCAGCATACTAAGCATAGTGCCTATCGCTCTATGGCTCTCGTCAAAAAATATAAGGAATTGGGCGGAAGACTTGAGAAAGAAACTAAATCGGGTGGAACTAAACGATGGAGAAATGAGCAATGGAAAAACCTTACTCCTTATGCTCTTGGAATGACTAATGATAAAAATAAATATGCTTGTGGAAAGAAAGCACCTAAACAAAAGGCACCGAGTATATGCAGACCAAAAGCCGAGGCAGTTAAGTATAATAGGTCTCAACTTAAGAAGGCTGTAGAAATAAAATCAAAAGGAAAAGTAATAGACTGGAAAAAATTATGAAACTAATCAAGGTTATACCTTCTGATGTTAAAGAAAAAAGATTATCTGCATTCTTCGTAGTAGATGGGAAAGGTAAAAAAGTAAATTTCGGACTTAAGGGAGGTTCAACCTATATAGACCATAAGGATAAAGATAAAAGAGACGCGTATATAGCAAGACATAGAGTAAGGGAAAATTTTGATGACCCCTTAACAGCAGGTGCTTTATCAAAGTGGTTACTATGGGGTCCTCATACGACATTAAGAGAGAATCTATCATTCTTTAAAAAAAAGTTTAACTTGTAAATATAAGCAATGGTTGTAGAATCCACCGCTGATATTTTAGCAATTTTGGGAGGTGCGACAACTTTTATTATTAGCGTTTTTGGTGTCATTCGTTACAGCAGATGCACCGAAATTAGTTGTTGTGGTATTAGGTGTCATAGAAACGTAGTTGATAAGAAAAAACCTGATGGGAGTGAATCACCTAAAATAGTTCAGGTTTAGACAAATCTAAACATCGCAGATAGAGGAATTTCTGGAGTCATTCGGTTGTTGGCTTCGTCGTCGCTTTCGTATTCTGGCGTATTATCGTAGTCTCGCAAATATCTCAATGCGTCACTATCTGCCTGACCTTCAAAAGGTTCAAACACTGCGAAGCGGTGGAGTTCTCTTAGAACAAATGTTTTAAAGTATTTATGTGGTCGCATACCATCAATGCGAATACATTTTTTCTTTGCAATCTTAGCGATTGTGATTGGATGGGCTACAGGATATTCAACATACCCGAACTCTGTATAATCCTCTGGCTGTGCTGGTTGAGCCATTGCGATGGCTGTGGGTGTTGATTGGTAAATCTCGGCGATATTCTTAAAATAGCGTGATAAATCCTCATCGGGAAACTTGACTTCCCAATTCTTAAATCTTTCAAACATTTCATCATTATCTGCGTGAAAATTGTCACACGCCTTAACAAGGTCAGCCGTTGGAATTGTTTGGGTCATCTTTTGCTGTTCTGTTTTTTTTCTTTGAATACTTATCTATAATATATTTCCTTTAAGTTCCTTTTTTGCAAAATGGTGAAGTTACAAAATACACCGCGTTACTATGGATTTCTTACTGGCTGTGACTGGAGTTTTTATTTCATAAAATCTTTTGTTACCATCTATCATA
>Ga0208162_1001352_pt1 | contig 12851 bp, 9 predicted proteins | sample CB_VirMetaG_4_FD_184539 | JGI IMG/M metagenome (GOLD analysis project Ga0208162, IMG submission 184539) | Freshwater to marine saline gradient viral communities from Chesapeake Bay - CB_1508_1M Viral MetaG (SPAdes) (version 4) | ecosystem: Environmental > Aquatic > Marine > Coastal | place: USA... | reverse complement strand
AGCTGTTCGCTTATGCCGGGGCTGTGCAGTCGTTCAGCTTCGATCAAAACAACCAAACGGTTTACCGCGAGCTGGTCGGCGGCACTAAAGAGGTGTTGATTACTGATCGTCGTCCTGGCGGCAGCATTGTGCTTGAGGCTGTGGCAATGGGGACTAAAAACTATTTCACTGCCATCACTGGCACGGCCACTGGAAACAACACGTTCCAGCATGGTCAAACCGCTGGCAATAAGTTCACGTTCAGCGCACCACAGACTGATTTGTCTTCTGTGAGCTACTCAGACTCTGATGGCATTCAGATGCTGAACTTTGATTACACAGCCACCCCAACAACAGCAGGCAATAACGAATACTCGATCGTATTAACTTGATGCGCTAGTTTTGGGGTGAATTATTCCTTTTATGGGATTCGTCCTCAAAAAGTCCAACACCTACAAGTGGCCCGTTTCCGTGGATGTCCCTGTCGATGGGGGCAAGCACGAGCGGGTCACTTTTGATGTTGAGTTCAAAGACCTGACGCAAAGCCGTTTGCTGGAGATCGCTGAGCTAAGCGGTGAAGGCAACTTGTCTGACGTTGAGATTGCCCGCGAGGTGATGACAGGCTGGGCAGGTGTTGAGGATGAGGACGGCAAAGAGCTGCCTTACAGCATCACCAAGCGTGACGAGCTGCTTGATGTTCCGATGATGGCAAGCGCGATTGCCGGGGCTTACCTGGAGAGCAAGCAGGGAGCCAAGAGAAAAAACTAGAGGAGGCCGTTGAGTATCTATTCAGCGGCCCTGATGACAAGTCAGAGCTGATGGCTGATGCCAAGGCGTTTGGCTTGGCGTTGCCTGAGCCTGAAGCGCCTGAAGATTTCGAGGTGTGGCCTGACAACTGGCCTGCTGTTGAGATGTTCTTGCGTTGCCAAACGCAATGGCGCACAACGTCTGCAGGCGTTTGCGGTTTTGACTATGTAGCTCTTGAATGGCTGTTTAGACTGTATGAAGTCGAGGACCAGCCGACCGTGCTTGAGAATTTGCAGGTCATGGAAGCTGCGGCGGTCAAGATCCTGAATAAGGAGAGCAAGTAAATGGCTGCCAAGTTTGGTCTGTTAATCGACGCCAAAACTAAGGGCGAGAACAATATCAAGCGCCTTGGCAACTCCATGCAGGGGGTTGAGGGCAAGGCCAAGAACCTTGGCATGGCCGTGCGTGGCGTTGGCACCGCATTTAAGGCGTTGTTTGCCGCTGCTGCTGTTGCTGGTTTCAGCGCCTTTGTAAAAGGTGCGATTGATTCAGCCGATGCGTTCGGCAAGTTGAGCACTAGGACAGGCATCGCAGCTGACAAGCTGCAGGCATACGCCAACGCAGGCAAGCTGGCTGACGTTAGTCAGAGCGATCTTGAGACAGGCCTGCGCACACTGGCACGCACGCAAGGCGAGGCTGCTGATGGCGTTAAAACCTACTCGGATGCTTATGCAAAGCTAGGCGTAAGCGTCAAGAAAGCAGATGGCAGCCTCAAGCCGTCTGACCAGTTGCTGGGCGAAATTAGTGACAAGTTTGCTGACTTGCCTAATGGTCCTGAAAAGGCCGCCATCGCGATGGACATTTTTGGCCGGTCAGGGTCAAAGCTGATTACGTTGCTGAATGGCGGATCTGAGGCGCTCGAACGTTTTAACTACGAGACCAGCGAGAACTTTGCGCAAAACGCAGAGTATTTCAACGATCAAATCTCAATCCTGCAGATCCAATTTGACGGATTCCGTAAGCAGTTGGCTGACGCGCTGCTGCCAGCGTTGAACGCGATTCTTGAGGTGTTTAGCGATCTGTTTGACAGCGGACAAGATTTCACGCCGCTGTTCCAAGTCATCGAGGCCGGCATCCGTGGCGTTGCGTCTGTGGTTCTTGGCTTGGTTCAGGCCACTAGGTTTTTTGTGCGAACACTGCAAGATCTAGTCAGAATCGCAACCCTGGTTGGACAAGGCAAATTTGGCCAAGCGTTTGATGTTGCTAAAACAGGTCTAGCTGATACAAGAGAGCAGTTTTTCAAAGATCTTGAGGCGCAAGGCAAAGTTTTATTTGGATCATCACAGGCCCCGGCTGACTATTTCAGGCAAGGTTCTGGCTTCACGCCTGTCACTATTCAGACGCAACCTTCTACGGACCCTGAGACGCCAAAAGAAAAGCAGGACAAAGTAACAACAGCTGTAGAGAAAACCACTAAAGCGACAGTTGAACTCAACAAGGCGACTGATAAATACAAGATCACGCTTGATCAAATCAAAGACACGCTGGCTGATCAAATGACTAGCGCGATTGAGGGTTTGATTGATGGCACACAGTCTTTAAGTCAATCGCTGTCTGGACTCTTGCGGACGTTTGCCAGCATGTTCCTGCGGTCAGGCGTTGGATCACTGGTTAGTCAAATCTTCCCTAGCGCCAAAGGCAACGTGTTTGCTCAAAACGGCATCGTGCCTTATGCCAAGGGCGGTTACATCGGCCGGCCAACAATGGCGTTGATGGGTGAGGCAGGCCCTGAGGCCGTGCTCCCCTTACGCCGTGGCCGTGGTGGTCGCCTTGGTGTTGAAACCTCAGGCGGTGGCGTCGGCAGCGTGGTGGTGAATGTTGATGCGAGTGGCAGTAGCGTGCAGGGCAATGAGCCTGATGCAAACCAGCTCGGCAGAGTTATCGGCCAAGCTGTGCAGGCTGAGTTGATTAAGCAGAAACGACCTGGAGGACTTCTAACCCGCTGATGGCAACGTTTCCCTCTATTGACCCTAACTTCGGGGCTAGCAAGACAAGTCAACCGACTGTGCGCAACGTGCAGTTTGGTGATGGCTACAGCCAGCGCCTTCGCTATGGCCTAAACACTGATCTCAAGGTGTGGAACCTGACCTGGGAAAACATCAGCGAGACAGACTCAGACACCATTGAGACATTCCTTGAGGCACGCGGTGGGGCTGAGCATTTTGATTGGTCGCCGCCAGATGAGACCGAAACATATAAGTGGATTTGTCAGGAGTGGTCTAAGCAGATGACATCTGCTGGACTCAATCAGTTGACAGCAACGTTCCAGCAAGTCATTGAGCCATGAGCACTGCTTTTGTTGAGCTGATCAGCTCCAGTCCGTTCGCAATCATTGAGCTGTTTGAGCTGCGGCTATTCCAGAACCTGCACGGCGATGATGAGACGTATTACTTCCACGCTGGCCGCAATAGGAAGACGACTGAACCAACCAATGAAGATGACATCCTTGACGCCTATTCAATCAAGTTTGGCGGTGAGTCGTACTTACCTTTGCCAGTAGAGGCGTCCGGATTTGAATTTAGCGGTGATGGCACTTTGCCAAGGCCAACAATACGGTTTGCCAATTTGCAGAGCCAGATGACAGCGTTGCTGTTGGGCGTCAGGCAAATCACTCCTGGCAATGATCTATGCGGCGCACAAGTCACAAGAGTGCGGACCCTAAGCCGCTTTCTTGATAGCGATAACTGGGAGAATGGTGTGAACCCCTATGGCAATCCAGACTCAAGTGCAAATGCACAGTTCCCAAAGGAGGTTTACTACATCGACCGCAAGGTTGCCGAAAACAGGGACTTTGTTGAGTTTGAGCTGACATCTTCTTTTGACATGGCTGGCGTAAAAGCACCGCGCCGCCTTGTAATGCAGAACTTGTGTCAGTGGGAGTACAAGAGCAAGGAATGTGGCTACACCGGCTCTAATGCTTTTAACAAAGAAGGCACGCAGATCACACTGGTTAATGCAACAAGCTTCGGATATTCAACTAATCAAGAAAAACTGGCTGCTGGCTCAACGCTCACTGAGGGCAATGCTCTTGTTTCGACAAATGGATGGTTCCAAGCCAAGGTGCAAAAAGATGGCAATTTTGTTATCTACAAAAAGCCAGGCGGCGAGTTTAATGATGTCTGGTCTAGTGGAACTGTTTTAGGAGAAAACGCAAACGGCTATACGCTCATCATGCAGAAAGACGGCAACCTCGTCCTGTATAACGATGATTTCGCCCGCAATGCTTACCCTGACTCTGTCGTTTGGACTGGTAAAGATACACATCGCTTGGGTCAAATATCATCCATCGCTCGCCTTAGTGTTGACGGTGTAGACCAGTGGACGCCACCTGACATCAATGTTGGCCGATCAGGTGGTTTTACATGGGAACTAAAGCAGAGCAGTCCTAGTGCAGCAGGCCAAACGACTACGGCTGACAAAAATTTCACCGAGGACCATGTTGATTGGGGCGTTCGTTCTGTAAACATCAGGTTCAGTTTAGAGTCAGTCGCATTGGCTGCCGGTAACTACTCGCAGAACAATTCCGGTTATACGGGCTTTGGTTGGAACAAGATTACTGGCTACCAAATCCTTGGTCAGACAGGCTTATGGAAAGACCAAGAGGATTGGACTGCGAGGCTTACTCTGTCGAGCAACAACCCTTTCAGGGCCAATCATCCAACAGATGGCACCTTGCAAGAGGTTGGAGCTATCTTCAAAATTACAGCTACTGGATTCCTAAACGCTAAGCAGCTGCGCCTAAAAGATGACGGCGTTCTTGTCGTTGAAGACACTGACGGCAGTGACGTGACTTGGCAATCCCCTAACCAACCGATCACAAGTGAGCCACAAGTAGAGCAAGTCACGAACGTTCCTGCTGTCGATGCTGATGTATGCGGCAAGCGAATCAGCGACTGTAAGCTGCGGTTTCCAAGCAATGACGCTCATGGCGGCTTGCCGTTCGGCTCGTTCCCTGCTGTTGGTTTAAACAACTGATGGACGATTGGCAAAAGGCAGCGGTGCAGCACGCTGAAACGGAAGCACCAAAGGAATCCTGCGGGTTGCTCGTGATGCTTGACGGTGCAGAGCATTACTGGCCGTGTAAAAACCTGAGCGATGAGGATGACGTTTTTATCCTTGATCCGATGGGTTACGCGGCTGCTGAGGACACCGGCAAAGTTTTGGCTGTAGTCCATAGCCATCCTGGTGCGCCTGCTTTGCCTAGCGAGAATGACAAAAAGGCTTGCACTCAGTACGGGTTGCCGTGGTTCATCTATGGCATGGCAGACGAAAGTTGGCTGCAGATTGACCCTTGAGTCGTCGGTAGAATCAAAGGGCATGGCGAGTGATGGCAATGCTTCGCAAGATCAGGCTGTATGGGCACCTGGCGGAGCACTGCGGTCAGAAGGTATTTGAAGCAGTAGCAAGGACACCGGCAGAGGCGATTCGGTTTTTGCTGTGCAACTTCCCTGAGCTGCGTTCAATCATGAACGCCGGGCATTACACCGTCGCGGTTGGCCCACATACGCTGCAGCTCGGGGACTCACCAGAGCAAATCGGCTATCCCTTAATGCCCGATGACGACATCAGAATCATTCCGGTGGTCACTGGAGCAAATTTCTTTAGAAGATTTGGCGCGATTCTTGTCGGGGCTTTGTTGATTGGTGCTGCGATTGCGTCTGGCGGTGCTTCGTTAGGGCTTACGGGGTTTTCCAGTAATGCAATCGTAGGCGTTAGCTCCCAATCCTTTCTGACAACGGGTGCCATTGCAGCGGGTGCTGGCAACCTTGGTCTTGGTCTTGTTTTAACTGGTGTTGCTGGTTTGCTGTCGCCAACTGTGCCAACTCCTGACATCGATAACGACCCACGCAACAACTTCAGCTTTTCTGGCATCCAGAACGTCAGCAGGGAAGGAGTGCCCATCCCAATCGCTTACGGAGAGGTGATCGTCGGTAGTGTTGTTGTATCGGCTGGCCTGAACGTCGAGGAGCTTGAGTAATGCCTAAGGACACTCACGAGTCAAAGCAGGTCGTTCGCATCATTGACCTGTTGAGTGAAGGCGAAATTGAGGGGTTCCCTTCTGCTAGTGGCTTGACCGTTGGAACAGATGCCTATCACTTGGCATCTTTGCAAGACACGTTTTTTAATAACACGCCTGTCCTAGGCAGTGGGGCAACTGTTACATCGAGTTCAACCAAAAACGACCCAGACATTGTCGAGAACTTAAATTTTGACATGCGCATTGCGCGGTTTGAAAGCCGCATGGGCACGCAGGATCAGTCGTTTCTAGAGAATATCGGTGATGCAAACCAAGCTACAACGATTGTAAACACTGAGCTTGAACTAACTGTCCCAGATGATGCGCCTGAGGGTGACTACAAGGCAGACGGTCAGTCTGTTACTAGGCAAATCACGGACAGCGACGTTACTTCGGTCCGGCTCACTATTGGCTCCCCTGCCTTGACCCGGCAAAAAGGCAGCACGGGAACGTTAAAGGAGATTTTTGTTGAATACAAAATCGAGATTCAGTACAACGGAACTGGGTTCAATGTTGTTAATTTTGGGGATACTGAAGACAACGTCTATAAAGGTGACGGCGTCTTCTTCATTAGAGGCTATTCACCTGACCTGTACCAAAGGCGGCATCTAATCCCCCTTAGCGGTGACTTCCCTGTTGATATTAGAGTTACGCGAATATACAGGCTCAACCGGCCAGACGACATTATTAACGACACGCTTATCTGGTATGACTTCACACAAAAAATAAGCGAAAAAACTAGATTTCCAAACAGCGCACTTTTTGGTCTGAAGCTAGATTCAGATCAGTTTCCGAGCATCCCAAAACGCAGCTACAAAATTCGCGGGGTAAAAGTCCGCTTGCCGCACAATGCAACGGTGCGAAGTGATGGGTCGATCGAGTACCCAGATCCAAGCATTACTCCGTTTAACGGCACGCTAAAAACAACAAGGGAATGGACAACCTGCCCAGCCTTCATTCTTTATGACTTGCTTACAAATACAAGGTACGGATTTGGCTCGCAGATTCTTACGCCTGAGGAGCTTCGTCGCAAGCGTGATTTAAGTGATCTGTTTGATAACGCGTCTGATATTCCTGAAAACCTAGACATTTATAGCTTTCAAAAAGCGTCAGCGTATTGCAATGAGTTAATTCAATATGACGGCGTTGAAGAGCCACGATTTACTTGCAATGTTGTGCTGCAGACGCAACAGGAGGCTTTCAAGCTTATAGAAGAAATGTGCTCTGTGTTTAGAGCAATGCCGTTCTGGGAGGCTGGTGGCATTAGCGTTTCACAGGATGCGCCTGATGTTTTTGCCTACACTTTTAACCAGAGCAACGTTACTGAAGCGGGTTTCAGCTATTCAGGATCAAGTCTCAAGAATCGGCCAACGTGCGTTTCTGTTAAATACTTTGACAACAACAAGCGAGATTTTGCGCATGAGCTGGTCGAGCTAAACCAAACCAACTTCAAGCCAGTCAGAAAATACGGCTACAACAAGCAAAGCATCACCGCTTTCGCTTGCACAAGTCGAGGCCAAGCACGCCGTCTTGGGCATTGGTTTCTTTATACATCGCACTTTGAAACCGAGGTTTGCAACTTTGAGACTGACATTGCTGCAGGCATTACTGTCAGGCCGGGTGATCTGATCAAGATTGGTGATCCTGTCCGTGCTGGCAAGACAGTGTCAGGCCGCGTTATCGCAGGATCTACAACGACATCAGTAAAACTGGACCGCAGTGATGTCCAAATGTTCGGTGCTCAGGCACCCAGCAGTTTTACGTTAAATGTCATCACTGAAGGCCGTGATGGTGACGACGCAAAAACAAATTCAAGGTCAGGGGCACAGGTTTACGAGGTCGAAGCTGTTGCAGGCTCGACAATCGTTGGCAACACGGTGACGCCTGGTGAGACCTTGAACACTGCGCCGGTAGCAGGGACGCCATTCTCTATTGGATATGCAGACCTAAACCTCAGTTTGTGGCGTGTGCTTTCTGTTGTTGAAAATGAATCAACCTATGAAATCAGCGCGATAGCACATGAAGGTGAAAAGTACACGGCGATTGAAAGCGAAGAGGCGTCATTCAGATTTGCTCCGCGAGATATTACGCAACTTGCCGAGAAACCTGACCCTGTTACCAACCTTGTTCTTGAGGAAGAGCTTTACGAGGAAGGCGACAAGGTTTTGCAGCGTGTCAGGATAAGTTGGCAGCGATCAGCGCGAGCCCAGCAATACGAGGTCGGCTATAGATTTGACGACGGAAACTACAAATATCTGTATGTCACCACCACCAGCACTGAGATTCCAAATAGCGAGGTTGGCACTTATCACATAAGCATTACTGCGATCGGTTACGGTCTCGATGTAGAGCAAACCGGCAAGCGTCGTTCGTCTAGCACTAACGGCAAAATCACAACTGTTGGCAAAAGTTCACCGCCAAGCAACATTGCTAGCCTCAATATCACGCCAATCGACCAGCACACAGCAGAGCTGCATTGGCCTGAAGCAACTGATCTTGATGTCAAGATTGGCGGCACCATTGAGATTCGCCACAACCCGCGCACCACTGGCGACATTAAATGGGCTCAGTCCGAAAAGATTGTTCCGGCTGTCAACGGCAGCACGACGCGCAAAATCGTGCCATTGCTTGACGGTCACTACCTTGTTCGCGCCAAAGATTCTGTTGGCAACTATGCGCCTTTGACAGGGATCCCCAAGGTTCTAATTGAACTGCCAGAGCCACAGGATCTTGAGGTCGTCCAGACCTACACCGAAAGCCCTAACTTCACCGGCACCTTCTCCCAGGCGTTTAACAGCGTCACAGAAGGCGGCATCACGCTTGAGGCTGACGGCAAGATCGATGACATCACCGACTTTGACAGCGTTACCAACATTGACTTCTTTGGTGATGTGGTGTCGGTTGGCAGCTACATCTTTGCCAACACGCTTGATCTTGGTGCGAAGTACGACGTTGAACTGCTGGCCAACCTGAAGATCAACACGATTAACCCTGATGACTTCTGGGATTCGCGGTCGGCCAACATTGACACTTGGAACGACATTGACGCTGACGACCTGTCAGAGACCAACGCCGAGCTTTACTCAAGGTCTACCAATGACGACCCCAGCAGCGGTTCGCCTACCTATGGCACTTGGGAGCCGTTCGCTAACTCCACTAAACGTGGGCGTGGCTTCCAGTTCAAAGTTGAGATGGAGACCTCTAACGACTCACAGGATGTCGTTGTGCAGACCCTTGGCGTGTCGGTGAAGTTGCAGCGTCGGACAGAGCAGCAACGCAACATCAGCAGCGGCACCGGAGCAAAGGCGGTGACGTTCCCATCTGCCTTCTACAGCACGCCAAGCATCACCATCACAGCAACCAACATGGCGACGGGTGACTTCTTTGAGCTGAGCAGTGTGAGCAGGACTGGGTTCACCATTACTTTCAAAGCATCTGGCGGTAGCATTGTGGACAGGAACTTTGACTACCAGGCTGTCGGCCACGGTAAGGAGATCACCTGATGCCCCAATCCACTGACTACAGTCTCAGTAACCAAAGCGGGAGTAGTTTCCGTTCAGAACTTAATACCATCCTGGCCGCGATCCAGACGCTCAACAGCGGCACGTCAGCGCCGAGCAACTTGGTTGCTCACATGCTGTTTTTAGACACCAATACCACCCCGGCCACGCTAAAGATACGCAATGCCGCAAATGATGGGTTCATCAGCCTAGGTACAGCATCCACAAACTTTGGACTGGCTGGCTTGTCTGGTGCGACCTTCACGGGCGACATCACGCTGAACGCTCGTTCAGACGTGCGCTTTGCTGACGCCGATAGCAGCAACTATGTGGCGCTCCAGGCCCCTGCCACTGTTTCAAGCAACGTCACGTTCACGCTGCCTAGTGCTGATGGAACAGCAAACCAAGCGCTGAAGACGGACGCAAGCGGCAACCTTGGCTTTGCTTCTTTCCTCCTTGCCACTGAAACCACTAATGGTCAGGTGGTCACGGGTGGTGTGCGTGGAGCGATTACGACGCTGACCGATGCTGCAACCATCGCGATTGATATGGATGACAACAATAACTTCAAGGTGACGCTGGGCGGAAACAGGACATTAGGTAACCCGACAAATGTTGTCGAAGGTCAGACTGGATTTATCGAAGTTTTGCAAGATGCGACGGGCAGTAGGACACTCAGCTTCTCGTCGAACTACCGCTTTGTTGGGGGCACCGCGCCAACGCTTACTACTACAGCCAGCAAGAAAGATGTGCTGGCATATGCGGTGCTCTCTGACGAAAAGATTATGATCACATCACACCTGACTGTTGACGCAGCTTCCTGATGACAGTTCCCGGTAATCTTTCTTCCCCGCTGCTGGCAACTGCTGCTGATGCTGCTGCGGCTGCGGTAGCAACAAAGTCACTGCGTTTCAATTCAGGAGATTCGGCGTATCTCAATCGCACCCCATCATCTGCTGGTAACCGCAAAACCTGGACCTGGAGTGGGTGGATTAAAAAAACCAAAAACAACGACGGAGCAAACTATAGGCATTGGATTTTTATTGGTGGGAACACCGCGTCAAACACTGGAATCGGCTTTATAGGTTTTAAGCAAAATGATGATCTTTTGGTCGGATCAAACAATACTGATTTTTTATTGACAACAAGAAAATTTAGAGACTTGTCGGCTTGGTATCACATAGTTGTCGCATTTGATAGCACCCAAGCGACAGCAAGCAACCGCATCAAGATATACGTCAATGGTGTAGAAGAAACTGATTTTTCAACAGATAACAGGTCGTCCGTTACCCAAAACGGTGATTTTGGCTGGAACAGAGCAGAGCGACACACTATTGGTTCCGTTCAAAATTACGGTGGCAATACTCCGCAATACATTGATGCCTACATGGCTGATTTGTACTTCATTGACGGCTCTGCGCTTGACCCCACATCATTTGGGGCGTATGACGATAACGGCGTCTGGCAGGCTGCACTTTATTCGGGAACATACGGTACGAACGGATTCCATCTGCCTTTTTCAGACGCGACAAATACAACAACGATTGCAGAGGACGCCAGCGGAAATAATAACGATTTCACAGCAAACAATATCAGCGTTACTGCAGGTGTAGGCAATGACAGCTTGTTTGACGTACCAACAAATGGATCTCAAAGCGACGGAGGCAACGGGGGAGAAGTTTCAGGGAATTACTGCACTTGGAACCCTCTCAGGTCTGGGGCTACTTTTAGTAATGGAAATCTAGATGTCGTTGTCCCTGCCGCTCATAGTCCAATCGTTGGAACCATCGGTGTTTCTTCAGGCAAGTGGTACGCTGAATTTACTGCGACCAATGTAAACAGTTTGGCTGGCGCAGCCGTTGGCGTTGCAGAACAGACGATTTCCGGCGGCTTACTGGCTCGTTCTGACACTTGGACGTATTACTTTAATGGTGATAAATACCATGATGGCGCTTCTGCTTCTTATGGCAGCTCATGGACTACAAATGACGTCCTTGGCGTTGCTGTTGACATGGATAACGGCAAAATTTGGTTTAGTAAAAATGGCACATTTCAAGCGTCAGGAGATCCTGCTGCTGGCACTAATGCGGCATACACAAACTTGAGCGGCAAGACCATATTTTGGACAGTTGGAGACGGCGATAGTTCAAATTCTGGCACTACTTTTGTGGCAAATTTTGGGCAAAGAAGTTGGGAATATACGGCGCCCTCAGGTTTTAAGGCGATGAATACCGCCTCATTGCCGACCCCGACGATTGCCGATGGTTCGACGGCGATGGATGCAACGCTCTATACCGGCAATGGTTCAACGCAAACCATTAGTGGGCTGAACTTCTCGCCTGATTTTGTTTGGATTAAACGTAGAAATGGTGCTTCCGACCATGTGCTCCAAGATTCTGTAAGAGGATTTGGTTCGGGAACTAAATTATCATCTTCATCTACCAACCAAGAAAGTTTAGCCAACAGTGGTGCTACAGATCCAAAATGGGGATACGTAAGTTCCACCAGCAATACTGGATTTAGTTTGAACGCATCAACAAATGGAGATCAAGTTAATTTATCAGGAACTCCTTACGTCGGCTGGGCATGGGACGGTGGATCATCCAATACTTCAATTAGTGTTGGTGACTTAAATAGCTCTGCTTACAACCAAGATCAGACTTGGAGCACATACGGTTCAGTTACAGCAGGAACTTTTAGCCCTACTATTGCTAATTTGTTTGATAATGACGTTAGTACTGGTCCGTCTACGGGTGCAAACACCACCGCAACTTGGACGTTTACCGCTGCAGTAACCGCCACAACTTCAATTCATATCTATGTCGTAAATGGCAGTGGACCCTCAGGCACACAGGCAAGTAACACCGAAATTCGTCTTACTGTTGATGGAACTGTTCATGCCGTTGATGGACCGCCAGGGCTTATTAACACGGGGCTTACAGGGGATTTAACAGCTATCACAATTAACGTTGGTCAAAGTGGTAGCTCTGGTCTGCGATATATTTTGGTAGATGGCGAAGAATTAGTTGATGCTGGCACTACGGTCGCTAATGTTCCCGAACTTGCTTCAACTGTTCGCGCAAATCCGACTGCTGGCTTCAGTATTGTTTCTTACACAGGAGACGGTAACAGCGACGTTTCAGTAGGCCACGGGTTGAATACCGATCCGGTGCTTGTAGTAATTAAAGACAGAGATGCGTCATTGGATTGGGATGTTACTTATACATTTGCCGATGGCTCTTATGACTTTTTGAAATTAAATTCAACAGATGCAAAGCTAGATATTACTGGGCGAACTGCTCCCAACCCTAATGTTATTCACGTTAATGGCGGTTTAAGTAATGTAAGCGGAAGAGAATACATATGCTACGCATTCGCACCTGTCGCAGGCTATAGCGCGTTTGGTTCGTATGAAGGCAACGGTTCATCTACCGATGGTCCTTTCGTGCATACAGGATTCAAAATTAGGTGGCTAATGATTAAGGCTGTAGATTATGTTGGTAGCGATGCCAGCCAAAATTATGCTTCTTGGCTTATTTTGGATACGG